>ERZ827490.354-NODE-354-length-74967-cov-7.080815_pt1 | contig 74967 bp, 70 predicted proteins | sample MGYA00519770_ERZ827490 | MGnify/ENA primary metagenome ERZ827490 (study PRJEB31778, sample SAMEA3449324) | human gut metagenome | biome: human gut; feature: human-associated habitat; material: faeces | place: United Kingdom | collected 2010/2012 ... | reverse complement strand
CTGGTGGGAACAGGATCTGGATTCGCTCTGGGCGGAGAACTGGCAGCAGGTACTTGCCTACTACAAAAAACATAAACGCTGGCCCAAAAGCAATGAAGGCAAAGCCGGCAGCTGGTGTAACACCCAGCGCAAGAACCGGAAACAAGGTTTACTTTCGGCAGAACGCATCGCCCGGATGGATGCCGAAGGTTTTATCTGGACTATCGATGATGTTTGGATGGAAAACTATGAAAAACTACAGCAATTCTTCTCAGAAAACAACCGCTGGCCAACCGCCCGTGAGAACAAACTCGGCAGTTGGTGTTTCGTACAACGCAGAGCCTTAAAAAAAGGTGAACTCCCTCCTACCCGTAAAGAGCTTCTGGATAAGATTGCATTCCCTTGGAGTCTGAAATAATTTATCTTTAATCATATAATAACATATGGTTTAAGCGTAATTTCATATATTTGCGACATGATAAAGATAAATCGCTGTGAAGATTTGGAGAAGCTCGTTGCAAAGATGGGATTTTTACCCTTCTTTGCGAATGGCATTGAGGATTTTTCCATTGAAGAATTTACCCCGCAGGAATTATGGTTTTCCGATGAAGAAGAGGGTCCGTGGGAATGGAAAGGGCCTGTTATCCGAAATTTCAATTGTGCTTATGGGAAACTCTTTCAGAAGAAAGCAGGGTTTGTCAGCATGGAATGGTTTCCGGAACTTGTAAACTACAGGCGTGCTATGTACAATCTGAAAGCGGAACCTTTACAAAGTATGGGTAACGTTATTTATAAGACAGTCACAGAGCATGAGTCCCTCCTATCCAAAGAGATAAAAGCGTTGTGCGGTTACAAGAAGCAGCCGGTCAAAAGAAGTGTCAATCCGTTCGACTCATGGGAGACTAGCGAAACCCAGGCCTTACTTAAAAAGACAAAACCCAAAGGAGATGGATTTGAAACAGTCATAACCCGGCTGCAAATGGGAACATGGCTCGTTGTGGCTGATTTCGAATACCGATATGACAAGAAGGGAGAGCCTTACGGATGGGGGATCGCCAGATATACAACACCGGAAGTACTGTTCGGCAAAGAAAAAGTACAGGCTTCCGGCAACCGGTCACCGGAAGAGTCAAAACAACGCTTAATAGATTACCTCACACAATTATTGCCGCAAGCAACACCGGAGCAAATTCTGAAAATACTAGGATAAGTTTGTTAAATGTCATAAAAGTGCTCCATCCCCCTTGACTGGAGGTATGGAGCAACTGTTTTACTTCCGAATGGCTAATATACTTCTTGTCCTCTGACCATTACAATACCCGTCTTGGTTCCTGACGTATGCGTGCCGACACAGCTTAGCGCGTCTTTGCTTTTCATAGTTAGCTCCATATTTCCTGTTTTCACGCCGACAACTGAAACCGTAGGTTCTGTCGGCAAGGTTCCGTCGGGCAATGCAAATTTTACAGTTATTGCATAATCGGTATCGATTCCGTCTCCATCCTGCGCCTGCTGTTTGCGCACCGGCAGTTTCTTAACGACCTCAATCACCGCCTTATCCAGGTCGGGATGGAGTTTTTTCGTTATTCTGCAATTCGTCAACCGGCTTGCTTGGGTCACCGTGAAATCGACCGTGACGTCTCCCTGCACTTTTGCTTCAATCGCTTCAGGCGGATAGGCTATGTTATCGGAAAGAAATGTGACCAAAGTCTTAATACCTTCCGGGAAACCTGGAATGGGACGGGGCGGAGCATCGGATGTCATCTGAGAAATGACTACTTTTTCATCGCCCTCGTCCGAAGTGCCCGTAACCATAGTTACCGTCTTATTGTCGCTGCTTTGTGACCTGACTGGAGTTGTAGCACCACAGGCCAGCATAACAATGAAAAACATTAATACGGTCGGTTTACTCGTTGCCGACCTCCAATTTTGCTTTCTGTCAATCATAAGAATATTTTTTTATGTGATACATTGCAAATTAAAGGAAAAGAACAGCTTATTTAAGTTAAACACTGGCCAATGGGTAATATTAGCAGGTGAAGAAGACGGTTGGATGAGGCGAACGGGCTTGCGTTGAGAGTTTTGTACCTTCCTGATATTTACTAACTTTGAAGAGATAACAAATATAAAAACAGGAGCTTACAGAGTAAATCGCTTCAAAAGCAATAAGTCAATGATAATAAATAACAACGAAATTGTAATAAAATCTATCCAGGAAGAAGATATTCCATTATTTGATAAATGGCTAGATAAAGAATATATAAAAAAATGGTTTGGAGAAAAAGAGGATTGGCTAAACGAAATAAATGAGAGGAATGGGCAATACAGTTTTTTAAAACACTTTATTGTTTACTATAACGACCGGAAAATAGGATATTGTCTTTATGCTGATTGCTTTTTTCTAAAGTATCTGGAAGAAGAAGGACACGATTTTCAGGAGATGTATGGAGATGTGGCAGAACAAAATCACACTTATGAAATCGGATATCTGATTGGTGAAGAAGAGTTCTTAAATCGGGGTATCGGAAAAAGAATCATTCAGATACTGGAAGATAGAATTATTAAAATCGGCGGAAAAGAAATAGCCGCAGACCCGGCGGAAGAAAATATTATTTCAATAAAGGCATTACTAAGTAATGGTTTTAAGAAAAAAAACGACGGAGACTACAGGAAGATCTGCAAAATGCAGTAAAGATGATTTCCACAGTAAATTACCGTGGAAATCGTTCTATCCTTACTCTATATTACGGATATATTTGGCAGGAACGCCGCCCACAACCGTATTTGCCGCCACATCTTTCGTAACCACCGCACCGGCAGCTATGATGGCGTTATCACCGACCGTCACTCCTTGAAAAATAGTCGAATTGGCGCCTACCCATACATTCCGCCCCAATACAATAGGGGCAGGATGCATCGAAGCTCGTTTTTCCGGATTGAAATCGTGATTGAGCGTGGCGAATACTACATTATGTCCGATCAGGCATCCATCTCCTAATGTTATGCCTCCATGATCCTGAAAATGGCAACAGGCGTTGATAAAAACATTCTTACCTATGGTCATGTTCTTGCCGAAGTCCGTGTAAAACGGAGGAAAAACACGGAAAGAGGGCTCTACCGGCTTGCCGAACAGTTTGGCAAACAATACCCGAAGCTCGTCCTGAGTATGATAAGAACCGTTCAGTTCAAAAGTGATACGCCGCGCTTCATCACTCATTTCATCCATGAAACGACAGATTTCAGGTGTATCAAGTGGCTTGCCCTCTTTTACATGTTCCAAAAAATTATCGAGTGTCATTTGCTTCTATTTTGTAAGAGTTATTTTATTATTTGAGATATTCACGAAAGAACTGTTCGAGTTTGTCGAACGGAATGATATTCATTCGGTCGTACAAATCCGTATGGTTTGCATCGGGGATAATCAATAGTTCCTTGTTATCACCTTTCAACTTCTTGAACGCATCCTCGCTGAAATAACGTGAATGTGCCTTCTCTCCGTGAATCATCAATACCGCACTACGGATTTCATCGCTGTATGATAGTATCGGCATATTGATAAATGAGAGTGATGAAGTCTTATTCCAGCCACCATTCGAGTTAAGCGAACGCTTATGGTAACCACGCTGAGTTTTATAATAACTGTGATAATCCTTCAGAAATTGGGGAGCGTCGGAAGGTAACGGGTCCACGACTCCTCCGGCAAGAGTATACGTACCGTTTCTGTAATCTTCCGTGCGTTGTGCATTAAGCTGTTTGCGAAGTTCATAACGTGCGTCGGCATCCATCGCATCGAAATAGCCATTGGCATTTACGCGGCTCATGTCGTACATCGTTGAAGTGACGGTCGCTTTAATACGTGTGTCGATAGCAGTCGCATTGAGCGCCATACCGCCCCATCCGCAAATACCGAGAATACCGATACGTTCCGCATCCACATCGTCGCGGGTGGAAAGATAGTCAACCGCCGCACTAAAATCCTCCGTATTGATATCCGGGGAAGCGACGTAACGGGGTTCACCACTACTCTCGCCGGTATAAGACGGATCGAAAGCGATGGTAAGGAAACCACGTTCCGCTAAAGTCTGCGCATATAAACCCGATGACTGTTCTTTCACCGCCCCGAACGGGCCGCTCACAGCGATAGCCGGTAACTTACCTCCGGCATTTTTCGGAATATACAGATCGGCAGCAAGAGTAATGCCGTACCGGTTGTGGAAAATCACTTTCGTGTGATTCACTTTATCACTCTGCGGGAACACCTTGTCCCACTCTTCTGTTAAATTCAAATTCTTTTCCATACTATCGTTATTTAAATGATTGTCTGCCGCAAATAGATTTGCCGTGATGCAAAGACATACAGCCATTGCCATACACTTGTTTTTCAATATTTCCTTCATCTGGTTTATTATTTATGTTCATAAGGCAAAGGTAAAGGCTTATATCGCATTGTCTTGTAGACAAATTACAGATATTATAACCTTAATTACTGAATGTGGGTGTATAAAATATAACTTGATATGAAACACCTAAAGATGGGCATAACCACATAAAAAAATCCCACAAAACGAATGTTTTGCAGGATTTATCTATGCTTATATAAGATGAGCGGTCTGGACGAGTGTCGAACGAAAACAACAATCTACTGTTAACCAATACTTTACGATAGCATAAAATCAAGTCCAACGCCTAATCCAACGTGCAAACTTTACTAATTTTAAGTACTTTACAATAATTTCAAAAAGTTTGGATATCACTATGATATCTAATGCAGAGGTATATAAAATATTGATAATGCCAACTCTTTTATTGGTTTTCTTTGCAAAGTATGCGAAGAAAATTTGTAATGCGGAGAAAAAGGAGTATATTTGTCGCAATAATTGCGTAGAATAAAACTGTACTTTATGTATATATATCAGACTAAGGATTGGCCGAATTTTACATGGAACAATGGCAAACTGCTTACATTGTTAGCTAATGTAAGACATTTGCAAGGTCGTTTATTGGGACAAATGGGAAGTTTAGGGTTTAAATTAAAAGAAGAAGCCGTGCTTTCCACGTTGACTTTGGATGTTCTGAAATCAACTGAAATAGAAGGAGAAATCCTGAATAAAGACCAGGTGCGTTCGTCTATTGCTCGTAAATTAGGCTTAGAGGTATCCGGTCTTGTCGATTCGCCCAGAAATGTGGATGGTGTTGTAGAAATGATGCTTGATGCCACGCAAAATTATGCTAAGCCGATAACCACAGAAAGGCTATTGGGTTGGCATGCCGCACTTTTCCCAACCGGTTTTAGTGGTATGTATAAAATAGAGGTCGGCAAGTATCGGAGTGGTGATATGCAAGTCGTTTCCGGAGCAATGGGCAAAGAGAAAGTTCATTATGAAGCTCCTAAACCGGATCAGGTGGAAGCCGAAATGAATTTATTCTTGAAATGGTTTAATGATACATCATCAGATATAGACCCTGTACTGAAAGCTGCAATCGCACACTTCTGGTTTGTTACTATTCACCCATTCGATGATGGGAATGGTCGTATTGCGCGTGCTATAACAGACCTTCAACTTGCTCGAAGCGATGGAAGTTCACAGCGTTTCTACAGCATGTCAAACCAGATACTTGTTGAGCGAAAGAGATACTATGAAGTTTTGGAAAAGTCTCAACATGGAACAAGCGATATAACAGAATGGTTGGTTTGGTTTTTAGCTTGCCTTGAAAATACCTTGCTCAATAGTACTGATGCGTTAGACTCCGTTCTGAAAAAAGCTCGTTTCTGGGAAAAACACAGCCAAACTCCACTGAATGATCGCCAGCGGTTGATGCTTAACAAATTATTAGATGGGTTTGATGGAAAACTGACATCTTCCAAATGGGCAAAGATAGCTAAATGCTCACAAGATACAGCCATACGGGATATACAAGACCTCATAAACAAGGATATTTTGCAGAAAGAGGCGCAGGGAGGAAGAAGCACGAATTATGAATTGGTTGTAGAATGAACACTATTTATAGTATTATGGAACACTACAAACGAGTTACTAAATATTGGAGAGATTCTCTTGTAGATAAACAGTTTTCACAAGGAAAATATAAGTTTTCGAATTTAGCAAAATCTTTTTTGCTAAATGATAAAAATAATTTCTTCAGAGTAAATAATAAAAATGTACTTTGCAATTTATTCTCCGGTGAAGATAGCACTGTTGAAACTTTTTATATTCCATTCTCCCATAAGAAAATCACCAGCCACAATAAACATGAGAAAGATTATCGCCCCGAAATACTTTTTCCTATAATATTTAAAGTACAAGTTTCTGAAAACGGTTTTATCTACCCTATTGAAAAACCAATAATTCCAAGAGACTTATTACTCCCTTTGGACAAAGAGGATTTTTTCATTGGTAATATGGATGACTATGATTTGTTTGTAACCCAAAATGACATTCCTAAGTTTGAATTCTCGGAAACTTCTGAATGGGAAAAATATTATTCAGAAAATATCGAATCTCAATATCAGAAAGGGTTAATTGAATACTTGCTGAGAGAATCGATTATAGACAATGAGCGTGCACAAGAAGATTGTAAGAAATTAATCAAGTCTTTAAACAGAAATAAAACGGTTAAAAAGAAATTCCTCTGTGCTCAAGGTAAATATAATGAAGATTGGAGTAAAACAATCGAGGACAAATTAACAGATGACGGAATTTTTTATAAACACATTGAATCATATATCACAAAATGGAATGATTATTTTGAATATATAGATAAACTCTTAGATAAAGTTATTGTATCCGGAGATATTTTCAGCGGCTATGAAAAGACCAATTCCGCCTATTTTACCAATGGTGAGTTAAATATTTCTTCTAAAATCACGGCTGTATACGAAGATATCTATACGCGTGATAAAAATCCTGATTTAAGTCTTTTCCAAAATTACGCAACAATTGAAGAAGAAAAAGAAATACCTGTTGCTGATTCAAATCTTTTTTTCTCCAAAAGATTAGGGCATAATAACAACGTATATCCGTTAGCCGATGCTCAGAGAACTGCTGTTTCTGCTTTATTAAGCGGAAAACAGGGGGAAATATTACCGGTCAACGGTCCTCCCGGAACAGGAAAAACAACAATGTTGCTTTCAGTGGTTGCCTGTTTATGGGTAGAAAACGCAGTAAAAGAGGTAGAACCTCCGGTAATCATAGCTAATTCTACAAACAATCAAGCTGTTACAAATATAATAGATGCTTTTGCCAAAGATTTTTCTAAAGGAATAGGAGATTTTGCAGGCAGGTGGATTGATGATGTAAAGAGCTTTGGAAGTTATTTTGTGTCAAGTATGCGGTCGGCTGAAGCTCGGGAAAAGGGTTACATTACAGAGGACGCTGTTAAAGACATGGAAACGGAAGATTTTTACATCAAAGCAAAAGAATCGTTTCTTAGTAGATCCGGGAAAACTTTTATAAATAAGGATATTACAGTTGAAGAGTCGGTTCGGGAATTGCATCAATTGCTGATTGATAAAAAATCGTTACTTGCAGATATTGAAAAAACTTACCGTAATTATCACGAGTTAGGAAATCTAATCAGCGAAACTTTAAAGATTGACTATAAAAATAGAGAGGCCATAATAGAATTTGGTAGAACGCTCACTGAACATAAAAAAGACGTAGAAATAATCGAAGATAAATGGGAAAGGTATTTAGCATCAGAAAGTATGTTACTAACAGCACTTTCATTTCTGCCGTTTATCAGAAAGAAGCGTAACCTTAAAGCAAAAGTTTTTGCTAAAGAGAATAATTTCTCTCTATATATTGATATAAATGATATGGATGCTGAAAGATTTATCTCGAGTATAAAATATAAAAAAGAAGTTCTTCTTTCTGATATCCAAAAATACGATGCATTCATAATGGCATTGAATAATTGTACTGCTACACTTGATAAATTGGAAAATGGTATAGACCCCAATTCAGCGTTTATAGAAATTGACAAAAAAGCAGACACTAAAATAAGGTTTGAAATGTTTCTGATAGCTACCCATTATTGGGAAGGACAATGGTTAATCGAAATGGAAAAACTGATTGAGAAGGGACATTTAAGTAATACTCACTGGAAGTATAAAAATATATGCGAAAATAACTGGCGCAGGAGAATGAAAATTACTCCATGTGCTGTAATGACTTCTTATATGCTGCCCAATTACTTTTCTTTTTCGAGAAAAATCCATGACAATTTGAACAAGTCAGATTATTTGTATGACTTTATCGATTTGTTGATAGTAGATGAAGCAGGACAAGTGTCTCCCGAAGTGGCAGGAGCAGGATTTTCTTTAGCTAAAAAAGCATTGGTGATTGGAGATACCAAACAAATACCTCCGATAAGCAAACTTACCAAAAGTATCGATATCGGAAATCTTCACAAGGCAAATTTGATTTCAAAAAATCAAGGAATTGAGAAGATAGACGAAAACTATAAAGAATTACAGGATAAAGGAATTGCCTCAGATGGGGGCAGTGTAATGAAAATTGCGCAAAACAGAGCGAAATATTATCCTGAAAAGAAATTAGAGAGAGGATTATATTTATATGAGCATAGGAGATGCTACAACAATATCATAGCATATTGTAATGAATTGTGCTACAAAGGAGTTCTAAAACCGATGCGTGGGGAAGCTTTAGAGGATTCTTTACTACCTTCTATGGGATATTTAAACATTGAGGGTAAATGTCAGAATATCTTAGGTAGCAAACAAAATGAATTGGAAGCTAAAGTTATAGCCGGATGGATTATTACTAATTATAAAAAGTTGAGAAAAGCATACAATGGCGAAGAGATTAAGGATATTGTGGCAGTAGTAACTCCATTCAGACAACAATCTATAAAAATAGCGGGATATTTAAAGGAGCCCAAAGACAAGAGTTTAAAAGATGAACTTTCTCAAATAACTGTAGGCACAGTTCATTCGCTGCAAGGTGCGGAAAGAAAAGTAGTATTATTTTCTCCAACCTATTCAAGACACAACAAAGGAAGTTTCATTGATAATGACAAAAGTATGCTGAATGTTGCCGTATCACGTGCAAAAGATAGTTTTTTAGTATTTGGAGATATGTCATTATTTAACAGGCAATCCATATCCCCGACAGGCTTATTATCTAAATATCTGTTTGAAAATGAAAAAAATGAACTTTCCTATGAGCATCAATACTCAAAGATATTTCTAAGAGAGGACTTAGTATCTAAAGAGAATCCTCCAAAAATTCTAATGAACTACAAAGAGCATGATGCGTTTCTGAAAAATATCTTCAATGAAGCTACCAACAGGATAGTTATCATTTCTCCATGGATTATTTATTCTACGATTGAGAAAAACGGATATGATAAATTACTGTCCGGTAAGAATGCAAAAATTACCATATATACGGATGAAAAATTCAATACTTGTACTCAAAATAAACCTGATAAGAAAAAGGAAGAGGAGTTTGAATTAACCTTGAAAAAATTAAAGGATTTGGGTGTTGAAGTAATTGTTAAAAATAATATCCACAGCAAAATAGTTGTAAAAGATAATGATACGATGTGCATCGGCTCTTTTAATTGGTTTAGTGCTCAGAGGGGAGGCAAATACTGCAATACGGAACATTCTATTGTTTATCAGGGGGAAAATATCAAAGAGGAAATTGACAATGTTATAAATCAATTGAAATGAAAGAGACTGAATTAAAATACTTTTTTCCTTACAGAATTGAAAAACAATATCATTTTAAAGATAAACTACGAAACAGGGATGCTTTCTTTGATGAGATGGAAGGCAAAAATGAATATTTCTATAAAGATGAAGGCAATTACGGATATAGAAGGAATCGCGACCATTTATCTTTACTGGACCGTAGCATAAATGATTATATAATTTCTGATTTATATATAAACTGGGAAAGGTGGTATAGGAATGGACGTAACATTTTCGCATTCTCTAAAGAGTTATTGGAAATGTTAAGTTTTACAGATGTCGATGATGTAAGTTATAAATCATTTAGTCTTCCATATGATAACTTTTATCTGTCTTTACGGCCGTTAGGATTAACCATAACAAAAGATTCGGATAAAATAATTGAAGGGGTATATATCCTGGTAGATAGAATGGCAATGGAAAAAATGGTGGATAATAACGGGAACGAGTTCTGGAATGATTATGCAATAAGCTTTCATTTTGTTGGTGACTTTGAGGATTTTATCATAAAATACCACGATAAAGTTTGGAATGAATCGGGGAGCGGAGGACAAAGCTTCTGGAATTTCGCTTTTTATTTTAGTGAAAAGGAAAATATAATTACTATATCTGATGCTGTAAAGGATTGGCAAAGTGTGGAGGAATATTCTTTGTTTCCTGAAAATAAAGAAGAAATTACAGACGAACACTTAGATTTATACACCTATTATCAGGAATTGGTTAACGGCACATACAAGATTATTGTGAACTGCTTACTTTATTTGTCTATGTATAAACAGGATAAAGACATTCAAGCCCATTATGTAGATGACTTACCTCATAATTTTAATAAAAAGCTGGTATTTTCAAAAAGCAAAAAAGAAACAGAAAAGATTGAAAAAAAAATTGCAGAAACAGGATTTTCTAAAATACACTATGTAGGAAACTCTTTCAAGAAGCGTTCTCAAGTAAGCGATAATTCGAGTTTGATTTTGTCTTCACATTGGCGTAGAGGGCATTGGAGAAATCAACGATTTGGTGAAAAGCTGATTTATGAAAAACTGATTTGGATCAAACCTGTTATAGTAAACAAATCTTTAGGAACCCCACAGAAAGGGCACATATATGAAATATAATATGCTTAGCCACTGATTATCAGAGCATAAAATATTAGGAACGATATAAATGAAATGGCAAGAAAATTAATCACATCACCCACTAAGGGTAAGCCCCCGATAAAGTACCTGTATAAATTAACTTCGGGAGCAAATTTAGTGAAATTTCTTCAGGTTGGGGATATTTTTCTGTATTTCACAATGGTGGGAAAGGAATGGGGCAAATGCGGATTTGCAATACAAGTGCAACACTGTAAAAAAATAAAATCCTGTTAATCAATAGACTAACAGGATTTTAAGCGGTCCGGACGGGACTCGAACCCGCGACCCCATGCGTGACAGGCATGTATTCTAACCAACTGAACTACCGAACCAATGTTTTTGTATTGCATCTCTCTCGATTGCGGTGCAAAGGTAGATAATATTTTTAATTATACAACAGTTTCACACAAATATTTCACATTGGATTGATTATTTTTTTACTTTTGTCCTCTATATAAATATAACAAACATGAAGAATACTCCAGTAGATTATCAGACTGCCAGACGAATAATAGATGGCTACGGATTACCGGATTTCGGGAAAGCAACGATTCGTGAAGTTGTTGCCATATCCACACAATTGGAACAGGAAACAAATACCGAGTTCATACACATGGAAATGGGTGTTCCCGGATTAAAAGCGGCACAAGTGGGCGTAGACGCAGAAGTAAAAGCATTACAAAACGGCATCGCTTCCATTTACCCGAACATCAACGGTACGCCGGAAGTAAAAGCAGAAGCCTCCAGATTCATCAAGGCATTCATTAATATAGATATTGCTCCGGAATGTTGTGTTCCGGTAACCGGCTCCATGCAGGGAACATTCGCCTCTTTCCTCACCAGCGGACAATGCACGGAAGGAAAAGACACCATCCTGTTCATCGACCCGGGATTTCCTGTCCAGAAACAACAAATCGTTGTGATGGGCTATAAATACGAATCATTCGATGTATACGAATACCGTGGAGAAAAACTGCGCGCAATCCTGGAAGAACATCTTTCCAAAGGTAATATCGCAGCTATGATCTACTCCAATCCCAACAACCCGGCCTGGTTCTGCCTGACAGACGACGAATTGAAGATCATCGGCGAAATGGCAAACAAATACGATACGATCGTGATCGAAGACCTCGCCTATTTCGCAATGGACTTCCGCAAAGAACTTGGCAAACCGTTTGAAGCACCTTACCAGGCAAGCGTTGCCCATTACACAGATAATTACATCTTACAGATATCCGGTTCCAAAGCATTCAGCTATGCCGGACAGCGTATCGGCGTGACGGCTATCTCCAATAAACTTTACCATCGTGCCTATCCGGGACTGACCAAGCGTTATGGCGGTGGCACTTTCGGTACAGTATATATTCACCGTGTTTTATACGCCCTGTCATCAGGAACCAGCCACTCGGCACAGATTGCATTGGCTGCCATGTTCAAAGCGGCATCCGACGGACAGTTCGATTTTATCACTGAAGTGAAAGAATATGGACGCCGTGCTGAAAAGCTAAAGAAGATCTTTACAGACTATGGCTTTACGATCGTTTACGACCATGACCTGGACGAGCCTATTGCCGACGGTTTCTATTTCACGATCGCCTATCCCGGAATGACCGGCGGACAGCTGATGGAAGAACTGATCTATTACGGCGTAAGTGCTATCTCATTAAGCACGACAGGAAGTAATCAGGAAGGACTTCGCGCCTGCACTTCGTTTATCAAACCGCATCAATATGATCTGCTTGAAGAGCGTTTAAAGCTATTCAAAGAAAATCATACCTTATAATTAACACAAACCCGGCATTTATTTTACACTTATTAACCCAAATGCCGGGTTTTTCGTTTGCTTCTTAACATCAAAAGCCATATATTGTCCCTGTCTAACAACAGTAAGCAATCTTCACTATGGCTACATATAATAACATATTCAAAATTACGCATAATAATCTCCTTCCTGCACAAGGAAGCATACTCATATCAGAACCTTTCCTGCAAGATGCTTATTTCCAGCGTTCTGTTGTTCTACTGGTAGAACACAATACGCAAGGATCGATGGGGTTTGTATTAAATAAGAAAACGGATCTGATTGTAAACACTTTTTTCCCGGAACTGGAAGAGTATCCGGAAATACCAATCTATTTGGGTGGCCCGGTAAGTGCCAACCGGTTGTTCTTTATCCATTCATTGGGAGATCTGATCGTACCCGACTCTGTAAAGATCAAAGACCGCCTGTATTTCGACGGTGATTTCGAAGCATTGAAGCGTTATATGCAGAATGGCCATTCGATTGAAGGAAAAGTAAAGTTTTTCCTTGGTTATTCGGGATGGACGGAAGGACAGCTGGGAAACGAGATCAATAAAAACTCGTGGGTAGTCAGTCACGCAGCTAAAGAAAATGTATTACTTGCCGATGGAGAAAGTTTTTGGAAGAACTCACTTGAACAGTTAGGCAGTAACTACGAGGCATGGACTAAATATCCGAAAGATCCTTATCTGAATTAAATTTTCACACAATCTGTTTATTTACTTTTTGCATCATCAGTACATCAGAATATCCGTTTTCTGTGATGATCCAATCTGTCATGATACCTGTAACGGTAAATCCGCAGCGGGTAAAAAGAGCTTTGCTGGCCTCGTTATCGACGGGTATATGCACATATAACTGATGCAGTTTCAGAAAAGAGAACGTATAATCCACCAGTACATTCATTGCTTCGGTAGCCAACCCGTTTCCTTGATAAACAGGTTCCAGTAAAATACCGATACTGGCACGCCGATGATGCGGTTCGAAATCGTACAGGTCGACAGTACCGACAGCCGCCCCCGTTGAACGGAGCTCGATCATCAGGCGTAACTGCTTCAGGTCGAAGATATCACGATGCGACTCACGAATATACTCTTTCAGTATATAACGCGAATAGGGAGACATTGTATTTCCAAGACTCCAAAGCTCCGGATTATTCTCCCAGCGATACAAAAGTTCCAGATCTTCCGGCTCCAGGGCACGGAGACGGATCGTTTCATTTTCCAGTTGTGCCATATTATTTTCCCGGTGATATTAGTTGTCCACTTTTTTTACAATAAATATGATAAGTAACTTTCTTGTCGACCAGCGTATCCATAAACAGAAGCATCTGTTCAAAACGGGCATCCGGATAACAAAAAGCATAATCCGTAAACTCCTTCATCTGATTACGGCGGCAGATAGCATCCATTACACGTTCCTCATCCAGATCCCAAAGATTTACATGTTCCAGTTCCGGCATCTGTTTTACACAGGCAGCCTTAATCGCTTCAAAATTGTCCTCACGGCAAAGAACCAGTAAGCGCTTATGCTTGCTTTTCGACTTTGGCTTTACTCCCAACAAACGCGATAAAGCAGCCAATGAAGCACGCAACCCGATAGCCAGCCGGATAAAAAATCCCATCAGCCAGCCGGAATGAGGATAATATTTATTGAAAAAGATCAACATGGCACCGTAGAATGCCTTTACATATTTCATATCGCCATGCTTGGTACTTTCTCCTTTATAATGGAGAATACGCTCGGGGATATAATAGTTTTTATAGCCCCCCAACACCATCCGGTACGACAGGTCGATGTCCTCGCCATACATAAAGAAATCTTCATCCAGGAGTCCGGTCTTATCCAGCGCTTCATGGCGCAGCAACATAAATGCACCGGCCAGCACATCCACTTTATGTTGTTTCTCCTTATCCAGATACGCCAGGCTATATCTTGAAAAAACACGGGATTTCGGAAACAACTTCGACAAACCGAAGATCTTACAGAACGAAACCCAGGGAGAAGGAAAACTCCGTTTACTTTCAGGCAGGAATACCCCATGCCCATCCAGCATCTTTACACCTATCCCACCTGCATTCGGATGTTCATCCATGAAGAAACACAGGGTTCGAAGACTCTCCTCACCTATCACTGTATCCGGATTAAGCAACAAAACATACTCTCCGTTGCATGGACGGATCGCCTGATTATTGGCCTTAGCAAATCCCGGATTATCCTTATTCTCTATAAACGTCACTTCCGGAAACCGGGGACGGAGATAATCGACAGAACCATCCGTCGAATTATTGTCCACAACAAAAACCTCAGCATCGAGTCCGGCAACAGCAGCCTGAACCGAATAAAGACATTGTTCCAGGAAATACTTTACATTATAGTTTACGATAATAACGGAAATCTTGGTTTCGTACATAAGAATCAGATTATATTTTTATTGAGTCATTAAAACTGGTACGGTTCACAATAGAACGTCCCAATGTTATTTCGTCCGCATACTCAATCTCATCACCAATAGAAACACCACGGGCAATGACGGTTATCTTCACATTATAAGGGGATAGCTTGCGATAGATAAAGAAATTGGTCGTGTCCCCTTCCATCGTAGTACTAAGTGCAAGGACAATTTCCTTTACTTCTTCGTTAGCGACCCGTTGCACCAGACTGTCTATCTGCAAATCGCCCGGTCCAATACCGTCTATCGGCGAAATAATCCCTCCAAGAACATGATAAACACCACGAAACTGCCCGGTATTTTCGATCGCCATTACTTCCTTGATATTTTCAACCACACAAACGGTCGACTGATCCCGTTTAGGATCAGCACAGATAGAACACATCTCATCGTCACAGATATTATGACAAACTTTGCAATACTTCACTTCTTTCCGCAAGGCCAGCAAAGCGGATGCAAAATTTTCCGTATAACCTTCATCCCGGCGTAACATATATAAAGCCAGTCGCAAAGCCGTCTTCCTCCCCACTCCGGGAAGCGAAGCCAACTCATTTACTGCATTTTCCAATAAAGCGGATGGATATTTTTGAGTCATTGATTACCTTTCTTTGACCACAAAGATAGATAATTTCAATCATATCAAATCCGATCGGCCGTTTTTTACTGAAAATCGACTTCCCGGATAGTAAAGATCCATTCTATCTTATAATGTTTATAAAGTAGACAAACAGGGAATAAAGTCCACTATACGATTTTGTATAAAAATGCGAAGGAGAAAAAAAACTTCACAATAAATCGGTTTTGAAACTGCTGTTGATAGACTTTTTCGTGAAAGTTTGTTACGCCTATATATATTTTCCAGTAGAAACTTGTTTTATTAGAAAATACAATCTACGTTTGTATTATAATCCTTGCAAGGGAAAAAATATTAATAACTCAACAACACTAGGAGATTTTACAATGACAAGAAAATACATCAAAAGACACTGGCTCACATTACTGGGGATAGCAATAGGCGCACTTGGAGGATTTCTTTATTGGAAATTTATCGGTTGTACAACAGGGACATGCCCTATAACTTCTTCACCAATCAACAGTTCGATTTGGGGAAGCATCATCGGGGGATTACTTTTCAGCTCTTTCCAAAAAGAAAATAAAGTTTCAACAAATAAAGATAAATAACTTATAGATATGGAAATAGAAGAAAAACAGAATATGCAGCAATCATATTCTTTATTCGGAATGTTTACATTTGCACTGCGCCTGGTTGTTGGCTGGACTTATTTTTCCGCTTTCTGGCGAAGGTTGATACTGGAAAATAAATTGATTCCCGACACAGCCGGTTACATTGGAGAAAAATTCAATCATTTTCTCCCCAACTCATTCGGTATAAAGCCTCTCATCGAATATCTCGTATCCAATCCGGAACAGCTCTGGTGGTCGATGGTTATATTTACAATCATTGAAGGAATTGTCGGATTGCTTTTCATACTCGGCTTCTTTACCCGATTGATGAGTATCGGAGTGTTAAGCCTTGCTACCGGAATATTATTAGGTTCAGGTTGGCTGGGAACAACCTGTTTGGATGAATGGCAAATAGGCGTTCTGGGCATCGCCGCCGGTTTCACGATCTTCCTGTCAGGTGGAGGAAAGTTTTCACTCGATAATAAGCTTATTTCCAGGATACCGCAGTTTAACGAATATGGATGGACACGATGGCTGACCTCCGGTCCACTGCCTGTCAGCCATAATGTATTAGGAAAAATGTCGATCACAGGTGCTACGGCCATATTATTCCTGACACTCCTGACTAATCAGGTATTTCATAACGGAGTATGGGGAAAATTACATAATAAATCTGTCAAACCGAAAATCGAGATATCAGCAGCCGGTCTGGATCAGGATAAACTTTCATTCACCGTTTACCGTGTGGAAGGTGCCGATGTATATGGATCTTTTCTGATCGGTATCACTCTAAAAGATACCAACGGAAATATTATTCTTAACAGGAACGGAGAAGAATTATCCGAATTTCCGGCAAAAGACATCAAAAACAATTATGTGGCAAAAGTTGTTCCAGGTAAACATAGCCTTGTCATACCATTAGGTAGTAAAGCAGAGCTAACGTTAAAGGATAAAGCACTGGCTGATTTGCCAAAAGGAAATTACGAACTTATATTAACAGATATAAGTGGTATCGCCTGGAAACAGGACCTGACATATTAATTATCAATATCAAAAAATGTATCTAATGAAAAGTAGAAAATTCTTTACATTGCTGGCTTTAATGGTCGGTTTTATGACGCTGGCCTCATGCAAAGGACAGGCTAAAAACAACGAAGCAGCAAGCGACACCGAAACTACAGGAAAAGAGACAGCAGCTCCTGTACACCTCAATAAGGCTGACTTTCTGAAGAAAGTATATAATTACGAAGCCAGTCCGAATGAATGGAAATATCTGGGCAATAAACCTGCCATCATCGACTTCTATGCCGACTGGTGCGGTCCCTGTAAGATGATCGCTCCTTCACTGGAACAGCTAGCCAAAGAATATGCCGGACAGATCAACATTTACAAAGTCGATGTAGATAAAGAAACAGAGTTGGCCCAGGCATTCGGCATTCAGGGAATACCGGCCCTTCTATACATCCCTATGGAAGGAAAGCCCCAAATGCTTCAGGGAGCAATGCCTAAAGATCAGTTAAAGGAAAAGATAGAATCAATTTTACTGAAAAAGTAATTTGTTTTTCACTTCAGTTTTCACTTACTCTACAAACAAAAATTTTCAGGTAGACTTGATAATCTTCTCAAAAAAGATACTTTTTTCAAGTCTACCTGAAAATTTCCCCATCCAAAGGTTTATTCCCCATAATCATCATAACATCTAAATATTTACTAACTTTGTCATCGTTTGTAAATCATAAAACGAAACGTCATGAGTAAAGACCTATTTATGCTGAGTATGTGTATGTTTATTGCACAGTCAGTTTTTGCACAATCATATTCCAAATACTTCCGCCTGGCTAATCAGGATACCGTCAATTTCACCTTTACAGTGAAGAAGTCCGATATTAAAGCAATAGACTGTTATCCCCAGCGGATTACACAAATTTCGAAAAACGGAGATAATTACGAAATATCACTCACAACTATCAATCCCTGGCCCGAATGCTACATAGAAGGAGCCGGTTGGTGTTCTGTCGACCCGACTATGCCTTCGTATATCTGCCCGCATTTTGCTGAAATCAGGATGCGTTACGGGATAGATTACAAAGACTGCGACATCAAAACCCTAAATTATGACATCGAACCGATTGAGTTTACCAAAAGATGACCATTATGGCAACAGAGAATAAAATAAAGTACTTTGAAAATCGGGAAGATTGGAGAAAGTGGCTGACAGACAATTTTGAAATCAAAGATGAAATTTGGTTTGTCTTTCCTCAGAAATCATCAGGTAAAAAAAGCATTATATACAATGATGCCGTTGAAGAAGCCCTTTGTTTCGAATGGATTGACAGTACAATAAAATCGCTTGACAAAGAACATAAAATTCAGCGTTTCACGCCAAGAAACCCTAAAAGCACATACTCGCAAGCCAACAAAGAAAGACTTAAATGGTTATTAGAAAATAAAATGATACACCCTAAATTTGAGGATAAAATACGAACTATTTTGTCTGACCCTTTTATTTTTCCAGATGATATAATTGACAGATTGAAAGCAGATAAAACAACATGGAAAAACTATCAACACTTCTCCGACCCATATAAACGTATCCGAATTGCATACATTGAAGCAGCCAGGAAACGGCCTGAAGAATTTGAAAAACGACTAAACAACTTTATCAATAAAACGAAAGAGAATAAAATTATAACTGGATTTGGGGGAATCGGAAAATACTATTAATCTCTCATAAAATACCGATACCTAACTTACGTCCTGCCTGCAAGCCCGCTAGCAAGCAGTCACAACTGCGTTGGCTAACAACCCGTTCTCCACCCATCTCTCAAAATATACAGCGGCATAAATTACGGCCATATATTTTCTACTCATAGATAAATACACTATATTTGCAAAATATACAGCCGTAAAGTTTACTGTCGTATATTTTCAAAATAGTATGAACTAAATTTACTATCATGAAATTTTATAATCGTGAAATAGAACTGAAACTGTTGGATAAAACAAGGAAAATCGCTTTTAACAACCATTCACAAATGACGGTCTTAACCGGACGCAGACGCATTGGAAAAACAAAGCTTATCCTCAAAAGTTGTGAAGAAACACCAACTGTTTATTTCTTTGTAGGCCGAAGCAATGAAGCTCAGCTTTGCAGCCAATTTGCAATAGCTAGCAAAGAAACGGCCTATTTTTGCAAAAGAAGGTACACAAACCGTTCGTTTTGAAATTTCCGACTTATTCCTTCGATTTTGGTTCCGATATTTCATCAAATATCATTATCTCATTGAAACAGAAAACCTGGACCAACTTGGAGAAATTATAAAAAAAGACTATCCGACCTATTCAGGGTTAACACTTGAAATGTATTTTAGGCAGATGATGATCGAAAGCAAAGAGTTCAGAAATATTGGTTCATGGTGGCAAAGCAAAAAAGAAAAAGATCCCTGTGAAATAGATATAATAGGCATTTATACAGATGACAAACACGCATTAGTAGCCGAAGTAAAGCGGCAGCGCAAAAACTTCAACCCAGATTATTTCAATGAAAAAGTTGAAATAGTCCGAAATAAAGTGCTTTCAAAATACAATATTGAAGTGAGAAATTTCTGTATGGAAGATATGTAAATTGTATGCGAACAAATCCGGTTTCTCTTCCGCATACAATCCGATAATATCTATTTCATCCTGATCTTTATGGTTCTTGCCTTGCCACCAAGAACCCATGTCTGCAAATTCCTTGTTATCAATAAAATAAAAGAATAACTGGATTTGGGAGTTTACTTCTGCTTTCTAAATGTTATACCCATATATAACGAACAAACCAATAACACCGCCCCAATCACCAACATCCGCTTGGGATAAGAAAACTCCACAGTACTACCTTTCTGAAAAGAATCAGAACCGGCAAAACAATTCTCATCTACAGAACCAGAACTAACAACCGATTCAACAACCTTCTCCCCCTGTTCCTTAATAGCGACATGAGTAACGGACTGTACCCCATTCAACCGACAACTATCGAACACAATATGCTCTATATCGATCACCTTATTTCGAGAAGCCTGATACAGATTTTTCAACAACATACTATCACTATGAATACTATGCACCTCCTCTCTTATCTCCCGGTGTTGTACACTACGCCGCCCGGCACTACAACCGGACAGCAAAACAACCAACAAACCAACCGAAACAAATAAACTTCTACCCCACATATCCATATACCCCCCTTCATTTATTAATGATCACCTGATAACGATTCTCTCCATTTACCCGAAACGACAAATGCAGGAACTTCTTTCGTTTATAAAGAATCGCCTGATCGAAAGGCAACTTACAATAAAGTAACACATCCAGTAACTCCTTCGGATCAGGCACATAACAATCCGCAGCCTCCCCCTTCACATGCTGGCTCGAAGGCACGCCGCCCACCAACCTGTTCACCTCCGGACTCCGGTAACCACTTGTGATCGCAATCGGCTTCCCATAAGCCAGCCGCAACGGCTGTAACAACCGTTTCACCAACTCCATCATAACCTGCTTCACCTCAAACGGCGGCTCATTCACCAACCCGTTCTCCACCGCCACCCGGCTATACGTCATTTCTTCCCAGGTAAAATCCCTACTTATCCTCTCTTTCATTTTGTACCGATTTAATTTTATACGAATAATCCACCCCAAACAAAGCCCCGGCAAATGTGCAGGTTTCCCCGAAAGCCACCAGCACACTATTATGAATCTCCCCTTTCGGAGCAATCCAGAAACCGGAGAAAAGAAGAACAATCCCGCTCATTACGAGCAGGATTGCCATTACCAATTGAATAGTCAGTCTTTTTTTCATACGTTCCCCTTTCCTCTTTCAATCAAGTAATCCTCAATTTCCCATTTTCAATTATTCAATCTCCGGTCTGTCATCTCCACCGGAACCTTCTTCTTTTTTAGGTTTCGTATCTTCATCTTCTTCAAACTTCACGATCTCACTCATCCAGCGCAGACTGGTACCCGGCGAGAATATCACCCGTGCCTTTTTTATCAGGGAAGCATTAAAAGCATCCGCCGTCTCCGCACCTTTCGAACGAATCGAAAGACGAAAACTACCGAACTCACCCACCTGTACAATACTACCCGAACGAAGCTCCAGGCTCATCGCCCAGTTCAACGAATCGAGTATTGCCTTCACATCAGCACTCGACATCGCCGAGCGGCTGGAGATCAATTCACACAACTTATCCATATCGCAATAGTTCGACGACCGTGCCATCGCATAAGTCTTCACCTTGTCCTTATCGTCACCGCTAAGAACCTTGCGCTGCACCTTTCTAAATTTCAGTGTCATAGCTTTTCTATTTTAATGATTAATACTACTGTTTCCAGGGGAACGATACAAAGGTACAGGTAGGAATATATGCAAAGATCGGCGCGGTAGCATCGTGTAAAACAGTATATAATAAGACTTTAGAACCTATCAAAAACTTAAAATACCATTTTTCGCGAACCATCACACCGATCGATTCAGGTTCTTATTTAACGTTTATCAGGAAAATAATGATTATTACGTGAGATTCTTAGAGATAGATTTAGGTTATTTAATGACTTCTCGCAACAAATTTGATACCCTTTCGGGTATTTCCTAACCAAAGCCACAAAAATAAATACCCGAAAGGGTATCAAACAAGAAATATTCATTATATTTGTACCCGAAGAGGTATCAAAAATGAATAACTTATCATTAAATGAATATGTAAAATCAAAGCGCAAGTCGCTTGGATTATCACGTGAAGAGTTCGCGCTGAAAGCAGGTGTCGGACTCCGTTTTCTTCGCGAACTAGAACAAGGAAAAGAAACCTTGAAAATGGATAAAGTAAATCAGGTATTAAAACTGTTCGGAATGCAACTTGGTGCCGTACCTATGGACAGGAATAATTTAATAGAACCATGAAACAAGCTAAAATTTATATGTATAGTAATTTTGCAGGTATTCTTACGGAAGATGAAAACGGTTACAGATTTATCTATAATCCTGAATATCTCTTAAGTAAGGATGCTGAACCGATCAGTTTAACAATGCCTTTAACAGATAAGCCATATATTAGCAATATATTGCATCCGTTTTTTGATGGATTGATTCCTGAAGGTTGGTTATTAGATATTGTTGAAAAGAATTGGAAAATCGACAATAGAGATCGTATGTCTTTATTACTGGCCTGTTGTAAAGATTGCATTGGTGCAGTTAGTGTTCAATCCTTTTAATACACAATTATGGAAAGATGTTTATATTGCTATCAGCCATTAGAACAACACGAAATAGACTTTCATTCGCGATGTTCAAAAAAAATATTTGGAACAGTTATACCTCCTGTTCTTCCTTATAGTAAAGCAGATATTGAATCGTTAGCTTTAGAAGTTGTACGTTCGCAAGTTACTATCACAGGTGTACAACCCAAACTATCTGTTGATCTAAAGAAAGAAAAAGGAGGAGAAAAACGTTTTACAATTGTAGGTTTATGGGGCGGCTATATCCTTAAACCACAGACTGAACAATACGCCAACATCCCTGAGAATGAAGACTTAACGATGCATTTAGCTAGATTAGCAAAGATAAATACCGTTCCTCACTCACTCATACGCTTTAAAGATGGTTCGCTAGCATACATTACCAAACGAATAGATCGAGACAAAAAGGGCAATAAAATACCAATGGAAGATATGTGCCAGTTAACAGAGAAACTAACAGAACAGAAATACAAAGGTTCCCATGAACAGATAGCCAAGAAGATTGTAGAGTTTTCAGCGTACCCAGTCCTGGACTTGATCAATTACGTTGAGGTTTTATTGTTCTGTTATCTTACAGGTAATGCAGACATGCACCTAAAAAACTTTTCCCTCTATAAAAAGATAAAAGAAACCACACTAACGCCTGCTTATGATCTCTTATCGACTAAGCTGGTCATACCTGAAGACACAGAAGAACTTGCTCTGACTCTGAACGGAAAAAAACGAAAATTAAAGAGATCTGACTTTGACAATCTACTAAAAACAATGAAAGTTGAAGATAAGGTTATTGAAAATACATACAACAAATTTAGAAAAGTATTACCACTATGGTATGATTTTATTGATATTTCATTTTTACCAAATCAAATGAAAACAGATTATAAGGCTTTAATAGAACACAGATCTTCCATATTAAACAAGTGATAATAGGCAAATGGCAAATCCACATCCCGTTCTATCACATCAAACAGGATTTCACTTTGCTTAATAGCAATCAGCGATTTGAGAACCTCTTTCCTCATAAGTTTTCCTTTATTTTAGGATAAAAAAAGCATTTTCTTTCCTAAAATAAAGGAAACTTTTTTCATACGTTCCCCCTTTCTCTTTCAATCAGGTAATCCCCTATTTACCATTTTTAATTATTCAATCACCGGTCTGTCATCATCCGGATTTTCTTCTTTTTTAGATTTCGTGTCTTCATCTTCTTCAAACTTCACGATCTCACTCATCCAGCGCAGACTGGTACCCGGCGAGAATATCACCCGTGCCTTTTTTATCAGGGAAGCATTAAAAGCATCCGCCGTCTCCGCACCTTTCGAACGAATCGAAAGACGAAAACTACCGAACTCACCCACCTGTACAATACTACCCGAACGAAGCTCCAGGCTCATCGCCCAGTTCAACGAATCGAGTATTGCCTTCACATCAGCACTCGACATCGCCGAGCGGCTGGAGATCAATTCACACAACTTATCCATATCGCAATAGTTCGACGACCGTGCCATCGCATAAGTCTTCACCTTGTCCTTATCGTCACCGCTAAGAACCTTGCGCTGCACCTTTCTAAATTTCAGTGTCATAGCTTTTCTATTTTAATGATTAATACTACTGTTTCCAGGGGAACGATACAAAGGTACAGGTAGGTATATATGCAAAGATCGGCACGACAGTCTCATGTAAAACAATATATAATAAGACTTTAGAAGCTATCAAAATCTTAAAATACCATTTTTCGCGAACCATCACACCGATTGATTTAGATTCTTATTTAACAATAATGATTATTAAGCAGAATTCTTAAGGATAGATTTAAGTTATTTAAAAACTTCTTGTAGCACAAAAGATAAAAGAATCCACACTAACATCTGCTTATAACCTCTTATCGACTAAGCTGGTCATACCTGAAGAAACTGAAGAACCAGCTTTCACTCTGAATGAGAAAAATAAAAATTAAAAAATCAGACTTTGACAATCTACTTAAAACAATGAAAGCAGAAGACAAAATTATCGAAAATATATATAACAAATTTAGAAAAATACTTCCTTCATGGTATTACTAATATTTCATTTCTTCCTGAACAAATGAAAATTACAAATCATATGCAGAAAATAAAAGCTAATTCCTGCATATGATGATACGACAAATAGAAATATTAAGTCTTAAAAATACACCTATTTTATCTTAGTTTATTTATAAATCCATCTCTTATCTTACAGATACTAGCGTTTTAAGATATTCTTTATTTTCAGCTCTCATCCTTTTTGAATAACCTAGTTTGTCACAAACAGCCTCTATCTTTTGACAAAATATATCAACACTGAGAGAAGACATATAAAGTTCTGAAGAATCTCTATTTGTTGTATGCCACTGTGATGCATCATCAAGAGGATGCTCTGGTCTAAATGGAGAAATATTAAATATTTTATGATCTATTTGTGTTATCCAAGAAGCTCCAACTTCAGTAATTGCTCCCCAAGAAGTTTTTGTATTTTCACTAGTGACAAAAAGAACAAATAATTTTTGAGTAGAATAACTTTCCACAAAAAAATCCCTAAGATAATCATAAACAGATGCATCCTCTGGAATTCGACAAACTTCATCATCACAATTTGTATATAAAATATCTTCCTCTGGTACATTGTTAAATACCAAAAATTTGTAAATAATATCAGCCAATGACTTATCTGAATATGTCTGACTAATTAGAATTTTCTTTTTTTGAGAATCCACCACTGACTTAATACCCAAATCTGGAGCATTATCGTTAATTGAGTCAGAAATAGCTTTTTCAATAGCTTCTTGAGGGGCATTCACACCAAAAGAGCGAATACTTTCTGCGGCTTTTTTACTCGCATTACTTTTGAATTGATTAATCATATTTCTCAATTCTTCTTCATTCTTTTTTTGATTTTCTATAGAAGCCTTTTTCTTTTCCTTATTTTTAATATCAGTAAATAACTCTCTCCTTTTTAAGATCTCAGGTAGTAAATTTTTTCTAACATAATCAATCACCGCCTCATATCTAGGATCATCAGATTTATATCCTTGTCGATTACTTAATGCCATATCTGGAAGTTCTGACAATTCAAACAAATCAACATGAAGTTGTCCCACTACGAAAACTTCAATCAATTTATTTTGGCCAACAATTGGCAATATATTAAATTCTCCTAATTTATTATTAGCATAAAGAGAAATAAAATTATCAGGAAAATCTGTTACTTCTGCCTTTCTTCCACGTGTAGTATTATACGTTCCAATCCAACCAGCAACTTCAAGTGAATATTCACGCACTAAACCATTGTTATCTTTCAAAGATATTGGTATTTTATAAGAATTTCTCTGTTGAACCAATTCTGCATGTCTTGACGGATATATTACAGGAACTAATTCACACAATTTCGAATATTCATTTCCTAAAGTTATCAACGTATTTAATTCTTTCATTATATTCTCGTCATAACTTTCGATAATCTCATGTTCTTTACCACGTATAATATGTATCTTAAAATCACTATTAACTAAAGGGAATATTTTTAACAAATTCCTTTTTATAGCATTTAATGTTTTATGTAATCGATATTGGGGATGCAGCATAACAATTGCAGTTCCATTGTCTTTAATACGACTAAAGATAATATCCTTTTCATCTATAGCTTGCAATTTATTCCCTTCCATTGGACGACGAGCAAGTACAAAACCTGATTTTTCACCATTAGCAACTGTTAATATATTAACACTTTCAGATACAGATAAAGCAGCGAGTTTACCAACCCCTTTACGCCCCATTTTTTTCCTTTTCCCGGAACGTGTTTTTGAATCTTCTTGGTTTGTACGAGAGACTGCTGCAACATACAGAAATTTTTGTACTTCCCCACTATCATATGACATTCCATGTCCATCATCCTCTACTCGAATATCATCTTTATTAGATATTATATAAACATTCTTTGCATCAGCATCATATGCATTAGCTATCAACTCAGCTAGTACATAATAAATATTTGTATACAGATTCGGTCCCAACAACTCTAAGATTCTAGGATCAATATTAATACTATATTCTTTCATTTGCCATCTGGATTAAAGTTTTCCTAAATATATTATATAAATTGACAACACCGAACCTGTAGCGATTAGATGTCAACTGCAAAATTAACATCTAACTATCAATCATGCAATTATTTTCTAATTATTATACAATATTTGATCTACCAATTTTTTTAATCGCATGTTTCGTAGCTCTTCATTTTTTATTTCACATTGCCAAATTATTAGAACTCTCCATCCTAAAGCTTCCAACTGTGAAATTTTATCATCATCCCGTTTTATATTCGATTCTATTTTATTATCCCAATACAGTTTATTTGATGTTGGCCTTCTACCTGCTCTACATTCATGTCCATGCCAAAAGCATCCATTTACGAATATTACTGTTTTATATTTGGAAAGGACAATATCTGGTGAACCGGGCAATTTTTTTACATTCTTACGGTAACGAAAACCATTCGCAAACAAAAAGTGTCTTACAATTAACTCAGGTTTAGTATCTTTCTGATTTACTTTAGACATTATTTCAGAACGTTTAGCCTTTTCCCATATATCCATAATAATCCTATTTTTTCCAAAAATATAAATTATTCCTCTCTTTACTAAATTATCTATGAAATCTTTTACTAAATTTGCATTGAGTTTAATTCACATAAAAGATAAAACACTGAATGTCAACGAATAAAAACATAGGAGTTGTAGATCTATTCTGCGGAATAGGAGGACTAAGCTATGGAATGAAAAAAAAAGGCTTCAACATCATTGCTGGATTTGATATAGACGAAACTTGTAAATATGCATATGAAGTAAATAATGAAGCTACTTTCATCACACAAGATGTCGCTACTATCACAGGAAAACAAATCAAAGACTTATTTGGTGATTGTCGAATTAAAATATTAGCAGGGTGTGCCCCATGTCAACCATTTTCATCCTATGCATTTAAAGTCAAAGATAAAGATAGTAAAAAATATAATCTACTGTATCAATTTGGACGTCTTATAGAAGAGTCTGAACCTGATATAATCACAATGGAAAATGTTTCTCAAATCTTATCATTTAAACAACAACCAGTATTAAACGATTTTGTTTCAAAATTAGAAAAACTAGGTTATTATGTATACTATAAAGTTGTATACTGCCCAGATTACGGTATACCACAGACAAGAAAACGTTTAGTATTACTAGCATCGAAATTAGGAAAAATCGAATTAATAAAACCCACTCATAATCAGAACAATTATGTTACAGTTCAACAAGTTATAGGTAATTTACCTGCTATCCAGGCTGGTGAAATATGTAAAAAAGATCCACTTCACAGAGCCAGAGCATTATCAGAGTTGAACTTACGTCGTATTAGAGCAACTCCATATGGAGGAAGTTGGGCTGATTGGCCAGAAGAGTTACATCTTGAATGTCATAAAAAAGAATCTGGAAAATCTTTTGGAAGTGTTTATGGTAGAATGAAATGGGAAGAGCCATCTCCAACAATGACAACACTGTGTACTGGTATAGGAAATGGTAGATTTGGGCATCCTGTACAAGATAGGGCAATTTCATTACGTGAAGCAGCATTATTTCAAACCTTTCCCAAAAAGTATAAGTTTTTTGCTTCTGAAAAAGAAATATCTATATCAAATGCTTCTCGCTATATTGGAAATGCTGTTCCCCCTAAATTGGGTAAAATTACAGCAGAAAGTATTATTAGACATTTAAAACAGCTCAAGATGTATTAGGATTTGTAGATACATTTTTTATTATTTCATTTTGAATTAATATTATATGAACTTATTTAGAGTTGATCATATCTTAATACATCTTTACATAAGATTGTTCCTTACTCCCCCTCCCTTCATCTTCTCCACCAAAACCTCTACATTCACAATTTCATACTTACTCCCCCTCCTCCCGCATCCCCTATCCAAGCCTTTCCCTCATACTCATCCCAACACCTCAAATATTCACTAACTATGTCACCAATTGTAAATCATAAAACGAAACATCATGAGTAAATACCTAAGCTATGCTAATTATGTATATGCTTATTGCACAATCATATTCCAAATATTTTCGCCTGGCTAATCAGGATACCGTCAACTTCATCTTTACAGTAAAAAAGCCTAATATTAAAGCCATAGATTATTATCCTCAATGGATCACCCAGATATCGAAAAATGGAGAAAATTATAAATATCACTCACATTGTCAACCCCAATCTTAAAAAGAAAAAAGCCTGGTAAAATAAATCACAGGTACTTTTATTTGGGGGAAGATTGGAAAAGATAAAACAGCATGAAAAAAATATCTACATTTATCCGACCCATATAAACATATTCAAATAGGTATAATTGATGCAGCAAGGATACGACCAGAAGAATAAAAAAACGATTAAACAACTTTATCAATAAATCATTACCCACAATAATCCCCCACCCTCACCTTCCCCGCCAACACCAGTACCTCTTCGCAAGTAAACCCTCCTTTACTAATATTCCCGGCAAGCGTACCGATCTTGCCGCAAATTAGGAAACAGATAAGAACAGACATTGATAAATGATTTATTGAAGTTTGCGCAGTACGCTCTACTACTTCCGTTAAATGGAGCATCCGGATAAACAAGACGGGAAACCGGAGGGGACAACGGAGACAGGTCATCACTGTTTTTTCAATGATGAAATCAACGTATGATTGCCGATCATGGACGATAACTTCTTCAATAAACTTCTGGTGCTTTTTAGGCAAGGTTGACCATACGGTAAATGCAATTTTATAAATCTTTTCACGTAAACGGTTACGGCCTTCCTTCGACATTTTGTCAAGGCTACGGTTAAATTCGTTCACTTCCGGCACTTTTCCATTTGGGAATAATGCCTCTAATTTGTTTTGTTTCTTCATGATATATCTGATAGGCGTTAATAAATAATTGAGGGAAATCTAAAATAAAAACAGGGAGACACAAAGTCTATTTTTATATGGTCAACACTTGTACCTCCCTTTTGCTCTCTATTTGGATAGGTTCAAATCTCTAAGTAAAAACTTACCAGGCTTAAACTTCACACTCCTACGGGCCGGTATCTTACAGGAAATACCGGTACGAGGGTTGCGACCTGTACGTTCAGCCTGTTCCCAGGCTTTGAAAGTACCGAAACCCTGAAGTATTATTTCATCCTCTTTTACCCTCTCTGTCAGTATTGCCTGAAAAGTATTGATAAACTTACGGGACTGTTTCTGCGAAATACCCATTTTTTCTGCTAATTCGTTTACTAAATCTGCTTTGTTCATAATATGTTTTCTTTACATGTTTAACTATATTCTTTCATCAATAGTTATCCCGGACACAACGAATATAACCACCACCGGTGGGAGCTGCACTGCTAGAAACTCTGCCTGTAATCATATTCACTACATAACGGTTTTTACTGTAAAAATCGCTACTCCAGAACCATTTATTATTATAACCGCCATCATTGAGCATCACAAAGCCTGCCCCAACATATTCCTCTAACGATGCTAGATTGTTATATATGATTACCAACTCATCCTTCGTTGGTAAACGCCAATCGTTGTGTTTCTCCTCATTAAGGTCTTCACAAAATGAAGCAACATCGGCAAATGCTATGGTACCAGGGTCTGACTTCTGAATCTGAAGATTATCTATACAAACCGGAATATTCTTCATCGCCTGCGTAACTGTGACGGTAGCTGTACGTAATGGATCCGAATCAGTAACTGTTACTATAAATGTTCCTGTTCGTTCAGCAGCATTATTTTCCTTAGCAGAAAATTCCAACCGGGCATTACCACTACCATTGGTTGGGTTTACGGTTATACCATTATCGGTTGCAGGAGATATAGTCCACGCTAAGCCATCGGTTGCAGTAACCGAACCGGTTGTAGTCCCACCAGAAGCAGCTATTATCCCTGTTCCACCAATAACATCCAAAATAGAACCAACCTGCTTTATTGTTACCTCTTTTGACATAATTCCAGCCTTAACCATAACGGTGGCTGTTCTTTCCGAACCATTGAGATTCACCTCGCTTGTTTTATACCCCAGATTCTGGTCGTTTCCATTCGTTGTTTCCGGAATGGTACCGGTCAAGGTCAGCCAATCAGGCTTGGTAACAGAAAAAGATAATCCCGAAGTTCCTTTAAAAGAGAGTGTTCCGGCAGCGTCCTTTGTTGCAGCCAACGTTGTGGGACTGGCAGAAACTGTCAGTGCAGAGGCTTTCTGATTCACCTTTATTGTTCCGGTTGGTCCGTCGATTTCATCCCCGGCACGAACAACTATCTCGCCGCTTCGCGCAGAAGAAGAGGGATTGACAGCGATATTAAAAGTCACATTCTGTGCTTTTCCCGTTGTTTGAGAACCTGAGGTCGCACCAACCAATGTAATCCAGTCACCTTCCGTTACCTTTGCCACCCAGTCCAAGCCGGATGTAGCGACAAACGACGATGTTTGATTATTAGCTGCTTCCGGATTTACTTCCATGCTCGAACCTTCTACCTTGGAACCTGCTTGCTTTACCACTATTTCCTCTTTCAAGCCTGTATAACCTATCTCTGCTATCGATGCACCGGCACTCACTGTTATCTTTCCACTCCGTTCCGAAGCCAAGGGGTTACTGGCTGTCGCTTTTATTTTCAAAGCCTGCTCAGTCCCCGTGGCTTCATCTCCTGAAAAAGCAGGATTATCGTCTGCCCAATTCCACCAATTCTCCCCGCTTAAGGCAGCCAGCCATGGTAAACCTTTTGTAGTAGTAAAGGAAGAAGCCCCTTCCGAACCCTCTGCCGCGCCTAAAGAGATAACATCACTCCCTTTAGACAAGGCGGATCCTTCCTGCGTAATGGTTATCTCCTGATTCTCTCCGTTCACATTTACAGAAAAAGTCACACTCCTGTCTTCGGCTTTCGGATTGGCAGACACCGACTGGAAAGTAACCATAGCAGGCCCCTGATGGCTTACTGTTACCCCAGTTCCGGCAGCCACACCTCCTATCATTGCCGACAACCATTCTTCCAAATCGAAAGACCACGCCTGCCCCGGACGGGCGGTGATCTGTACCTCTTTCATTCCACCTTTTTCCGCCGGCATCTTTCCCGGATCGACCTCTATTGGCGGTATCTCATTTACCGTAATACGTTCATCGGAAATATCTATACCGACCAACGTCACCTTCATTACATAATGGTAGTTACGCTCGATATTGTAATTATTCATTCCATCACCCGGATAAAAACGGAATACAACATTGTTATATGTCACTCCCCCCTGCACAGCCGTACCCGTCAATTCGATATAAGTAGCATTTGTCACCCCCATACCGATCTTCTTCTTTTCTGAGTCGATTGCGTTCCCATCACTGACAATACCCGCCATATTCTCCGGTAGATACCAATACATGGTAGCACCGTCTCTATCCGCTATTCCGGTATAATCTGTATATGTCATACCTACCAATTGGTTTTCAGGCACATCAACCTGCATTTTCTGCGGAACCGAGTTCAATGTCACAGTATTAGGAGTAAAAGTAAACCCCTCTCCGGCGATCGAATAAGTAAACGATATCTTAGCCACCATACGGGATAAATTCACCCTGATATCCTTTACTCCCCCTTCTTGTACTACTCCGCTCCACATCCCTGTCATTCCACACAGATTACTTTGAGGTAATCCGGTTTCGGTCGAAACATATGTCAACAGCAACTTTTTCAAGGCAGTTTCGGTTGCTATCTCTCCCTGGTCACCCATATTAGCAATGAACCACACATGAGATTCTGAACCTTCTCTATCATGTTTCAATTTAATATTAAGTGTATTGCCTGTTAATGAAGAAATATATTTAGCATACAAAAGCTTACCGCCAACATATTGTCCCACCCAGACACTGGCAATCTTACTTTCCTGTGCCTCTTCCAGCGGAGTAGCTGCACGAGTACCGATCGAATCCGATTCCATAGTGCCATCGGCAGTAAACAGTATGCTGCGGGTTACCGGTATATGGTTTGCCAGGACATTCAGATTAAAACCGGCATCCACTTCTTTCAGCGTAGGCAAAAGAATATCATCATCCACGTCTGCCTGTGTACAACCGACTATCCAAAGTAAAACCAAACAGCCAAACAGGCGAATCCAATGTTTGTTCCTTATTTCACTCATTTGTTTCATTATATCCTGTTTTATTCTATTGTCATTTTATATCCACAATTATTGACCACCGCCAACTTCCCCATCAGTCCATACAATTTCTTTCCAGCTTGCTACAACAAACGAAGTTCCTATTCCTTCATTGATATCCGGGTCGGGATAGGGTTCGTCCGGAGCTCCTACATTCGCATCTGTAAAGAAGATTGTCTCCTTCCAATCCAGTACTGTCATGAGCAGGGAGCTTTCGTTGTTCTTCACCTCCAGGGTGAAAACATATCGTTTGCCTTCATCGAAAGATATATTTTTATCGATTGTTGCTTTCAACGTCGCCGTTTTATCATCCCTTTGTACTTCGATCTCCACATCAAAAGGTTCCGTATTTTTAGGAAGAAGTATTCCTTTTGTCTTGTTCAAACCCAGATTATCGGTATCAGACTCCACCGGTTCAAATTCTTCCGAAGCAAATACCACTTCTGTTTTATCTCCGGCTTCGCCACCGGTGCATGGAATACCGGTATCTTCACCTACTATAAGAGCTGCACCGGACGAGGATATTTTACTTATGGTCAACCCGGTTGCATACAGTCGGGTGAAAGGGATCACATTCTCTTTGGACGGAGCTACATTGAATACTACTAAAGCACATTTACGACTGAAAGTCGCCAAAGTTACCAGACGCGAACTTGCTGATATAGTTACGCCACGGACAAAAGATGTCATTACATCCTCTTTATGAGGAATATCTGTTATCTTATACGTTCCATCAACACTTTTTGCAAGTTTCCTTGCCGGAGAAACAGCATAAAAATCATACACTCCTCCCCTGACAACCATGCCTTCGGCTTTGCCATCGACCGGTTTTCCCGTATCGTCTACCGAACAAAGTGCCAACGAACCGTCAGCCATGACCTTATAGGTAGCTTCAACGGTGGGAGTCGTCGTAGAAAACGGAACGGGAGAAGCCTCTACCCCTATGCTACTCCTGTAATAAGCAACAATCCGTATAGTTGAACCTTCCGGCAACGGAGTCGGAGCCGGCACTTCTGTGTCTTCTGCACGCGTCAGCACAGCGGGTATCCCCAAGTCGGGTTTAACGAATCCGACCTCTACCAACCGGGCTTCCTCCGGTACAATATCTTCTACCATACCGCAGGCACATCCTGTAAGCAGTCCGGCCAACAAGAGTTCTGGCAAAAATAATCGTGTCAACATCCGTTTCATTTTCTCATTTATTATTCGACAGGAATATCCACTGAACCGCCATCGTTCCAATCGGCCACTTTCACATCTGCTATCTCGATCCCTTGCGGCGACATACGGATATTATAGATGTAGTTGTATCCTTTTTCCCAACTGGCGGTAAATGTTCCGGGAACGTCACTGTCGGCTCCCGGAACCATATAAAACGTACGACCGTCATCGAGTGTCAGCTCCAGGGAGATACCTACATCGCTGACAGGAATAACCAGACCAAAAGCCTGTACCGGAACTTCCGACGTTTCTTCTGTTCCGGTTCCTACCACACGCTTATCACCTCCGGCCGTAAATTGCAACTGATCGACAGGCGTTATTGCTCCCGTTGTTTCACCCGTTGCCAGATTCAATTGGGCAGCAACAGACTTTTTGAATCCTCCGTTACTTTTCAATACGATTTTAGCCAACCGGCAACCGGCAAAAGAAGAACCTGCATTAACTTCCAGTACACGGAAACTCACTTTTGCCAATGCATGATTCATCGTCAAAGAAACCTCCGGATGCCAGCGGTCTACCTGATCCGCAGCCGTGCAATAGAGGTAATCCTCCTGGTCGGTTTCCCATTGCACATCCGTTGCTGCATTTACCGTTGCGCTACCGTCAGAAAAGTAGAACTTCTGCTCGTCCAACACCTTTATACCATTCATTAAAAGAGCTTTCGGAATGCCTGCGAGCGAAACACTCTTTTCTGCCGGAGCATAGCCATAAACTGTCCCTTTCTCCGAATACAAAAGAAGCATTTCCTCTCCTTCTGCCAGTTCCCAGAGAGGAGGACTCCCTGCCGGATTGTATACGAACTGCTGGCTACCGACAGCATTGTTGTATAAAATCTCCGTACCACTACTATTCTGTTTCGTCACGCAAATGCCTATCCCGGTCAGCGGGTTCGGGTTCCTATTCGTTTCCCCGGGGCCGCCCGTCACGACACTTCTCGACTCTACCTCCATCCACATGCCCAGATTCTTCACTCGAAAAGGAACACCCTCTTCCGGCTCGTCGCCACCAGACCCCGGCAAAACGATCTCTGCCTCTGTACACGCAGCACACAGTAACAAAAACACAGTCACTAATCGGTATAAGAATGGTTTCATGGGATTTGTCTTTTTTATTATTAATGTATTACAATGAAATATCCGGTTGTTCGTCTTCCACCCAGTCTTCCACAGTTACATCCATCACTGTCAACTTATTACGGCCGGCAGAGAACGTATAGATGCAGTTGGAACCCGCCGTCCATTCATGAGCCGGCAGAGTAACCGTATATTCGACAGGCGTATTACCACCCTCCTGGAGGGTTATCACTACATCGATTTCATTATCGCCAAAACCAGCTATCGGATAGACGATTGCACTGACTTTTTTAGATACGGCCTGTCCGGTCGTAGTTTTATCTTCGATAAATGCTTTGTCGCTTTGCTCTCCCTCCTTGATCTGCTTCATCAGGACGTAATTCGTAATTGTACGGCTAAGTGCTCCGGTGGTTGAATTATCGCTTATTGCGCCATCTGCCAACGCCATCTTGCCGGTTCCGGTTTTAAAAAGATTGGAGCTGTTTTGATGGTTCTTGATTTCAAACTTCGTAAAATTCACATCATTATCACTCAAGTTGCCACCATCGTACACACGGAAAGATACCATCGCCATGGCATGCTTCATGGCCAGGTTGATCAGGTAACCGGGGTTATTCGCATCGGTATTATTCGGGCCACTCTCCGGATCGAAAGGTATCTGCCCTTTGGCACGGCCGTTGTTTACATTCCGGCCACCTTCCGTCCCATCAAAATACAGGTAGTCTTTTTCGGTTGTTAAAGACAGGCTTACCCCCTTGTTTTTGTTAACTGACCATGAAGTAGCATTCCAGATTTTATTCGCATTATTTGCCGAAGCATCCATCTCTCCGCTGGCAATAACTGTGATCGGGATTTTAAGATCGGATTCATTGCTTATACTTAGCAGGCTACTCAGTGCATTTACATCATACGGATAATAAGCATATACCTTACCTATCGTTTCTTTCAGATAATAAGGCTTTTCATTCTTGGGGTCATAACTAAGACCTTTCTCGGTAATCGAAATCCAGTTCTCACCTTTTGCATCTCCCATATACCATACATGAGGGCCGGTATAGCCGGAACTCGATGCATCGGGAGAATACCAGTCAGTTGCATCCGAGTTGGTCACCACTACTCCCAGACCGGGAGCCGTGTTATAATCCGTATAGGTAATCGCACTGCCGCTTACCACCGCTTTGGTTGTCGATTTCAGTCCGGCATCCACCTTCAGGTTCGGGTTGATCCCCAATGCCACCTGGCCGTCACCGCCACCCGGTTCCGGCTCTATTCCTGTCTCTGTTTCTGAACAGCTCACCGCTGTCATCAGGGCTATCAGCATGGCCCACTTTGTCGTGATCGTTTTCATTTTCATTCGTTTTAAAAGTTTTATTTCCTGTTTATTTATTCGTATTTTATCATATCGGCATCTCCCCTTGTTCATCCTCCATCCACGCTTCCACACTGACATGCGTGGTTTGTATGTTGGCTGCTCCGGTGAAAAAGAGTGAGACGATATGGCTTTTACCGGTTTGAAAACCGCCCTCTATCCGGATGAAAACATCGGAGAGGGTTTCTTTCAGGTTGCCATTGCCGTCTTTCGTTGTCGTGATCCGAAGATGGAGCGGATGAGCCGCCGTCCCGTCCACCGGAAATACCGGAAGAAGGAGACAGCCTTGTGCCTCGGGAGGCGATCCGTCGGACGCTACCTGCGGGATTAGCAGACCGGCAATATCCTGCACCGGGAGATTCTTTATATCTTCCGCCACAGATATATCCGCCAGACGGGGCGTTTCCACTGACAAATCCAGTTCCTGATGGGTATGTACATCTGCCGCTTCGATCGTTTGTATCGTTCCCCATGCATCGGCTCGGTCACTGTAACAGACCAAGCGGACCTGAGTCAGCAAATGACGGAACGTACAAGTCGTCACCGGAACATAGCTGTTTCCCACGAGGATTCCCGTGGCCATGATATCCGTCGTTCCATCTATTGTAAAGGGCACTTTCCCTGTCCCCACATTGCCAGTCGGAACATTCCCCGCCGGATAATACCCATGCAGGCGTATCCGCCTGCCATCCCCCGAGTACGATTGGGATTCGGCAAATACGATCGGACGGTTCCCTTTTCCACCCTGACGCACAGCCTTATGCACAGCCCACCCACTGTATGTACCCGTTAAAACCACCGACTCATCCTGACGGGCAAAGTTCACTTTCAGATCCTGTTCATAGCCCGAGCCGATTACCCCACGCGTAGACGCTCCGATCGCACCTTCCAGGCAAACCGCCGTTTCCGGGACCGAAGGCGGTGTAGGATCGCTGTCCGAACAGGCGGCAAGGCCCCAAAGGATGGCGATGGATATGAATGCTGCTACTATGAAGTTGTTCATGACTTTACGATTATTCTCCGGGGGTTACTATTGTACTGCCATTATTACCCGGCTGCCACTCAGCAATGCCGGATTCTACCGCTATTTTACCGTCCTCCGTAAAGGTGAGCGTGATCAAATGCGAATAGCCTGCTTTCACTCCTTCACCGATATTCGAGACTGTGACATTCAGGGTTTTCGCATTCCCATCATATGTTCCTTTCACTTCCAGAGAGACAGGCAGACTCTCCGTTCCCATATTGGCTGTCGGGTAAAGCAGCAGATAACCGGTTGGCGGAGTTTCGGCATCTAAAGCAGAGATCATAGAAGGACAGTTCTTAACTGTCAGTGTCTGGTCGGCCATACCCGCGGCCGTTAGTTTAGCTCCGTTTGTTTTATCCAGCGACAGTTTCAATCCCGTGGCTACATTTTTTACTTTAATGGAAGCGACCGCCGTCCATCTGCTGATCGCACCGGCTGAACCCACGCACTTGAACTGCAACTGGGTTAGCAGGTGGCTGAAAGTAAAAGTCTCGAACTTATCGACCAGCGAACCGGTCTGCACACTGGTCGCCATGATGTCCTCGTCACCCGTTATGGTGTAAGTGACGCTGGCGGGGTTGGTGGTTCCGCTCAGTTCCTTGCGAGGATAATAGCCGATCAGGACAGACTCGCCCTCTTCCGTCAGATAGGTTTGTTCCGGCTCAAAAGTCAGCGCCGTATTACCCGCACCACCTGTGCGGACTGCGTCAATAACCGAAGCGTTCCACGCAGCACCCGTTGTACCCGGGTTATCCAAACGGGCAAACGATACTTCCAGGTCATTCGTATAGCCACTGCCGATCACCGCACGGGTAGCCTCCGCTATTCCGGCATTCACCTCTATCGTTTCTGCCGCTTCATCCGTCACCGGCTCTTCCGTGTTGGTGCAACCACCTACCAGGATAGCCGCCAACAGACTCATGATCAATAATTTTCCTCTTTCCATATTATACCAGTGTTTTATCGTTATTATTGCTATTACTATCGTTTTCATTTCGGTTCAGGGAGTAACCACACCCGAACCGCCGCTACCCGGTTTCCATTCCTTCAGCGTGATCGTCAAACCGGACATTTCATCATAACGGACTACAAGGTCCAGTATCACATGTGTCGTAACTCCGACGGTGAATGCCTCTTTCACCTCCTCGGTGATATCCGTGGATGAAGTGATTTCCTTTCCGCCTGCCAGTGTCATCGTTAGGATCAGGTCGACCATTTCACCGCTTTCCTCACCCGAAGACAATCCAAACAGGTTCAAGATAGATGTATAAATGCCAGGTCCGGTCTCTTCCGGCTCGAACGTCATAAAGGCCCGCGTATCGAACAGCGGCTTGCCGGAAGGTATATGAACCCGTGACGAAACACCAGTCAACCTTCCCGACAAGACCGCCGCAGCGACATCACCCTTATCCCCTCCTATGACTTTTACATTCATTTCCAATGTACAGACAAGGTTCACCGCTGACAATTCCTTTGCCACGACTTCTCTGCCGCCCACCTCGATCAGGTCTAAACCCGCCCCGTACAGGTTACCCGGACAGGCTATCTGCACCGATGAAGATTTCAGAGAAGAAAGCCGCTGCGCCCTTCCGCAAGCCTCCTCATAACCCTTCTCCATTTCAAGCGTAACACCCGTACAGCCCCTGTTACAGACAGCTACCCGGTAACAACCCGAAGGCAACGTACCTTCATACCCCGAAACGTCCCCCGTACGGATAATCGGACTATCCGAACCTTCCGGATAGAAATACCACGTCATATTCTCCGGGCAATCACTATCAGGGTGGCGAAGCAGTAAACGTACTTTTCCGTTCTTCTCCCAATCCTCGTCCGTCATACGGTATGCGCAAGACAAAACCGCCACGGTCCATACGGCATATATCATCCAACCCATCAGTTGTATTATACGATATTTCTTATTTCTTTTATTCCTTTCCATCTTCCTATCTGATTTGAAAACGGTACGACAAACTGATCCGAAGCCCCAACATAAATCCCGTCGAGGCAAAACGGGTTTCCAAATAATTTCGGTCATCCGGCGCGTCATAGCGGTATTTCTTCCCGTCGAAGACCGAACGGTAACCGGCACGTACACTCAGCCCCATCCCCAAACCTCCGGCCAGGGAGAAACGATACCCCATCGACAGGCCTGCCGACCAGAAACAGCCCGTCCGGCCGTAAAGTATATCCTCAGACCTATCGATCGCGCTGCCACGTACATCGAAGTCACCATACTCGGCAAACACCCCGGTATGCAAGCCGGTAAACCTTCCCGAAGGGGACAGCCAGACTCTTGATTCAAGGGATATTTCAGAGACAGACCAGCAATCACGCGTCTTGTCTTTATAGGCAAAGTCGGAATACATGCCCGACAAAGCCAGTGACCAACGACCGGCAAAACTGCACTCCACTTCCAGATTAGGCATGAATGCACCTGTTTCTATTTTCGTCTCACCCGTTCCCAGACGGATTGAAGGAACTACGCCAAACCAGGGAAGAAGGTTTGTTTTTACGGCCAGATATACAGGATTGTGTTCGATCGGTGTTGCATTCTTTTTGACAGCGGGAGCAACAGGAGTTATCCCCTCAGGATTTGCAGTTTCATCCGTTCTCTCTTTATGCTTTGTGACCACCCGTACCACTTCCTTTGTTGTAACGGTCGTTGCCAGATTGACAGCCGGGAGCCCTACTCTCTCGTTACGACGAATCGTATCCGTCACTGATGCCAGCCGGTAATCTTCCAGTTCCGTCCGGTCGAAAAGAGGATCGTCGATACGATAGACTTCGCGGTCGTAACCACCAGCCTCTCCACGACGGTACAAATCCACATAAGGGATTGCTCCGTACTCACCGATAGCTGCCTTTACAGCTATCGGATAACGGCTCTCACTGTAATGGATCGAAGTGTTGGCAAACCACGGAAGCGGACGGTATACATTATATATATGTATCTGATCGCGATAGCTGCCACTACGGTCGATGTAAAAAGCGACACAGTCATGAGGGATATCGAAACGGGTTTTCAGATAGGCACGGATACGACTGGCACGCAGCGAAGCTTCGTTCACCACTGCATCCTCTTTATAGCCATAAGCATCCACATGTGAAACGATCAAGAGGTGGTTGTCTCCTTTCAGCAGACGGTTCCGGGAGGCATCCAGAAGTTGCCCCATACGCTCTAATTGGTAAGCGTTATCGCCGTAATCAGCCAGGAACAGGTCGCTGTTTTCTTTGAAAGAGAATAAAAAATATTCCGCCTTATGATAGGTCGTTGTCTGCGCAGTCACTTCCCGCCAAACCAGGCTGAAAAATAACAACAGGCAGAACGCTTTTCTTTGTGATCCTTTTATCCTATACATAATATTATATCAATACCAGTCCTTGATTTTCCGATTTACTTCTAAGATGCCCCCTTATTTATATAATAAGGGGAAAAGATAAAAAGCACCTCGATTTTGAGAGGAATTTAATGAGTTTTGTCTCTGGGATATTTTGGATTGATGTCTTATTTCAATATTTTGTGGAATAAAAACATGTAAAAATGATAACAGTTTTTTTCAAACGGATATTAATAAGACAGCAGTCTTCACCCGCCTTATATCTTATTCTTTGAAAATTAGGATTTAAAGGTCACAAGCAGGAAACTAGGTTAATTAATACAAATTCTATATGTTTTTTTTAGGATTTTACCCAAAAGCTTTGTTTTTCCATAAGATTCTTCCTATGTTTGCAGAGCATTCAAACTCTTTTGCGAAATCCACAAGTTGTAAAGGCTTGGATATGAAACAAAAAGAGAGGAAATTACCTTATTATATAAATAAGGATAATTTATGCAGCCATCAGTTCCTTCACACCTTCAGAAACCCTTTTATTTGCTTCTCCTACCTTACCTGCATCAAATGCAGACAAGTAAATGCGTGTCATTTTCTCGGAAGAATGCCCCAGGGCTTGGCTAATGACAGCGATCGGTATCCCCAGATGATAAGCCGCAGATGCCCAGCTATGGCGAAAAACATAGGTCGTCAACTTTGCAGATAAACCCAATAAGATCTGCACATCTGCCAGATATTGATTTTCCTGTGCCAGACATTGTTTATACTGTTCATGCGTAGCTCCCTCCTGTAACACAGGGAAAAGATATTTGGAATCTTCCCGCCTGTAACGATCGATCAGCAACTGCATTGGCTCCGAAACTTCCATTTCGATCAGCGCTCCGGTTTTCTGACGGCGATACGACAACACTTTTCCTTCTTCAACCAGATTCTCCCCACTGAGACGAACGATATCCGCAAAAGGCATGCCGCAGGCAAAAAAAGAAAACAAGGCCATATCCACTGCCAGCTTTTTCTCCGGCTCCTCTTTCAGATCGAGTGTAGCCATCTGTTTGATCACTTCCACCGGGACAGCCCGTTTAACGGTTTCCTCCCGTTGTAACTGTATCCCCTCGAACGCTCGTTCCTCAGGCCGCCCTTTCCAACCCCGGCAGGCACGGTTGTACATCGCCCGCAAGTTACTAATATAACTATTCACCGAATTCACACGCAGTTTCTTTCCTTTCAGATACCGAATAAACTCCTGCACAACATCCTGCGTCACATCTCCCAACAATCTGCTCTTTCCTCTCTCACGAATGAATGCTGCAAAATGATTTCGGGTAGCACGATACAGATCGGCCGTGCTTTCATCCCCATTACTGCGCTTCTGCTTTTCCTGCTCGAGCATCAGCCTGCAAAAATCTTTATTTCTCATAACTTATTCCTTCTTTATCGTTATTAATCAAAAAGATAAAGATAAACATTCCCGGCTTGCAGATTGTTCGGTTTTCGCAGTTTTAGCTAACGGCACTATCTCTCAAAAAGTATGTTTTAGAAAGAAAATCACATCTTTCACCATCATTTCCTACCCTCATTTCCACCTTTACACAAATTCATTGCAATGATTCTTCCCGATCATCATAATGCCTTGGGGAAGTCATCACAATGACTTCAGACACTTATCACAATGAACCGGACTGATCATTACAATGAAATTTTTAACATTGCAGAATATAAGGAAATTTACTTCGTGATTATCGCATAAAACGGGGGTAATACACCTTTTACAAGGCTGGAAGGTATTTCCGGACAGTTTATTTTCTTGTAACAGATTGCTGCTGGTTTTGTCCTATCTCTGTCATCTACTCTAAAACATTGCAATGATTGTATTTGTAGCTATCCAAATGTCAGCACCAAAAAGAAAATTCCCTCAATCCGTCATTATTAAACTCCGGATTGAGGGGATAAATATTTTTGAACTGTCCTTTACCTTTATATATAGCAAAGAAAGAGTATATGAATTAACAGAATGTCAAAAGGATATAAATTCTAATTCTGATTCTTCAAACAATAGATAAGAAATTCTCTATACTAAATTAGTATAGGTTTGATATTAGGGCTTTGCATCTTTGATGTTGAAAAAAGGCCGCAGCACTCATTTTTCTTTGAACAAGTTGAGCATGTATCTATATAAGTTACTTTCCAATCGGAAATAGATTTCTTTGCAAATTTGTATAGTGATGGCTTTAGTAAGCAGAGTGGTATGTTAAAAATAGAAACATCCAGGTTCCACTCTGCTAAATTTATGACTGCTTTTTCAATCTCCACCAAATAATCAATCGGATCAATCCAAATTTTATTATGATTTTTAATAGAATATCCTGTATCTTCCAATCCCATAAATGATATAGATGCAACGAATGGTAAATTTCTCCAAATAAATTCAGACAATTGTGGGAGTCTTCGATAATTCATTTTATTGATAACAACTCGTAGTTCTATATCTACTCCAATATTTGCAAGGTTGTATAACCCCTTCATTGTTTCTATATATGAACCTTTTACTTGAGTTATCGCATCATGTTCTATCGAAAAATCAGAATGCAATGGAATACCAAACAAAAGATTAGAAAATCCAACAAACATTCTAGTATATTGAATATCCGAGAATGCTCTTCCATTAGTCAGTATATGTATCAAACTATCTGGATAACGAAGTTCTATGTATTTAATTAGATGTACTAATTTTTCTTGTAGTAAAGTAGGTTCCCCACCTGTGATTCCAATATCTGTTAGACCATTAGGAGCATTATCTATAAGTCTTATATTCCTTTCAAAAAAGAAATCTATATCATCCCTATTCAATGGCGGCTGTGCGCACATTAAACACCTGTTGTTACATTGAGAAGTAACAAATAATGAGTTGTCGTTGGAATTTATATCAAAATCCATTTTCATTTTTATTAATCCATTGTTTGAATATCGGCATAACCCTATCATGCTCATTCTGAATCAAATAAAACAGATAGGTGATAATAGCTTTATGCTTTTTACAAAATGAGGAAGTAGGACGAAAACCATACATATCATTTTGGGTAGAATAATTTCGTACAGGGTCAGCACCACAATAAGATTGAAGCACAATCAGCACATCCTGCAATAAACTCAGTTCCCCCGATTAAGGCTATTTGTTGAGCTTTTTTTCCATAAAATAGATTTTCATACTTATCTGTAACATGTCCTAGCCTGAATGTATAATCATGATACTCTGCTAACATCCTTGATTCGTCAGATGCATAGACATAACCATCATAATTATAAACAACAACACTATTTATTATACCAGCAGGAGATTGCAAATCAACAAATCCAGTTGTAAAGGGAGTAAGCATCTTACGCAATAATATAGCCGTAAACTCTTCTACAAAAAAGTCTCCTCGGATATTGATATCAATAATATAGTTTAATGCCAATTTATAAAAGGTTACAAAATTCTCAAAATACAAATCCCAACTTGTATTATTTAGAGCTAAGCCATAAGGATTTAGAGGACGAAGAAATATACTATTAAAACCATTTGATAAATAATTATCGATAATTTCTTTAGGATAATTTAATGACAACTCCGATGTGGTCATTAATGCAGAGACTCTATCTGTTCCTAAATAATTTCTAGCTTTACTTATGCCTTCTATTACACGCTTATAGCTATCAGTTTTTCCTCTGTTGTGATTGTGTATAAAGGCTGGACCATCCAAAGATGTTGAAATAAGAATATTATACTCTTTGCACAGGCATAATATTTCTTCCGTTAAATTTACAGAGTTTGTACATAGAACATATGTTATCTGCTTTTTGTACTTTTCATTTAATTCTACTGCTCTTTCTACAGCCTTTTGTAGTAGAAGAAAAGGTAAAGAAGGTTCACCTCCTTGAAATTCCATTGTGATAGAGTGTGATGGACTTTGAAACATTAAGTCTATGGCTTTAAATAGACACTCTTCATTCATATCATATTTAGTCTCACTACTCTCTTTACTAGATGCTTGACAATAAATACAATTTTGATTACATCTCAAGGTCAAAACAAAAATATGTAATGATGTGAATGAATCGAGAAAGGCTTTTTTAGTCCTCAGCCTAGTCGCCATATTATCTATTAATTCAGGTATGGGGTGTTCTGATATAAAAAAGTTAACAATTAAGTCTTTGTATATATCTTCTTGTTTATTGAGTTGACGATTGATTATTCTTTCAACAGTACCTATTGGAGCAAATATAAAATCCCCCAACTCATTGACTAGTAATTCTTGTTCCCCAATTTTTTCAAATTGAAATGGCAATAAACAATAGCGATTTTTCATTCTAATACTATATTAAAATCCTCAAAATCATCATTGTTAGCGAAAGCTTTTATATATAAGATGTTACGAATGTCTTTAGTTTCATGTATAATCAAATCTCTATTTTTGTAATCTATTAAGTCTTGATTAAACTTACTAGTTAGCTGTTCAAACGTGTAAGAAGTTTTTACAGAGGATTTGGGTTCAAGAGTTATTTCGTATATACTGTCACTTACTTTATCCCAGTAAATAATAAAGGAGTCTGCGTACCAATACAACGCTTTTGTTATTACACATTCACTAAAGATATTTGTGTCAATTGTAAAACAAAACTTATTTTCAGATTTTACTTCAGCTTTAACCATAATCGATAATTATTTTTTCAAAAAATAAACAGTTTGAGTTTCTACAATGCCATCAGCATCTATTCCTATTGCTTTTTGAAAGTTTATTACAGCTTTTTCAGTCTCTTCATCAAAAATAGAATTTCCTTTTATTAGATTTCCTGATAAATACCCTTTGTCTATTAGAATATTTTTGAGTTGTGTCACATCATATCCCTGCATCTGCTTTTTAAGTACGCGATCCCCTAAATTGTATTTATGAGAGTTTACAGTTTCATCATTTATTTGTTCTATACGCTTATTAATTGTTTCAATTGTTTTTTTACCAACAATACCGTCTACAACCTGATTATGATCATTCTGAAACTTTTTGATTGCATTTTCCAAATTGGTAGAATATACGACATCCCCTGAATAATTTTTTTCTATATCGGATTCTGTAATGTATCTTATTTTAAGTAATTTATTCGCTAACTCAGCTACATCCTTACCCGAAACACCACTAACAAGGGTTCTTTCTCCCAGTGAGTAAGTTGTTTTTGAATAAGTAGTTGTATTGGTTTTATATGTTGAAGAACTAGAGCTTGAAGAAGAAGAACCACCATAACTTCCATAACTACTTGATCTATGTGAAGAATGAGATCTATGTGAAGAATGTGAACGGTGACTTCTATGCCCTGCAATTAGATATGAATTATCATTATGAATTTTAAGTACATATTTTTGGGAAAGATCATTCTTCTTTCCTTGCTCAATATTATCATTATTATCATTACTTATTTTAGAAAGATCATAAGATATAGCATTAGCATCATTGGATGAAACTAAGGATGCAATAGATGTCAAAAAAATGCCTTTCAAAAGTTTCTCAAACTTTGTTTTCATGGCTGTTATAACAATTAATTAATACTTAGTATGACAAATATACTATATAATAACCGAAAACTAAAAAATAACGAATGAGCGATTGTTTAATTCACAAATTTTATGATTTAACTTTATTCTTACTTTTAGAAAGGAATTTTTCCAAACAATATATTACTAATCATAATTCTATTTTCCACTCCTCTATATTGCGAGTCTTTGCACTGAAATTCACTCCAATCTTAAATAATTGGCGGGGATCGGAAGCAAAAGGAAGTGCATAGCCTTTTTCATTGATCTGGCGTAGAGCCTCGTCTGCTGTTCCATTCAGTTTGAATTCCATCAAGTAAATAAAACGATCCGTTTGCAATACCAGGTCGATACGGCCTTCCGAAGTATGGTATTCTGCTTTTACATAGAAACCAATCAATTTGAACACAATAAACAGGACATTCTGATAATGTAACTCCAAATCACGAACCAACTCATAAGGAGTATCGGCAAAAAAACTTTGCAGACGGCGGAAGAAGGAATCATAATCGCCGGAACGTATCTCACGAACAAACTTCTGAATATGGAAAGAAGAATCGACTTTATCCGTATTGGCATAGAAAGGAAGCAAATATTTCATAAAGCCCTCCTCCACTTCACGATTAGGAAATCCCAGACGATAAATACCAAATTCACGATCATATCCTTTAATTGTCAGATATCCACTCTGATAAATCACGGGTATTGGGTTAACAGATGTGGAGTCAATGCTATTCAAAACATCGGCATCCGTTTCCGTATGCGCCATGTTATACAAGTTATAATGAGAGTGTTTTAACAATTTTACCAGATAGGTTGGTGTACCTGTTTCAAACCAGTAACTACCAAACTGCAAATACTTAAAGGTATTAAGTAAACTGAAAGGATTATACATACCGGGACCATTCGGCACAAAATGATAACCGTCATAACATCCTTTTAATTCTGCACAAGCTTCTTCATTTGTTAAGGAAAGAGATGAAGCAAGCGCTTTAATATCTTCATCAAAATATTCGTGCAATTCCTCTTCTGTAATGCCACAAATAGAAGCAAAAGGTTCTTTCATCGAAATATCGTCCAAATTATTCAGATCGCTGAACACACTCACTTTCCCAAACTTGGTTACCCCTGTTAAGAAAGCAAACTTGATATCCCCGTCCATACTCTTCATCACACCATAAAAAGCTTTCAAAGTATCACGATATATCTCTTGAAGTTCATCATTATCCAATGCCTGTAACATCGGCTTATCGTATTCGTCAATCAAAATTACAACACGTTGCCCGGTCTGTTTGGCTGCCCTTCGGATTACTCCTTTAAAGCGAAGCGAAAGTGTTGTTTCATCTTTTCCACGGCCATAAAGATCTTCCCACTGTGTCAACTGATTGCTTAACAAAGCATCGAGACATTCAGGACTATCGAATTTTTCAGCATTTAAATCTAAATGAAGTACAGGATATTCCAACCAATCTTTTTCCAGCTTTTCGATAGCCAACCCTTCAAATAACTCCTTTTTCCCCAGAAAATAAGCTTCCAGGGTAGAAATAAGCAAGCTTTTCCCAAAACGGCGTGGACGACTCAATAAATAATAGCGGCCCGTTTTCACTAATTGATAAATCAGTTCTGTTTTGTCAATATAGATATATCCGTCCTGACAAAGACTCTCAAAATTCTGTATACCGATAGGATAAAGCTTTGCCATAATTCATCTGATTGAAATAATACCTTTTACGCAAAGTACGCAATAAAGATCGGCATTTACAAAAAAAAGAATAGGTTAATTGGTTATACACTGTACGTCTTATGTAAGATAGCAACACTGGACAACCTTTCCGGATATATCTTCTCTATATTTGCATGATATAATTCGAATAGTTAATTATGGAGTTGGAAATAGAATAGAGATATTGCCAAAGTTGCGGAATCCATTAGATATAAATCAGGAAGAACTTCTTGGGACTAATGGCGACCAAACGAAATGTGATGAATATCGTGTCTACTGTTATCAAAATGGACGATTCAAATAAATACAGTGCAGGAATCCGAAGACACCTGCACCATAAATATAAAATCAGGATTCAGCCTTGCGCCTCTTCACTTCTTCCACGAGCTTTGTAAAGGATTTTTCCTTTTTACGTTTTTCATGCTCGGAAGCGGAGAAATGCCAGGCTTCACGCTTTAGTTTCAGATAGCTTTCATACACTTTGATGTCCAGCAAACCTTCAGCGACAGCTCCCAGAACAGCACAGCCGGGTTCGTTGGTATGTGTGCAATCCTTGAAACGGCACGATTCTGCATAGTTGGAGATTTCCAGCATTTCGGCTAGTGAATCGGGATTATCTACAGTCAATCCAAACTCACGGATACCCGGAGTGTCGATTAAAACACCTGAGCCGTCCATCAAGACCATTTCCCGCCGGGTGGAAGTATGCCGCCCTTTTCCGGTGGACTGGCTTATATCCGACGTCAGCAGCACCGACCTTTCACAAAGTGCATTAACAAGAGAACTCTTCCCTACCCCCGAAGAACCAACAAAGACAACCGTTTCGCCTTCCGATATGGAATCCCGTAACCGGGAGACCGTTTCAGGGTGATGGATACTTGTGAAAAACACCGGCATCCTACGGGTAAGATGCTTGATTGCTTCCTCTGTCTCCTGTTTATCAAAAGGCAAATCAGCCTTATTGAGTATCAATACGGGTTGGATGTTTTCTTCCAAGATTTGAACCATGAAACGTTCCATCCTGCGCATATTGAAATTATCATCGAGACTCTGCACGATAAACGCCTTGTCAACATACGAAGCAATTGCCTGTTTTCCGGCTACCGTTCCATTTCTCTTGCGGTATAAAGTCCGTTCACGAGGCAACATACCGACGATAATGCCTTTGCTATCGTCGAATGGCTGAAACAGCACCCAATCACCTGTACAGGGCAGTTCAAAGTCAGATTTCCCATACATCATATTTCCCGTCAACTCGCATTGGTACAGTCCGCTTTCGGATACAACCTCGTAACAGGTGCGATGCACGATGGCTATCCGTCCGTGAGACAAAGTATTATATGCCGATTCTTGTTTTAGTTGGTTCAACCGGTCGTTCCAACCATACATATTTAAACGAATCATAGCGTTATCTTTTTAGCTATATAAAATACATAGCCGTAAAACTCTTTATACTTGCGGTATAACTCCTCTTCGTGATGTGACATCGCGACAAGTTCTTCGGCGGTTTTATTTCCCGGATATTTGGCCAGAAACTTTTCCCGGGCTTTAACCAACGGTGCAAAATAATGGTCTGTCCAGCAAGTTTCAGGTAAAATAAAAGAAGCGACAGGAAGATACCCGGCCTTTTGTATCAGGGCAACCTGATTGGGTATCGTATCTATTTGCGGATAAGCTTCCATCCAGAAATCATGAATCTCTGCCGGACGTTCTTCAGTAAACCAGGCGCTTTCAGAAACGGCGATATATCCTCCAGTTTTCAGATATTTGCGCCATTCGTTCAGTCCGCGTTCAAAGCCTATATTATAAATGGCTCCTTCCGACCAGATCAGGTCTAACTCTTCCTCTCCGAAAGGAAGGTTGTCCATCGAACCGACGATTCCCTTCACTCTATCCTGAAGATTCAACCCACGGGCATTACTGTTGAACCTGTCGATGAATCCCGGAAAAAAATCAAGACCGGTAATATGTCCCGGTGCATGCTGGGCCAATACCATTGTCTGGCCTCCTGTGCCACAGCCCAAATCAGCGATAAGGGATTGGTCGGTAAGGTTGTCTATAAAGCCCAATGCTTTAAGAGTCACTTCTGGACTTCCGGGCCCCTGGCGTTCTGTATTTAAAAAGTATTCGCAGATTAAATTAAAATCGAATTCGTGAATTGTTTTATTTTCGTTACTCATTTCTTTATGTATATAGTATACCCGTGAAAGCATAACAATGCCGTCATCATTGTACACTGATTAAAATTGAATTAATACAATAGGAATTATGCCCGGATAGAATTACCCGAGAATAAACAAAAGGACAACCTGTACAAGAAATACAGATTGTTTACTACACCAAATCCGATTTAAATAGTTTGTTTAACATGCGGCAAAGATACATAGTAATTATCAAATATGCAAAACTCTACTATAAACGCCATTACATCATCCTAAAAGCCTTAAACTCATATAACTATTATTCTTCCGACAAGCTAAACTCCTTATTAGAGAATAATTCCGCCAAACCTGATATTTGTTTCAAACGCAATATCTCATCTCTGTCCATACCGATATTACGTTGTATCCAGGCATCCGACATGCCGCATTTGGAAAGCTCGGAGACGATATGGCTCATTAATTCAATATTGTGGGTGCCACGTGCCCTGTTATGACGGATGGTCGAAGCCATTCTGTTGGAGAGATCTTTTTCGATGACAGTGACGGGAAGCAAGCCGCGTTCACGCTCATAGATGCGTTTTGACGTCTTCATCACCATATAGCGGTGATAGCCGTCAACCAGTTCATAGATATCTTCCTCCGGAATATAGTAGCATACACACGGAGAAGTAAATCCGTCTTCCCAGATAGAGACTTCCAACAGCTTCATTTCCGGGGGTGCTACGACATTAGGGTTATAGCTGTTGGCTACCACCTTTTCCACAGGGACAGCCCTTACCTTGTACACAGGACTAGTATATTCCTCCATATAATTCAGAGTTATAAAGTTTTAATATGTCTTCCTTTTGTTTCCTCTCGTGAATATTCAGTGAAAAGCCCATATATTTACAATAGTAGTCATTCTTCAAGATGCAGATACAGACACGCTTATAGGTTGGGAGTTCGCGGAATTCCGGTATATCGATATCATCCAGATATTCCATCCGAACCGGTTTCTTTACCGTCTTGTAATTTGTACGGCCTTCAACCCGTATCGGAATTCCTGCCTGTATCAGCTTCTCGATGGTGTTTTCTGCCAGGCAACCTCCTTTCTCACGCCAGAATTTTATGCTGACGGAAAGTTTCTGCAAATACCCTTCCCGTGTCTTCTCCGGCAAGGTTCCCAATAGAAATTCCATATAGGACTTCCAGGTCATTCCCTGCGGCAATTTGACAGACTGCCATCCCAGTGCAGAAGTACCGCCATACAACCCGGCAAAACCGACTCCGTTGACACGCCCGATCATCTTCCCCCACATATCCGGGTCTATGGCCCGGTATAATTTCAGGCTGGCTATGGCCTGGGAGATAAAAGGGCTTGCCACTCTCTGCATTTCCAACGGGACTCCTGCCTGGTAAAACAAATCGTACAAGTGATTGTAATCCCAACCGAACCTACCGTTGGCAACCCATATATCTTTTGTTTTCCAATCGAATATAGGATAAGCATTATATATACGTGGTGCCAGCTGGTGAACCCATTTCAGCCGGCGGTAAGTCTGTACTTTGTTCTTTATATGGATAGCGCGCCATCTGTTGAAACTTTCCTGTGTCCGTATCCCTATCAGGCAACAGGTGCGTCCGGCATCCTTTTTTTCATGCAACCATTCCGCAAACTTTAACTGAAACTGGTAATCCCACATATTCTCATCATAAAACGGGAAGTCCTCCACACAAAGCGAGTTTTCGGGCATCTTATTCACCCATAAATTCTGCAACTCTCTGTCCCACGGACGCCAGTAATTCTGGAACATCGAAGTACATGTAGGAACCTTAAAAGGGACACACACCCGGTAGACCTCCAAGATATCGGAATTGGAAGACAATACGCGGTCTACATAGGAAGTGGTTTCCCGGTACTGTACCTCATAGTCCATGTGAAAGACCCCCAGTTTCCGTTTCAGGCGATGTCTGCGTATATAGTCAATACACAAATTCAGCAAAACACCACTGTCTTTACCTCCGGAAAAGGAGACGTATACGTTATCGAAGTCGGAAAATATCTTATCCAACCGAACTTGTACTGCTTCGTACACATTGAGCTTCTCTCTCATCATCACATCTATATTCCATTTTATTATATAGTTTCCATTCTTGAGTTACGAAAAAATGAGCTGAAGCAAAGAGCTCTTTATGCCGGGTATGGGCAACGGCCCGGACAACCGAAATATTTTTGAAATGTTCCAAAACAGCATCGATCAGGGATGCCAATACCGCGTTGTCCTCTCCTTTCACATAATAGTTATTAATAACGACACAGGTACTTTTGATTTCAACGGGTATAAACCCTATCACCATGTCTCTTTCCATAGCGACAAACCATAAATAATGTTTTGATGTTTTGAAAGGATAATTATTATTCTGCCGCAAAACGCTGCAACTCATAACTAGTGGAGCAACTAATTCATATAGCCTCGGGGCGATTCCGGATAACACTTCTATATTCATATTCCAAAGAGACTAAGATTATACAAATCCTTCGAAACACAAAAATAAACAAAATACTATACCAAAGAGTATTAACAGCGAATATTTTAACTTAAAATAAAGAGTTCACCCTTTAATTTTCAGGAGCAGCAGAAAACACAATACAATATCCCGCCCATATCACACATCACAAAAACTTTCTACTTTCAGACAACAAGAGCGAAGTTCCTATTGTTATTCAATAAGAAAAACGAAAAATCATGAGAAAAGCATTGAATATTATTATCCCTATCCTGGTTTGTTTCCTTGTAGGGCTTTCCGCCAGCTACTTTCAAGCTGACGCAATAAAGAACTGGTATCCAACCCTTATCAAACCAGTGGTAACTCCGCCCAATATTGTTTTCCCGATTGCGTGGAGTATTATTTATGTATGTATGGGTTTATCCATCGGACTACTAATCAACTCCACCATAGAGCGAAGACGGTTTTTCATCAAAGCATTCGTCTTCCAGTTGTTTTTCAATTTCACCTGGAGCATCAGCTTCTTTTATATCCAGAACCCGCTTATCGGATTTATCAATATCCTGTTGCTCGACATCTTCGTTATCAATTACACATTGAAGAGTTATCAGGTAAACAAAACCAGCTCAATACTTTTCATACCTTACGTAATATGGTTGTTGTTTGCAACCTATTTGAATGGGTATATATTAATGTATAACTAATCCAAATTATAAAGCTTCAGTTTATTATAAAGCGTTTTCCGGTCGATTCCCAATAGTTGGGCGGCACGCGTCTTGTTGTTATTGGATTCCTGGAGAGCGCGTTTGATAAGTTCGCATTCATGGGTTTCGTCTTTCAGGAGGATGCGGGTGTCTTTTTCCGGGGCTTCCGTCAGCTCTTCAGGGAGTTCACGACGGGTGATGTATCGGCCGGTAGCCAACAGGGTGGCATATTTGATGACATTCTTCATCTGACGCAGGTTACCCGGCCATGAATAAGACTGGAAAAGACGGATCGTCTCGCTATCAAAACCGATAATATCTTTCTGGAGCTCGGCATTCGCCTGGTCGAGGAAATTATTGGCGAAAAGCAACAAGTCTTCCTTCCGCTCTTTCAAATCCGGGATACGGACAGTAAACTCATTGATACGGTGATAAAGATCTTCACGGAAATCACCTTTATCGATGGCAGTCCGCAAGTTCTCGTTTGTGGCAGAGATCAACCGGACATTGATGGCGATCTCTTCATTTGTACCGATCGGCTTCACTTTACGTTCCTGCAAGGCACGAAGAAGTTGTACCTGCACTTCGTAGGTCAGGTTACCGATCTCATCCAGAAAAATCGTTCCTCCGTGAGCAGCCACAAAAGCACCGGTCTTATTGTCTATCGCCCCAGTAAACGAACCTTTCACATGGCCGAAAAACTCGGATGCCGCCAGATCTTTGGGGATCGCCCCACAGTCGACTGCAATAAACGGAGCCTTACTGCGGTTACTCTGCTCATGGATACGGCGGGCTATGTATTCCTTCCCCGTCCCGCTCGCCCCGGTGATCAGTACCGACATATCCGTCGGGGCAACCAAGCGGACGTGGTCGAACAACTGACGGGCGGCAGGACTCTGTCCTTCAATATAAGTATTCCCTTCCGGCGATTTCTTTGCCGACGTATGTTCTACCGCAGGCGTTTTCACCACCTCACGGATCTTACTCAGCAACTCTTCCGGATTCAGGGGTTTGGCAATATAATCGGATGCTCCCAGCTTGATAGCCTGCACGGCGGTCTGTATCTCCGCATAACTAGTCATCATGATCAAAGGCAAAGAGGCATATTTTTCCTTTACCCACTTCAACAAGTCGATCCCGTCACCGTCCGGTAAACGTAAATCCGACAAGATCAGGTCGTAGCTGACACTCTCAATCTGGCGTTTTGCATCCGAAACCGAGCTAAGTGCTTTTACCTCAAAACCTTTCTTTCCTAACCAGGTTGTGAGCATTAAAGAAAAAGTTATATCATCTTCAACAATAAGAACTGATAGCATACTTAATTATATTAAATCCTTACGCAAAGATATATATTTTAGGAATAAATCAGGAACAAATCCAGGTCGCTTTACGCCAGGCTCCTTCGAACGGTCCCTGTTTATGATTCTTTAACCACCAATGGCAGAAGCCCAGCTGAAGGATAAACAGCACGATACCCACCCCGAAACTGGCGGCAACGCCCAATTCGCTATACAGCGACAAACCATAACCGAAATAGATAAATGAACCTATAATAGACTGGCTCAGATAGTTAGTCAGACTCATTTTTCCATAGGGTACCAGTCCATGCAACACTTTGTGTCCCGAAACCTGTTGCCAAAGAAAAACAAAGACAGCCACCAGTACACACATGAATGCGAAATTACGGAAAGAGGAGAAAATCGTATTGAGCGGAGATAACATACTCTTATTTGTAAACAGATCGGGCAAAGCCTCCGTAAAATAATACAGAGGAATAAAGCAAACAGCACTGATCAGGAGCGTACGAAGCCAGAACTTCCGGTGACCAGACAGATCGACAAAGAATTGCCGGCGTCCTATCAACATACCGATCAGGAACAGGGAAGCGGTCTGGAAGAAACGGCCATGTCCCCAACCCCATAACAGGCTGAAAAGCTGTCCGTCCCACAGGTTCGACTTCACCATCGCCCAAAAGTCCATCTGTCCCAGGAAGGGATACATATTTCTATGATGCACCAGCCATTGTTCCGGAGCAGCCACATAGTCGGGATTGTTCATCGCATAAAGGAACTTTGCCCATTCTACAGGCTGAAGCATCAGGATAACAGCCGTTATCAACACAGCTTTATCGCTCCATTTGCAAACCAGGGGCAGGATGACACCTACTATCGCATACAACACCAGGATATCACCGGGGAAGAATGCACCATTAAAACATCCGATCAGGAACAGCAGGAATAACCGCCACAGGAAACGCAGACGGAAGTCTTTCCCTTTTTTAGCCTGGTTATTATATTGTATGAAGAAACTAAATCCGAACAGCAGGGAGAAGATAGCATACGCTTTCCCACCAAAGAGAAAAAACAACGTATCCCAAACACCTCCGTTCAACGACTTCATAAACTCGGTAGTCGCTTCGGGAAACTCATAGAAATTAAAATGTTCGATATTATGCAAAAACATAATCGCCATAACGGCAAAACCTCTTAGGGCGTCGACAACTTCAATGCGTGCCGACTTGAGTGGCATTTCGTGCTTCATGGTATAACTATTGGTCTTTTTTAATAATGGACGCAAAGGTAGGCAAACAAACGAAACGAAACAAAAAAAGCATCCCCAACAGATGCCTTTTTTGTTTCGCAGACTTAAATAGAATACTCAGAAATAATCTTTCTTTGTTTTAAACGGTTTAAATGTAGAAACGTCCACTTACGATTCTGTAAATATGAAAGCGAATACCGTGCCAGAATCTGCAAAAGGTCTTCGTATGTATCATAAACTCTTACTACTTAACAGAAAAGAAAGATAAAATGTTTTAGACAACGGAGAGATAAAGACAAAAAACGGGGAAAACAGATACCCAACTGGGGAAAAATTCCACAAAGATATTCCACAGAATTATCCCACAACCGTTTACTTCGAAACGGTCATTGCCTGTTCAATGATTTTTTTCACTTCTGCGATTACTTCCGAAAGCAGCGATTTCCATTCCTCCACAGGTAAAGTGGTGGCATTCTTTTCGATAACTCTCAGTTTCTCCACCAATGAGGTAGCGCCGAGCATGGTAAACAACGGCACCATTTTATGAGATATCTTTGCAGATTGTTCCCGGTCGTCATCCTGCAATGTACCTTCGAGTAAGACATTGCTTTTGGTTGTCTCTTCCACAAATGTTTTCAGGATGGATGCGGAGGCTTCCTTGTCCTCGCCGGCAAAGGCTGTCAATGAATCAAAGTTGAAATCAGAGGTAACAAGCAGTTCTGTTGATAAAAGTTTATTTAATAGGGTAATCAACTGCCGGGCCGTAAAAGGTTTATTCAAAAATCCTGTGAAGCCGGATTCCAGATAATGGTCATGCTCGTTCTCCACGCTAGCAGAAAGGGCTATAACCGGAAGATTCTCTGTTCCCGAAATACCGGAATTACGTATGCTTTCCAGTAATTGATAACCATCCATTCCCGGCATCTGTATATCCGTAATGACAGCATCGAAAGAGGTCTTCTGCAACAAAGCAACAACAGAGAAGGGATCAGTACAGCTACTCACCTCCACATGGTTCTGTCGCAAATATTCTTCCGTAAGAGCGAGTTGCAGCGGATCGTCATCGACCAAGAGACAGTATACATCGCGACCAACAAAAGATGGTAACTCCGGTTCAGACACGGCTTCCTCTTCCGCCGCGGGAAGCACCTGCACATCGGCTACTGTAAGCGGCAGTTCTATTGTGAAATCACAACCTTGCCCCACGACACTCTTTAAAGAGAGGTTTCCTCCCATCAAAACCGTCATCTTCCGGGTTATGGATAGGCCCAGCCCAAACCCTTCCGCCTTTTCAGTTGCGGAAAGACGGGTAAATTCACCGAATATACGTTCCTGTTCTTCCGGCGGAATACCCGGACCGGAATCGCTCACCAACACATTCAGCAGTGCACTGTTGTCTGCCAGAGCATTGATAGACACCACCATGACAACCCGTCCTTCACGGGTAAATTTAAGGGCATTCGACAATAAATTCCCCACTATCTGACGAATACGAATCGGATCACCGATATATAACTTTTCCGTTCCTTCTTCTTTCAGATTCAAGACAAAAGTCAGATCTTTCGATTCGGCTATCGGTCTGAAACTGGTAAATATCTCATTGAATAGAGCCGATACACTGAAAGCCACCCGCTGTATCTCCATTTTTCCGGATTCAAGACGGTGAAAATCCAACAAGTCATTGACCAAAGACAAGATATGGCTGGCCGAACCAGACATATTATCCAGGTAATATTGTTGCCTTTCATCCGGATGCCTCCGCAGCAAAAGGTCTATATACCCGATGATCGACGAAAGCGGAGCCCTGATGTCATGACTGATTGTCAGCATCATCTTCTCACGGCTATGCAACAGGTCTTCGGCATATTGTTTCGCCTTTTCCAACTGCATTCTGTAATATTTACTTTTCGAAATATCACGGGTGATCATGAAGATAAAAATAATCACGATAACAACAGAAACAATAGCAATGCCGGCAATCAGCAAGGAAGTCTCACGCAGAATCTTCTGTTTGTTCTGCATACGTTCCAGCGAAGCATTCACTTCCTCCTCCTCGATATCACGCAAAATCTGGTTAATCTTACGGGTAACTATACTATTATTATAACGCAGATTGGCAGCACGTTCCAGCAACTGGTCAGCCAGCAATTTACGCTGCCCTGCAACACTGTCCTGCAAGTTTTTCAACACACTGGCGATGGTATCCGCCGGATTGAATACATTCACCAAAGTGTCTGTCACTATCTGGCGGGTCGTATTGACAATGATGCTCGTGTCTTCACGGCTGGGTGAGAAAGCATCTGCCAAACGACGGAAAAAGCCGCGGGGTTTCTTTTGAGAAAGAATCGTATCCTGCTTGACTACAACATGTTCTTTTATTTCCTTCTGTTCGATAAACGTATCTTGTTCGGCAATCACCTTTTCGATATTAATCGTATAAAGATGCTCCGTATTCGTTTCTTTCCAGGTTTCAAGCAGACGGCGGGTATTCAGTCGTTTCTGCCTCAAAAGCATATCTATCGTATCGATCTTTAGCAACTGAACGGAGTCGGTTATCAGGACACGCAGGGAGTCCATATTGCTGTGAGCCTTATTCAGCGTCCGGTTAAAATGATTCACATTATTCTGTGGCATACCGACCAATTGCCCCAACGCCTCGCTTTCATAAAGCAAAGACAATGTATTGGTTACGAGATAAACTTTCTGACGGGCTTTACTGTCCGGTTCTTCCTCACCGGCAACCTGTTCGATGATTTGATAAATATATACGACAGAACATACTGCTATTGCAACCAACAACAGATAACCTAAAATAACCTTAAGAGTGATGTGTCCACTTTGTTCTGCCATAAAACAAAGGTAGAAGTTTCTATCAAAATATCAATCTTTGTCGTAAACAATTCCCCATTTGTCCAACATCTCGAAGTCGGCATTCTTCAATCCGACTTTCCAGAAAGGAACCGGTTCGTCATGATCTCCGAGGTACATGCGGTCGCGCACCGTAAAAGCCGGATTGGAAACAGCCAGGGTAGAATCGGAAACTGCCGTATGTATTCCTGCCAGGTCCAATACGGTATGGAACACACTATTCGTGCTGACCGGGAGAGCCTGATGAGCCATTGTCGTCTGGTATTTCTCCGGATAAGTAGCCCGGTAAGCATCCGAGAACCAAATAATGTAAGGTATATGTAACTGATAATAGGTCGGAATTGGAGACGCATGCAAATAACGGGCACGGGCATCGTCAAAAATATCTTCCCCGTGATCGCTCAGATAAAGCATCGACACGCAAGCGTCCGTTTTTTTCATCATATCCGCAATCTCACCTAGCACATAATCGGTATAATGTATCGAATTATCATAAGAATTACGCAGTTGCTTCTTATAAGAGGCACGGATTCCTTCCGCTTTATCCGGTGTATAAAATGCAAAATCTTTCGGATAACGTTCATGATAGTTAAAATGCGAACCATAAGTATGAATCACAAAAAACAAATTACCATCCGTCTTATCCACTTCTTTCTGCAAATAAGGGAGCAATTCACCGTCATGCAAAGATGTCAGATAAGCAGACTTCGGTTTAAACTGGCTCATATCTATAAATGTATCCGCTTCCCGGTAAAACGAACCGATCATCGACGTGCTCAGATTCTGGTTCGCAATTACAACCGTATGAAAACCGGCTTCCTTAAAAGCAGTCACAATACTTTTCTCATCATAAATCACCCCATAATCTTCAGCACTGGCGGCAGACAGAATGATAGGCACACTCTTATGAGTATTATTGGATTGGGTAACCACATCGGTAAAATGAACCAACCCATCCAGTTTCTCCATCCGGGGAGTCGTTTTACGTTCATAGCCATACAAACTCCATTCCATCGCACGAGACGTCTCTCCCACCACCAATACATAAATTTCACGTTTTCCTTCCGTCTGCACGTTCTTTGTCGCATGGAAGGTAAAATCGGATGATGTAATATGATAATTACTGTTTTTTTCCGCTTTATTGATTGCAAAATAAAGGTTGTAAAGCGCATTTCCCGGATAAAAATCATTTTTCAGTGAAACCATATGGCCTTGTATCGGAGCCAGCATGCAAAGAATGATCCCCAGTATAAACACACCCAGACTTCTTACCGCCCATCTTTTTCGGAAAGAGTTTGTCAGCTTCTTTTTCATCCGGACAGACCAGACAGCCAGCAGCAGAGTTGGCAATGTATAAAAGAAGAAGACACCTATAATGACAAGAAATATATTTCCAAGTAATTCGCTGGCTTCAGATGCAGTCGAACTGGTCAGGTTCAGAAACATATCTACCGCAATCACCGATTCGCCAAAAAGATAAAGCAACACAAGCTGTCCCCCGTCCAATATAACTTTCGGTAGCAGGCACCAGACGACAATACCCGGTTTGCGTGCCAACAAAAGCAGACCTACCCAAAAGGCATAAGGCAATATCAAAGATGCGATTCCCACTGTGACAGGTAAGGGCTCCGTAAAGAACAACACACAATTAGGAACGATAAACAACAACGCAAACAAGAACAACAAATGTTCCTGGGAAGTGAACCAATTCCTCAACTTTATAAAATAACTCATCGATATACCGTATATTCCTGAAAAACAACTACTCTTTTATCTTCTTCCGGCTTTCATTTCCGGGCGAACTGCAAAAGTAGTTGTTATTCAGCATATACTTATACAAACCACATACAAAAAAAGTTATTTCACACAATTCCGACCGTCTTTTCCTATTGAACAGTTACTTCATCCAAGAAAAACCAAGCCGGATAACCTACCCCGTAATGCCAGGAAGGACAGGTCTTGATTCCTTCAATCTCGACCTTTATATAACGGGTTGTCACGGGAGAAGGGGCTTCACACTTGACTCCCACAAACTTCACCTGTACGGAACGGTCTTCCGCCAAACTCTTTTCACCAAACGGTTGATAGGTTTTATTATCCGACGACGTGGAATAGGTCACTTTCTTCGGAAGCAATATCCAGGCACCCAACTGGTGAAGGAAATCACTTTCTATCGAGCTGACCGGTGTCTCTTTACCCAGATCGAGAATAAACGAACCGTCAATGCCCTCCCATCCGATCCAACTTTCCACAAAAGTAGTTCCACCGAACAGTTCATCGGTCAGGGCGGTTTCTCCCAACGTTTTATATTTACCGGACGGCTCTTGAATCCAGATCACTTTCGCACCTTTTGCCAAGTTCTTTGCTTTACCGGGCAGATAACGTTCGGTATATAATTTGCAATATTCAGCCGGAGGATTACTTCGTTCGTTCAGGGTCGGTATATTAAATTCGCGCGTACGTTCTTCAAATAAAGCCAGGTTGGCTTTGACTTCTTCCAAATCGTGATTTCCTTCGGCGCGTGCTATTTCAAGTCCGGCATATTGTAACGGCAAACGGGATAGCCGTACACGTTTCAACAGGATGGGATCGCTGGCTACTGCCTGTTCCGCCTGATCGAACAACTCATTATAGCGCTTGCGGCAATTCGCATTCAGCATACCGTCTTTATGCGTAACCGGTGAGTCGTATATCCAAAGACGCTGTTTGCTGGCAAGCAAACCACCCTCCAACAGCTTCTCATACTGATAAATATAAGGAGAGGCAGCCCCATAATAGCCATCCATAAAAGCACGCATCAGCGAATCGGCATTCTGGTAAGGATTCCACATCAACTTACTAACCATATAAGCACGCATCTCCGGGAAATCACCTCCTTTGGAACCTCCTATCTGGGAGAAATGCATGGTTGCATGATGTTCTTTAAACAATTGGATATTCTTTTGCAGAATCGGGAAATTGGGGAACGGAGATACAAAATTATCAAAATTAATCCCGTAATCCCACACGAATATATTATTACTGATGGCAGCCCAGCCTTTCATTGCTTTCATGAAATCCTGTCCGGAAGCATTGTCGGTCAAAGGAACTTCACGGTCGCAATCGATATCGCACAGCATGATATTCACATTCGGCAATGGCTTCACATGCTTAGGCGGATGCATCGTATACAGATAAGCCAGCGTGGAAAACTCTTTGTCCGGGAAGCGGGCAGCCAACTTATTCAGAAAATGAATCAGACTGCCGGAAGGGCCTCCCTCCTGTTCATCCAATGCTTTACAGTCCGGACAACCGCAGTTAGTAAAATTACCGTCGTTCTGGCTGACGGAAATCATATTCTTCCCTGGGTTCGCCTTAAATATGGAATCAATCTTCTGCGAGGCCAGTTCAAATACTTCCGGATTAGTCAGACACCATTGGCTGGCTTTTCCGGGACGGCGTTCACCATTGATAAAGGAATAATATTCCGGATGAGACTTTCCGTATATATCGGAGGGCATGATACGGTCGAATGTATGTACCCACATGCCACCGGCAAATACTTCCGAAGGCTCTTCGAAGCGGAACCATAATTTATAAACCGGGTCTTCACGCAAAGCGTAACACTGGCTTTGGCGGTAACGGAAAGCCGGATTCTCCGCCCTGTCCAATTCCGGAATAACGACAGTAGAACGTTCTGTTAACGTATAGGCGTTTGCTCCATAATAAGCAACTCCCAGATAATCTTCCAACAAAGTTACTACACCATAGATATTCCCTTTATCACCACCACTGCTGATAAAAACAATGCCATTCTCTGTCTTCAGACGAAAACCATCTTCGGTCAGTCCGGATACATCGTTCCCACCTATGACGATATCTCCTTTCCGGGGCGATTTATCATTCACTACGGGCAGGGAGGCACCGCTTATCCGTTTCACAAAATCCTGTAATAAAAGGGCCGCCTGATTATCCACCGCTTCTCCCTTTTCCACCAGGATACGGGAAACAGGCTTGCTGTCCTTCACCACAGTAATCTGTGCATTCAAACAATTCATTCCCAATAACAGGAATAAGGCACATAGATTTAGGTTTCTCATATATTTCAAGTTTAGAATTATCGTGTAAGTATAAGTATCGACAAACGAACTATTCCCGTTTGTTATAAATTCCGGATAATCGCAATAAATTCCTCATTCGTTATATCCAGTTCCGGTTCTTTATAATTGACAAAATCTTCAAAATAATCACTGGCGATATCCGCCACAATCTCTTTTCCGTCCAAACCATAAGAAGAAACCAGTTCTTCCACTTTATTTTTCACTTGCCGAATCACCTGCAAACGGTCTTCGTAGCGTTCCGGCTTTTCCTGGTCCGTCACATGCTCATTGCGAATTATCAGATATACCACCGTGTAAAATTTATCTACACTTCCGAACACGGGGATAAACAATGCTTTCTTATCTTCCGGCAGAGCAGCCAGATATTCCTGTATTTTTGTCATAAGATTTCGTTTTAATTAATAGAATCTATGACAAAGATAAAAAATATTATCACAAGCCGACCCCATTGTATCATGGAAACTGTTAACTTTACAGCATTAGAATAAAGATGTCTTATAAAACAAGATTTAAAACTCAACGATTATGATTAAAAGAGAAAAAAGTATTGAACTGCTAAACAAAGCAGTAGCCGACGAAATGACAGCTGTTAACCAGTACATGTATTTCCATTTCCGTTTGGACGATATGGGATACGACCTTCTGTCCAGCCTTTTCAAACGTACGGCTATAACAGAAATGATGCATGTAGAACGCCTCGCCGAACGTATCCTGTTCCTGAAAGGTGAAGTGGAAATGAAATGTTCCGGTCCGGTAGAAAAGATCCACGATGTTAAAGCTATGCTTGAAAAAGCCGCAGAAATGGAAACCGGTAGCGTAGACGACTACAACGCATGGGCCAACGAATGTGCACAACACGCAGACTCAGCCACAAAGAAAGTATTCGAAGGTTTGGTGGTAGAAGAAGAAGGTCATCTGGACCAGTTCGAAACAGAAATCGAGAATCTGGAAAAGTTCGGAGACAATTATCTGGCATTGCAATCTATCGAACGCAGTAAAGTGATCTCTTCGGGCGGCACTCCTGCTGAATAAAAAGAAAACAAAGAAAGAATTAACGAGGGCGTTGCAAAAGTATCACTGTGGCAACGTCCTCTTTTTATATCAAAGCACTGATAAAACAATAAACAAAATACCCGCAAAGAGCCATCTTTACGACAACACTTAGCAAGAATCCGACAAAAGCTCCTATCCCGGCTTTAAAAGCTTCCATTGATTTCTTTCCACCCAGCAATTCGCCGATCACCGCTCCGGCAAACGGACCGAATAAAATTCCCCAGGGCGGGAACAGGAATATTCCGGCTACGGTTCCGATGACACATCCCCAATTTCCCCATTTACTGCCTCCACCGTATTTAGTACCCAACACCGGTGTCAGATAATCCAGCAACTGTACGACAATAACCAACACACCCCATATCACCAGTTGGGTTACAGTAAACTGTACCCTATCTGTAAAATGAAGCAGTATCAACCCCAGATACGACAACGGCGGACCGGGAAGGACCAGCAAAAAACAACCGGCAAACCCCACCAATAGACAAATCGCTCCTAGTATGATCAATAATATATCCATCTGTTTCCATTAAAATTGTTCCAGAATCTGAATACGCTTTCCAATCGGCGGATGTGTCGCAAACAAACCGCTCATTCCGCTCAAAGATATAAAAAGAATTTTGTCGGGATAATTATTCCTCTGATATTTATGATACGATCGAAAATAAAAACACCGATGGCAGGCTCCCCCGTTTAAACTCAATCCTGCTTATATTTGTTGTTTACTAACATCAATAAACAGATCGAGTTACGAATAACGTATCAGTAAAAGTGAAACGCCGGAAATCGAAGGTTACGGGCAAACAAACCCCGCTATACATCCAGCTGATCTGCCGGCGAAAAATGAAACGTATACCGTTGGATATAAAGGTATACGAAGAAGAGTGGGACCCGCTCACGGAAATAGTACAGATACCACCCGGAACAGACAGGCAACGAACCGAATACCTGTTGCAAGTATCGGAAACAGCCTGCGAAACCTGTCGCATGATCCGGCAAATAATCGAAGAACAGCCGGTAAACAAAGACTTTTCCGTTGATGACATCGTGAAACTGTATGAAGAAAGGTCCGCAAGCATGTACCTGTCCGCCTATATACAAAAACTGGCGGACATTCTCCTGGCGCAGGGAAAAGAGGCCACATCCCGCCTTTACCAAAGCCTGGGGAACAGTTTCCTCTCGTTTTTCGGAAAGAACATCCGGATAGACGAAATCAACGAAAAGCTGATCCGGCTATATGAAGAATATTTAATGGCCAAAAAGCTGATGGATAACACCATTTCGTTTTATATGCGCAATTTCCGGGCAATCATGAACAAAGCAGCGGCCAGCGGATTGATAAAAGAGTGCACACACTTCTTCAAAAACGTAAATACCCGGATTGAAAAAACACCCAAGCGGACCATAGAAGAAAAAGTGATCAGAAAGATAAAGAATTTAAGCGATGCGACATTGAAAAAAACGGGCCTGATCTTCTCCCGCGACCTGCTGATGTTCGCCTATTATACCAGCGGCATGGCTTTCGTCGATATTGCCCATCTCACATGCGACAATATAAAAGTGAACTACCTGGTTTATAAACGACGTAAGACAGGACAAGAACTACAGATCAGGATACTCCCGGAAATACAGGAACTGATCGACCGCTATCACTCCAATTCCCCTTTTCTATTTCCCGTACTACGAACGCCTGATCCTTCATATAAGGATTATGAAAGTGCACTCCGGCTACAAAACCTGCGGTTGAAAAATATAGGCAATCTGGTAGATACTGAACTATCGACCTATGTGCCCCGCCATACCTGGGCTACTACAGCAAAAAGCAAAGGTGTATCCGAAGAGATGATTTCGGAAAGCATGGGACACACTTCTGTAAAAACAACCCGCATTTACATAGCGACATTTGATAATCCCCAACTCGATCAAATCAATAAATATGTAATTTCGGGAAAGAAAAACAAGGGAAGTCTTAGAACCATAAATTCCGTCTCTTACTAAGAGACAGAAAAGGCACTTTATTGTCTGTTAAAACGTTGCAAACGTAATAACATTTATTTGATAAAACAAATATTTTGAGATAAAAATAAAATATAAAGAGTTTAATATTCAGGCCTTTTCTGAATATTGATACATATTTTAAGGAAAGAGCTATCTAGCAAATACCCCTTCCTACTGGTCTATTATGTCAATTATTTATTAATATTTCCGCCTTTTATATCCTGTTTATCAGATGTTTAACAATTGTTTGACAATGCAATCCAATTCAGACAGTTTTGCAAATGCTTCTACTTTCAGCACGTATTCATTAGTAATCCTGTTGAAAAATAATATTTTCAATGTACTTCAGCACAAATCTCATTTCTGAGTATTTATCCGCCTATTTCTTACAACTACGGAAAATTTGTTTGACAATTTGTTTTACATTTCTCTTTACAGAGGTATTTGTCATATTCATCTTCCTTTAAAAATCAGACCAACTCAATTACCCTGTATTCCACATTCTGTCTCTTAGTAAGAGACGGAATAGATACAAAACACTAAATGTATTAATATGTATAAGGGTAAGATCAGAGAGCGCCACCTCCTACTTCTTCTATTTATTTGCCTATCTGTTAACCTCCGTGGGCAACAAACGGCATTAAAGACGAACGTATTGTTCTGGGGAACTACTACGCCGAATGCTGGTGTGGAAGTAGGTCTAGCCAGACAGTTCACGGTAGAAGTATGGGGTGCCTACAACGCATGGAAGTTTTCCAACGACATGAAACTGAATCTATACCTTATCCAACCTGAAGCACGCTACTGGTTCTGCCGCAAATTTGAAGGACATTTCGTAGGAGTACACGGACACTACGGACATTTCAATATCGGGCAAATCCCTTTTATATCCGGTCTGAAAGAGTATGTATTGCGGGGCGACCTCTACGGAGGCGGCCTCACCTACGGGTATCACTGGGCGATAGGCGACCGCTGGGGCCTGGAAGCGATGATAGGAGGCGGATACGCCTATATGAAATACGACAAGTACCGGTGTGCCGACTGCGGCGAGAAAGTCGGCTCCTTCACAAGGAGCTATATCGGACCGACACGAATCGGATTTTCTATCATCTATTTTCTGAAATAAGTCTTTTGAAGCCTATTATATATGAAACACATCCTGTTATCACATAATTTAATATTAATACTGTTAGTGGTTCTGTTTTGTTTCCATTTTAATGGAAAGGTTACGGCGCAAGGCATACGCATCGTTCCCGGCAAACTGTACGTAAAAAAGGACAGCCTACATGTGAACCTGACAATGTATCTGGACGGAATTTCCGTCGGCAGCGGAACAGCCTTTTTCTTTACCCCTGTCATGTCGGGGAAAAAGAAACAAAGCCTTTCCCTGCCCGCCGTTATTATCAGTGGCAAACGCCGGGCTCGCAATGACCGTCGCGAAGCATTCCTTTCTCCTCTTTCGCCGGACAGAAATGAGCCACAACCTTTCCGGCAGATAATAGCAGGAAGAAATTATCCGAACGCTCCAATCAATTACCAGATAGCAGTGCCCTATGCCTCCTGGATGCAACAAGCTGCCCTCCTGCTCCAGCAGGAATATAAGGAATGTTGCGGAAAGGAGTTGCTGGCACTCGATACGCTGAAACGAAGTCTGTCAATATCTTCGGTTCCCCCGGCTGCCCGGGAAAACGAATTCCAAGCCAAGCCTCAATCCCGGCCGGTTCAGGAGGAATCTATTCAAAACACATCGGGCGGAAATACGACCGTCTATACATATAAGAACATACCTGCGACAGGAAAACCCGCTGCCCCCGTCGTTTTAAGCATCGCCGATGTAGACCAGTACGCAGTGATGGTTTCTTTCCTGCCGTCGGAAGGCGGCATGGGCAACAAGCACCGCACCGAAGGCGCCGTCCTCTATTTCGATTACCCGCTGGGAAAAGACGATATATACCCCGATTACAAAAACAACCGGGAAGAGATCAACAAAGTGGAGAAAATACTGGGGCCGCTCACCGACAACCGCTTCTCAACGCTTGCCCGGCTGCGCATCCGCGGATACTCCTCACCCGACGGGCCTTACGGCGACAACGAGCGGCTGGCCAAAGCCCGTTCGGGGCTTTTTGCCCGCTACCTGCGCGATGCCTACAACATTCCGCGCAGCAGCATCGAAGTTTCTTCGGAGGCAGAAGACTGGGAAGGCCTTGTCGACCTGTTGCAGACCTATCGTCCGGCCTATACCGATGCCGCCCTCGATATTATCCGCCGCTACGGTATCTTCAACGGACGCGAAAAGCATTTGATGGATTTGCAGGGAGGAGCTCCCTACAAGGATATGCTGCGCCGTTTCTTCCCGAAACTGCGCCGTATCGAAGTGGTGGTGCAATACGATGTCAGGGAAGTGAACGGAGCAGAAGCCTCCGAACTGATCTACACGCATCCCGACCTGCTCAGCCTGGATGAAATGTATGCCGTGGCGCGCTACTACCGTCCCGGAAGCGACCAGTACCGCGAAGTGTACGAAGTAGCCGCCTACCATTTCCCGAACGACGTGGTGGCCAACGTCAACGCCGCCTCCGCCGTCATGCTGACGGGTGACCTGATCTCGGCCTGGAACTATCTGAGCAAGGTGGAAGCCGACCCGCGTGCCTGGAACAATATAGGCGTACTCAATCTGATGGAAGGCAACCCCGAAGGCGCCGCCATCTGGTTCCGTAAAGCCGTCGGCGTAGAACCCCGAAAAGCACGGGCAAACCTGCAACTGGTGGAAAGAATGATAAAATAACAGATCAAAAGATCGGATTAAGATAGATACAACAATGGATAAACAACGGATAGCCTGCGTAATATATGGTATGTTAGCATTAATGCTGACCGCCTGCTCTTTCGGCGACGAACCGTCCCCCTGCCCCTACAACGTCAGGATGGAATACTGGTACGCCGGCAGCAGCGCCGAAAACGCACTACCCACCTACGTAGACAATATCCGTCAATATCTATTCGATGAAGAAGGCAACCTGCTGGCCGGTACCACCCTGCGCGGCGACAGCATCACCGGCTGGAATGCCGACCTGAAAGACGGCACCTACACCCTCGTTGTCTGGGGCAATCTGGGCGAAGAAGGGAAAGAAGCAACCACGGTAACAACAAAAAGCGATTATAATATGAACGAAATGACACTGAGCGCCATCACCTCCGGAGTACCTCCCGGATACCGCGGCAACACAGCCCGGCTCTATTACGGCACGTCTACCTTCACCCTGAAAGACGGGATTACGGAACGCCAGCGTGTCTACCTGTCGCATGCACACGCCGCCCTCAACATCACCGTACGGTGGCGTACCGCAGAAAAACCTCCGCTCGACGGTACCTGGCGGATGCGCCTGAAAGGCATCCCCGCCCTCTACGACTTTACCGGAGGAACAGAACAGACCGTCCCCTCGGGCAATGGCAGTTATACGATTCCCCGGAGCGGAAAAACAATAACCTATCACGAAACACGGGCCGCCATGAACTACGACTACGAAGTGACCGGCGAATTCGTCACCTATCGTTATACGGCCGGCACCCACGAGCTGTGGAGCCTTTGGTGCGACGGCGAGCAAGTCATCGGCGATCTCGACCTCCACCTCTTTTTCTCCAAGCTACCGATGAACATGGACCTGAATATGGAACAGGAGTTCGACCTCCTGATCACCGTATATGAAAATGAAATTATAGTGACACAATCGACTGCCTCCGACTGGGCGGAAGGCGGTTCTATCGGATAAAGAATAAAAAACATAGAGAGATGAAAACTTTTTACAAACTCTGTTCCATGCTGCTCTGCAGCGCTTTCCTTTTGGGAGGCTGCACCAAAGAGACACAGACTGACGGCGGTGATCCCCGACCCGGAGATGATTCCATTGCCGAAGTTCGCGAAGTGATGATGACGCTCAAAAGCCAACTGGTTTTGCAAAAAGGCGCCACCAAAGCAAACGCCACAGCCGCCACGACGACCAAAGCAGAGACATCTATCGCCACAGCCGCCGAAAACGCCATCTCCACACTCGACGTATACGTCTTCGGAGCGGAGTCCGAGAACGGTGACTACACCTTCCTTGAACGCTTTGCCTATCGAGCAGACAGCAATGACAAACTGCCTAAAGATGCCAAAGAACTGCAACCGAATACCACCGGAGCCGACGGCAAGGAAACGACCGCCCTCATAAAGCTCAAGAAAGGCCTCTTCGTCAAGCTCTACTGCATCGCCAACGACACGACCCTGGTCGACCCCGCTACCGATAAAGTGGTGAAGGCCGCCGACTTCACCCCGATCACCTTTACGGAAAGCGAAGACGGCACACCCCGGTTCGCTGCCGAAGGCAAGCCGCAGGAAAGCACCTTCGTCGGCTGGCATACCCGCCTGCTGACAGCTACGGCGAAAGCCGATACCCTGGTCACGCCCCTTGCTATGGCAGGCGCCTGCACCACGCCCATCGACCTCACCTCGTTCGACAATTCGGCACGCGTACAGGTCGGATTCCGCCTGACACGCCTCGTCGCACGCTTCGATATCAACAACAAAGCGGGAATCTCCCGCTTCACCATCGAGACTGTCTCGATGGGCAACGGACGCCGCGGATCGGGCCTTTTCCCCATCCGCGTATACGGCAACCTGCCTGAGGCAGAACCGGATCAGCTCATCACCTACCCGGTGCATGCCTTCTACGGCGACAATGCCAACAACGGACTTTGCACAGGCGCTTTCTACGCTTATCCCAGCCCCAGGCAAGACAAGGCATTCCTCATTCTTAACGGTAAATACAAAGTAAACGAAACGGAAATGAAGAACGTATCCTATCAAATACCCTTCACGCAACCGACGGCCGACGGCAACGCCGCCTGGCTCGACATTGCAGGCAACCACCGCTACACCATCGCCGTCACCAAGGCCGACGCCTACCACCTCGACGCCAATATCCTGGTGACCGACTGGGCGGACGACGGAAGCATCGAATACACCCCCGACAACAAGCCGGGGGGAATTGTCGTGACCATACCCGAAGCATTCAAGGACGACAGCGAATATGACGCCGATACGAAAACCGTCAGCATGTCGCTCAAGGAAGGCAGCAGCTTCGAGATCACCACCACCAGCAACTCCGCGCTCATCATCAGCAAAGCGTATGCCGGAGGCGGTATCGTGAAAGGATACGACTGGATAAGCATCTCCGACCCCGACATCACCCTCGGTGCCAACGGCATCTCTACCTATAAATATACCGCGACACTGACAAAGCCCTACCTGGCCGGACGCTACCCGAAAGCCGCCATCCGCTGTATCAGCCTGACCGACGCCTCGGAAAGCATCCTCTATGTCGAGGCCCTCTCCGTGCCGCAGCCCATCGCGACCCAACAGCCCCCGAAAACGCCGAACAACAGATCGGACAACCCCAACAACTTCGACGTGGATAAGCTCGAAGCCAGCCTCTACCGCATCACCGGCAGCACCACCCGGGTATACATCAATTGTCCCGACGGCGTGGAACCTGCCGAACACCCCGACTGGCTCGACGTCACCCCCGCATCGGTAGACGGCGCCTCCACACTCTTCCTATTGACTCTCAATAACCGCGACCTGCCCGTCGACGGCAACCAGGGCACCGTCGTGTTCTGTAACAAAAAGAAGAACGAACTGCAAACCGGTATCACCGTCAACATCATGGATGCCCCCGTGAAGACCGACTACACCGCTGTTGGCTCCGACAACACCTATACACCCGGCACGTCCGACGGCACGACTCCCGACGACCTGGCCATCCGGATAAAAGAAAACAGTTCCGCCACCGTAAAAGCCTCCTCAATCGACGGCGTAGAGGTGAAGATCGACTACCCCGAAGGAACGCCGGAATGGCTGAGCTTCACCGGAGCGACAGCCGCAGCCGCAACCGCAGTCGCAACCAAGGCTACTGCCTCCCTCCGGACACAGGATATCACGTTCAAGCCCATTGAAAGATCGATGGGAGGTGCCCAAAAAGCCACCGTCACCCTGGTCAATATCATCGGCGGCAAGAATTACAGCTTCACCGTCACCCCTGTCTACGCCACGCCGGTGCTGTCCGTTATCAGCACAAGCGCCAAACCGGCACAAAACACCTTCGTGGCCGGCGACGATGCCTCCACCCTGACGCTCTACCGCGTCAGCGGCTCCACCATACAACTGAAAGCCACCGCCATCGGCGGCAGCCGGGCAACCGACCCGGCAGGCGTAACCGTCAGCGGAGGCGACACCTACCAGACGGAAAACACCTACACCGTCACACTCGCCGCCGGCGCCACCTCCGGATCGTTCAACATCGTCAACAAGTCTGACCCGGCAAAGATACACACCGTCACCGTCAGTGCGCCCGACCCCACGCTGAAGCTCGACAAGACGGAGGTCACCCTGACCCCTTCGAACGGAACCGTGCAGACGCTGAAGCTGACCTCCGGCGCCGGATACAAATCGTATAGCGTTGCCTGGGGCGGCGGTACGCAATGGTTCAGCCTGCCCGCGACAGTTGCCGGCGGCACGAACGTGGATCTCAACGTGACAGCCAACACCGCCAACACCAACCCCAAGGAGGCCACCGTCACCCTGACCAATGCCGTAGACGGCGTAGCCAACGCCACCTTCAAAGTAAAGGTCGGGGCAACGGCACCTAAAGTGACGAGCTACAGCAACCCCTCCATCACCACCGCCACCGCCGTTTCGGCAAACACCGGCAGCGGAACAACCATTGAGCTTTGGGCCATCGACAACTCTTCCATCCAGGTGACGATCGACGCCATCGGAGGAAGTTGCGTGTCCGGCACTCCCAGCAATGTCAAAGTAACCGGAGGCAATACGACCAATCAACAGAATACTTTCACCATCACTTCCACCAACGGAAACCAGGGCAGCTTTGTCATAGCAAACAAAGTAGCCCCCAATCTGGACAAACTGACCTTTACCGTCAAGAAGAAAGCCGATGCTATCACCGCAAACAATCTATCGGTAACAGCGGCTCTCAGCGGTACAACCAATATCTCTGTCAACAGTAGTTTCGGTTGCACGGCCAGCGTCCTCAACAATAACTGGGGTTCCGGTGGCGGAGAATGGTTTCAGTTTAATACAGCCGACGTAAATTATGGTAATAACAAGACGATACAGATCAAGCAGTTGAGCACCAACAACAACACGATCATGAAGCCTGTGACTATTCGCCTGACAAGCAAAGCTTCCGGCGGAGCCACTAAGGATATTACAGTGACACCGACGGGGTTTGTGGCACCGACGCTGTCGGCGACAAGCGGAACACTTAATGCTGTTGCTAAAAACGCTACAGTAGCCTTTACAACAACCTTTACTTTCACCAAACCTGCCGGGAGTATTGGTACAATTTCATCCAGCAATCCCGGCGTAGCCACTGTATCTGTAAGTGGAACTACTGTCACTGTTACTGCAAAAGGTAAGGGTACTGCTAACATATCCGTACCTAACGGTACAGGTGGTACAGCTTCTACTTGTAAGATAACAGTGGCTGATGCTATGTATAACGGTCAGCAGGCATGGGGATACTATGGATTTTTAATAGCTCCTGTAGATGCCGGATCAAGTTCTTGGAATAACAATTTATCTTCTATGTGTCCGAGTGGTTGGTATGTGCCCAGCGCCGATGAATGGCATACTATTCTGGGCGGAACTTCGGGAAGTAATAAGGCAGCCGACGCAGTATTTCAAGAATACAAAGGCAAGGGCGTGTTTGCTTTGGGTACGCGCTACTGGTCGTCGACGGAGCGCAATAGTTCCAACGCGTACTTCATGGACTTCTTCAGTTCCTACGCGTCCGTGCTCAACATCGGCAAGTCTAACAGCCGTCAGGTGCGGTGCGTTTCCCGTTAGATGAAGGCGAATTGCCTTCATCATTCGATTGATTCGATTATTTGATTTATAGACAAAATTACAAGCATTATCAACCCGGCCCCGCCCCAACGGGCGGCAAGCCACAAAATTAATTAATATGGCGAATACATTAAAAGTCTGGATGGCACCCAACTCGGTGACACCCGATCCGAAAGACAAGATCTTTGTACTCGAAACCACCGGCAAAGCCGACATCCACAAGATCTATGAAGAAATGCGTGCCGAAGACACCGGACTGCGTCTCGAAACGATCGTGCACTCGGTTACCCTCTTCCAACGCGTTTGTGCCCGTTTGCTGATGAACGGCTGGCAGCTCAACACCGGACTGTTCTACGCCGTGCCCCGCCTGCTGGGACTGGCTGAAGACGGCAAATGGAACCCCGAAAGCAACAGTATCTATGTGGCTTTCTCGCAAGACAAAGTGATGCGCGAAGAGATCGCCCTGACAACGATCAGCATCCTGGGCACGAAAGCCGACGTGATGTACATCACCGGAACGGAAGACCGCAAGACCGGCCTGAAGGACGGCACCATGACACCGGGACGCAACTTCTTCGTGCGCGGAGCCAACCTCAAAGTGCTCGGCGAGGACGAGTCGGTAGGCGTCACCCTGACCAACACCACGACAAAAGCCGTAGTGAAACTCGATGAAGACATGATTACGAAAAACAACCCTTCGGAACTCACGCTCCTGATCCCCGCCGACCTCGCCGACGGCGACTACCTGCTCACCGTACGCACCCAGTTCGGCGCCGGTAAGCATCAACTGAAAGAACCCCGCGAAGTTTCGGTTGACGTACATGTGGGTGACGGCGGCAATAGCGACCGCCCGGAAATCGAATAATCCGGTAAATTGGTAATTGTCCCTTACCAGCACTAGTAAGCCACTCTTACCAACACTAGTAAGTCACTCTTACCGGTACAGGATGGAGCGACTTCCCGAAAACAGATAAATATCAATTTTTCAACTAACAATATGTTTAATTTAAAACAAACGTGGGTGTGACCTGAAAAGTCACGTAATTGATTGTTAAACAGCAATGTATATTGCA
>ERZ827490.339-NODE-339-length-76831-cov-9.565307_pt1 | contig 76831 bp, 57 predicted proteins | sample MGYA00519770_ERZ827490 | MGnify/ENA primary metagenome ERZ827490 (study PRJEB31778, sample SAMEA3449324) | human gut metagenome | biome: human gut; feature: human-associated habitat; material: faeces | place: United Kingdom | collected 2010/2012 ... | reverse complement strand
ACAGTCTATCAGAACACAGTAAGGATGCAAGCTATAAGTTTGAACGTCTTTACAGGATTTTGTTCAATGAGGAAATGTTCTACGTTGCCTATCAGCGCATTTATGCCAAAGAAGGTAACATGACTAAAGGTTCGGACGGTCAGACCATTGACAACATGAGCCTGAAACGAATTGAAAAGTTAATTGATACGTTAAAAGATGAAACGTACCAACCCCAACCGTCAAAGAGAGTGTACATACCAAAGAAAAACGGTAAGAAAAGACCTCTTGGCGTACCGACTTTTAATGACAAGCTGATACAAGAAGTAGTAAGAATGGTATTGGAAGCCATATACGAGGGAAGTTTTGAATACACCTCGCATGGTTTCCGTCCCAATCGAAGCTGCCATACTGCATTAGCCCATATCCAAAAGGTGTTTAATGGTGCAAAATGGTTTGTAGAGGGAGACATAAAAGGCTTCTTCGATAACATAAACCATGATGTACTGATAAATACCCTCAAGGAGCGCATTACGGATGAACGTTTTATACGTTTAATGCGCAAGTTCTTGAAAGCGGGATATATTGAAGAATGGCAATTCTATAATACTTACAGTGGCACACCGCAAGGTGGTATCATTAGCCCGATACTGGCTAATATCTACCTTGACAAACTGGACAAGTATATAAAGGAATACATTGTCAAATTCGATAAGGGGAAGAAACGAAAATTCAGTAGAGAAAGTTTGGACTTTGGCAATGCAAGAAAACGTATTGTGCGAAGATTGAAGTCCGTAAAAGACGAAAGGCAAAAGGCAAAGCTAATCCTTGAACTGAAAGCAATAGAACAAGGACGGGCTAAATATCCCAACGGCGAAGAAATGGATGCCGATTACAGGAGAATGAAATATGCGAGATATGCAGATGATTTTCTCGTGGGAATTATCGGAAGTAAACAAGATGCGCAACAGATAAAGGAAGATATTAAAAACTTCCTTGCTGATAAACTGGCATTGGAACTGTCCGATGAAAAGACACTTGTCACTCACACGAAAAGACCTGCCAAGTTTCTCGGATATGAAATCTCTGTAAGAAAATCCAATGAACAAAGACGGGATAAACGAGGCAGATTGAGAAGAACCTATGGTAAAAGGGTCTGTCTGAATGTCAGTTCGGAAACTGTTCGTAAGAAACTTTTCGATTTGGGAGTCTTGGAAATGGCGAACCGTAACGGAAAGGAAATATGGAAACCGAAATGTAAATCGGGACTGATATTTAATGATGACCTTGAAATCCTTGACAGTTATAATCGAGAAATCGTGGGTTTCTATAATTACTACTCCATAGCCAACAACTGTGCCCATGCCTTGAACAATTTCAGTTACATCATGGAATACAGCATGTACAAAACGTTTGCAGGCAAATATAAGTGCCGCACACGTAAAGTAAACAAGAAATATCGCAAGAACGGTAGGTTTATCGTAAAGCACATGACTAAAACAGGGGTAAAGGAAAGGTACTTTTACGACGGTGGCTTCAAACGAAAGAAGCCTACCTATAAATCGGAATGTGACATTATGCCACGAACAATTTATACTGCGGGGCGGACAAGTCTTGTTGAAAGACTGAAAGCCCGTGAGTGTGAATTATGTGGAGCGACAGACGACCTTGTTATGCACCATGTAAGGAAACTAAAGAACTTGCAGGGAAAGGAAAGCTGGGAACGACACATGATTGCCCGCAAACGCAAGACGATTGCCGTGTGCAGGAGTTGTCACAAGAAGATACATGACGGAAAGATAGACTGAAATTAGTGGAGAGCCGGATACGCTGAGAGGTGTAAGTCCGGTTCGGGGGCGAGCATTTGGAAACCTGTCATAGGAATATGATAAGGCGCTGGGTGCTTAGCCTACACTATCTCTATAGCTAATCCCTGCTATATCATTTCCCCAAAAAGCGACTGCTTTTATTACAAAAGTAGGGCGGTACTGCTGAGGATTTTTTCCGAATTTCACTATTTTCCATCACTTTGCGTTTATCTGATCCTTGCTTTATCCAAATAGCCCCACCTAAATCTTTATAAGGTTTATTGTCTCCTTCATCAATATGAGCAACAAGAATTGAACGATCTTCTATTATGATAGTTTCGGTTTGTATGTAAATGACCGGACGTAACAAGTTTGTAGCAATATTAGCTAACATTGAATTTATTTGTTGTATCTCCTGATAAGATAATCCGATAATTTCCCCTGTCTTATCTCTGATACCAAACAGAATCATACCTCCACGTGCATTCGACATAGCAACCATTTCGGCTGCAATACTATCTTGATTAGAGAAACGTTCCTTGAACTGGACCGTACTGGTTTCTCCACATTTCACTATGAGTTGCAATTCTTTACTATTCATCTCCAAATATCATATGTGATAAGCATTACAAATGTATAACAAAAAATGAGAATGACATCCTCTACATCGCATTATGAAGGGTGCAACCGGCTTCGGTAATAAAATCAATGCTTCACTCTTTACAATAAAAGCATGAATCACCTTTGAAATAAAGCACCTATAACTTCGACTAACATAATAAGTTCAATATCTTTGTACAAACGTGTATGCACGTTTACATTTTGCTTGTACAACCTTCGACACCCATAAAAATTTAGACACAATAGCATATGAACGTGATTTGTATCTGATGCTATTTGACAAATCTTTCAAAAAAGTATATGAAAGTAAATTAGCCTCGAACAGATTCAACCCTTACACGGGATGGAATACAATCAATAACGGCATCATACTTTTTGTTGACAACATTCATGATAAAAACGATTCCGATAATTTAATTGTAGATCTCATTCACCCAGATTAATTACAAACAGCTTCAAGGTAATCACTTCGTTATCCCTGTTCTCCTTTTTATCAAAATGACATTTTAAGTACTTCATAGTTTGAATATATGAACCTGAGGACGTGCAAGGGACTTTCCAAGCCATTCTCCGAAGGTTCGCTTATATCCTATTGCTAATAAAATGGAAATAAATGATTAATTCCGAAAATAATATAGGAATTATTATAACCTTTTATTCTCCAATACTGATTTATAAGCAATTTATGAAAGATCATTTCATCTCATTATCAGACGCCTTCTGTAGAAAAAACATGCTAGAAAACATACAATTCGGAGTCCAAAAACACACGAACTATTTAAAATTCAAGTATTTTTAACATTTTCTCTGTTAAACCGAACTCCTATCTCAGTTAAACTGAAAAAATATTCATTTAAAACGAGATGAATTTTTGTTTAAAACGAGATAATTTTTTGTTTAAACGAAATTCGATTTGACCGAAAAACGAGTATAGAAAAGCATTGTGTTAAATAATGTGTAAGAAAACTTACTAAAACGGTCACTGTTAAAAATACCCCCGTAAGTTTATCTGCTTATTATAAATCCTTTTAATGCAAAAACAGCATAATAAACACCTTTTTGACAATTGACACACCACGATCTCAATGAAACGGATTTGGAAGATAAGATAGAGCAAACACCAGTATTTGCTGAAACATGACGACGACAACAATCAACTTATTTTCGCTTTTAATGATGATATTCAATTTGGTTATTTAGATCTCAATAATATCATATAAAGAAGTGCCAAATACTACACTTCTTTATTCTCTATCCGTTCTATGCATATTTCCATCTCGTCTTTTCCCTTGATTTGGTATCCTTTAGCCCGTATAGTTTCAATACTCAAAACAGGTATAGTCAGGTTCAAATCTTTCCGCAAACGGAGCACTAACTGTTCCATAGTTTTTTTATCAACTTCTACATTTTTATCTCCAAGAGCCTTATAGAGAAATTCATACGATTGAAAATAGTCTTTTCCCTGCGACAGGAAATAAAACAACTCAAATACCTTAGGAGTAAGTTGTATCGTCTGATCGCTGTAAAACAAAGAACACAGTCTTTCGTCATACCGAACAACATTATCAGTTGGTTGCAAAGGCAACTCCAACGATTCTGCCACAGGTTCTACCTCAGGTTCTGTTACAGGTTCTGTTAGCTGCTCTACCTTTTGCTCAACAGGTTCATCAGGTAAAGCCTGCTCTGTTTCCATGGGCTGTTCATTTTCAGAAACAAATTGATCCGGAGATTTTGAAGACTTATTGTTCTGTTTTCTTTTTACTATCAATATTCCCAAAATCATAAGGACTATGGATAACACAACATAATAAGATGTCCCCCACACTATGCTTTCTATCCAACCACCCTTAACATATCCTTCCAAAAGAATAATATCCTGAATATCTACTTTGTATGTCAACTTCAAGTAATCATGTAAGACTTTCACATCCTCTTGGCCGTAAAATGTCTTTTTATCTGTACTATTATTATAAAGTGATACTGCCGTTTTATAATCCAATCCATTCTCTTTCAACTTTAACCGGAAAAGACTATCCAAGTTTTCCAGTTTTACAGGGTTCTTGAGTGACAAATACTGCTGATCAGCCAGAAAATTTCCTTCATCAGCAGTATAAGATTTAATGCTATCCCTTTTTAAATGCACAGTCTGACCTTCAGTTGTTATTTTAATTTCGGGGGAAGCTGTCGGAGTAAATACATGTATCTTCTTTACTTTGGCTTCTCTCATCCTGTTCGTACGATCTTCCCATAAAGTTTGCTTCCAAATCTCAGTCACTTGGGTCCGCAAACTACAAGAATACCAATATCCTCCACTTATAAAGATCAGCAAAACCATTAAAATCCCAATTAACCCATATGATGAATCATTCTTCATTTCCACTTCTTATTTTAAAATACAAAAGTAGTAAAGAAACACTCAAAAAGAGGCAAAACGAAGAAAAAAACACCTATACAGGTCTCATATAGGAGATTTATAAGAAATTTATAAGAGAATTCTAGGAGTTCATCCGAAAAAGACTCTCTATTTTTGCACTAACAAACATAATACAGATATGAAGAAGAAACTAAAATTAGTAGGATTTGTAACTTGCCTGATCGTCGGTTGTTATTTTGGGTCCACTCCAAAAAACAATTTACCGTCTCTATTATTAGAGAATGTGGAAGCATTGGCCTACGGTGAACATGGAAATGGAGCCAATTGCTATGGCGATGGCTCTGTAGAGTGTTACGGATATTGGGTCGAAATGAAAATTGAAGGATTAAGCCTTGAATAAACAATGAAACATCTCCTTTATACATTAATAGGTATTAGCTGCCTGGTCGCCTGCACGAGTTCTCCGGATTCGCACTTCCCCAGATACTCAGACTTTGCCAAAACCAAGGCGCTCAGTGCACAGGTAATTAACCTGGATACTATCCTCTTCCGTTACCCATTTCGGGTAACGGTTAGAGATAGTATTGCCGTTGTAATGGATCTGCATAATATGGACCATTATTTACATGCCTTTACCTATCCGGGGTGGAAACACGTTGTCTCATTCGGCAGACGTGGAGAAGCACCGGAGGAGATGTTATCAGCAGCAAACTTTCAATTCAACTCCTTAGATTCTTTGTGGGCACTCGATCCCAACAAGATGCAAATTACACGTTGGAAAATATCTCCTTCTACCGGTTCCGCGGAACGGGTAGAGGAGATTAAATTAGACAAGAAACTGGTCCGTTCACTGGACTTTCGCACGATGAAATCGGGCTTTTTGATTCCAGACTATATGGGAGAGCACCGCATCTGGGAAGTCGACAACAACGGTAAACCGATAAAAAGCAGTGGCGAAATTCCCAGCGAAACAGCCAACGAAAAGACTGTCCGACCGGCATTAGCGCAAGCATGGCGAAGTTTCATAGATTATAATCCCGACAATGGCATATTAGCAATGGCTACACAGTTGGGAGAAGCAATCGAAATCTATAACCTAAAAAACGATACTCATAAAGTTTTGTACGGTCCGGCAGGAGAACCGGAGTTTAAAACAGGAAAAGATGGTTCAGGCATTCCTAACGGAATCATGGGTTTCAATGATATAAAAGTAACAAACAAATACATTTATGCGGTATTTCAAGGAATTAAATTCAAAGACAAATTAGCCGCCTATCAGCGGGGAGAACGTCTGGAAGACGGAGGTAGATTTATCTATGTATTCGACCTGCAAGGGAATCCGGTACAGAAATACACTCTTGACCACGCGATATATGGCATTGATGTAAACGAAGAAACAAATACAATCGTCGCTACCGAAGTGAAAAGTGATGATCCGATTATAGAATTTAAAATTTAAAGGACAAGATGAAAACTTTAAATCTAATCATACTAGTATTATTACCAATCTTCTTTTCCTGTAAAAACGAGCAGAAAGAAAAGGAGAAACAGATTGCGCAGTTGGTAAGCGAATGGCAAGGAAAACAAATTGTATTCCCGGAAAACTCAATATTTACCCGCTATTTGACAGATACTACGGATTATCAGATACCACAATCCGAGTATAAGGTATTAATATATGTAGACTCTATTGGTTGTACCAGCTGTAAACTATAATTACATAAGTGGAAAGAGTTGATCGAATATACTAATTCGGTAACACAAAATAAAGTACCTTTCCTTTTCTTCTTTCATCCAAAAGATGCCAAAGAAATACGTTACTTGCTGAAACGTGATGGTTTTGATCACCCCATTTGTATTGATTTGGACGACCGATTAAACAAATTGAACAAGTTCCCGGCTGATATGACTTTCCAGACATTCTTACTGGATAAGAACAACAAAGTCGCAGTTTTGGGTAACCCCGTACACAATACGGCAGTCAAAGACCTTTATCTGAAACAGATTACCGGAAAAGACAACCCAAACAAAAACATACCGAAAACAATCGCAAAAGCCAGTCAAACAGATATCGACTTCGGTACATTCGACAAATCGGAAATAAAACAAACAACCATAGAGGTTAAAAACACAGGGGATAGTCCCCTCGTGATTGTGGACGTAAGTACCACCTGCGGCTGCACAGCAGCCACCTATGACAAACGACCTGCAAAACCCGGAGAATCCCTCCGGGTGCAAATCAAGATGACACCGAAGGATACAGGTTTCTTCGATGAAGTCGTGACAGTCAGGTATAACAGTATTAACAATCAACCTGTCAAAGTAAAGATTAAGGGGAATGCAAAATAAAAAAGAGGGAGTCTGCCTGATAGACTGACAACTGTTACGGCAAACTCCCCACCCATTCCCTCTTAATAAAAGAAAGGAGGTATATCAAAATCACTTAAAATCAACAATCGAAATAATAGCGGTATCTAATGATACTTATATTATTCAAATATCTTAGCTGAACAAGAGTAGGCAAAGATAGAAAATTAACGAATTCACAACTTAATAAACAATAAGATCATGAAGAAAAAGATCTTTGGAGCAGCTCTTATCTCTGCTATGGCTGTTGCAGCCGGCTGGAATTTCAACCAGAGCAAAAATGAAACACAATTGTCAGACTTGGCACTGGCTAACGTAGAAGCGTTGGCTAATGGAGAAAGTGGTGGCAGTTTTGGGTGCGGAAATGCTGCATACGAATGGGATAGTGATTGGTATGAAGATACAAAAAACTTCACAAAATGCAGAAGTGGTTGCCCCGAAGGAAGTGGAACAGAGCCTAAATACATGAATTGCTAAATTAGCCAATAGTCAAAGTTCTATTTAAAATCAAGAGGGTGTGTCAAAATACTAAATGATATATAGATAACACAGATTATATATTAAATAAGTTATCTGCCAAGTCTGTAGCCATAATGTGAATTGACACATCCTCCTTAAAAAACAATTAAATTCAACAAAATGATAAAATACACCTTATTTACTTTGTTTTTTTTGCTTTTCACATTCAGTTCTTGTACTGAGAAAAAAGAAGTACTAACATTAGAGCATGTCAAAGTGTCTAAATTGCAATTAGAAGAAACTCCCTTTGATATACCTTCATTATTTCCTAAGGGATGTTGTATAAAAGATTCTTTTCTTGTTATTTTTGATCCCAAAGATAAAGATGGATTTCTATATATTTACAACAAAGAAAAAAAAACATTGTTAAATAAATATGGTATAATAGGCGAAGGTCCCAATGATTTTAAAAATCCTCGATTTTTATTTAATGATAATTTGCAAATATCTAAAAATACATTATTAATAGGTGATGTAACAAGCCTATATTCCGTAAATATTGATTCTATATTTAGTAGTTCAAAAAAAGCACATTATATTCAAACCGAAATTCCTGAAAATTTACGACTCTACAATTATGTTTTACAGGACAATGACAGCATGCTTATTGTCAATCAAACACGAGACCATCAGTTAACATTCTACAATAAACTAACACACACAATTGAATTAAAGAATTATTTCGAAAAGAACAGATATTTAAAAGACGCTTCAGATTTCTGTCATGTAATGCAGATTTATGATGCTTATTATTCTTCAAATAAAGAAAGAATAGTCATTGCTTACAAAAATTGGAAACAAATAGATATCATATCTACATCAGGAAAATTAATAAAACATATATATTTTCCTAATTATGATTACAATAAGAGTAAAATGTCATTAGATAGAAAAAGTTTACGAATAGAAGATGATGCACATATGTTTTTTTCTTTTATTTATCCAACTAATGATTATTTTTATGCTCTTTGTTGGAATAATACGAGAACAAATATAAAACAAGGCAGTGCAAAAACATCTATATACAAATTTAATTGGGAAGGTGAATTAAAAGATATATTCCAACTAGATAAAGCTATTTCTTATTTTTGCATAGACTCTTCAAATATATTATATGCCATAGGTGTATCAGAAGACAACCTTGATTTAAATATTTATTCATCAATAATAAAATAAGACTCTAAATCATCTACTATAAGTTATTCCTTTTTTATTTCGATTCCTAAAAACATAATCAACTAAAAATTTAACACCATGAGCAACAAACTCCAAGGCTGGTTAGCCCCCAACACACTGACAGAAGATCCGAACGACCGTATCTTAGTACTCAACTCCGCCGGTACGGTTGACAACGAACAACTCTACGAAGAGATGCGCGAAGAAGACACCGGCCTGCGCCGGGAAACACTCGTTCACGTAGTCACCCTCTACGAACGAATCGTGGCACGGGCTTTGATGAACGGCCACAATGTTAACACCGGATTGTTCTACGCCGTTCCCCGCTTCATCGGACCGGTCGAAGACGGACAATGGAATCCGGCAAAAAACGACATCTACGTCGCATTCACTCAAAACCGCGTCCTGCGCGAAGAAATACGAAACACCAAAGTTGAAATCCTGGGTGAAAAAGCTGACACTATTTATATCACTGGCGTTCAGGATTGCAGCAACAACATAAAAGACGGACATATCACGCCGGGACGTAACTTCCGCATCACCGGTTCGCGTATCCGCATTGAGGGAACAGACGAAAAGGTCGGTATCACCTTCCGCAACCTGGCAGACGACACGGTGACAAAAGTTACTTCCGACATGTTCGGTACAAACAATCCTTCGGAACTAATATTCATCGCTCCCACAGGATTGGCTGACGGAGAATATGAAATGACGTTGACAACGCAATATTCAGGGAATACGCAACGTTTTCTAAAAACACCGCGCAGTATTAACCGCATCGTATATGTGGGTGCCGCCAAAGGAGAAGAGGGTGGTGACAGACCTGAAATTGAATAATACAGAACAACTACTTTTGTTTGCATTCCCTAAACACTCCTGTTTGGACATCACAAACAACCGTGTTTAGGGAGCATAAACAGGAGTGTTTAGATAACGCAAACAATATTAAATATTCAAATATATATGAAAACAAACAAATTTCTATTCATCACTATTATTACTTGCATATTATCTGGTATAAACATCTGTGTTAATACTAATAGCACAAAAAAGAATTCGGATTTACTCCTTGAAAATATTAATGCTATAGCCTACGGAGAAAGTTTCAGTTGGGACGGAAAAGAGTGGGACACAGAAGAAAATCACTGGTTGGGTAGCGATTGGAAACCAGTTTTAGTAAAATGCACAGTTACTACAGGACCTTCTTTCTGGCAAGAGACCTATGAAGGACAGAAAGTGACTTGCAATAACGGAAATGGAAATTGCTTAATAGAAAGTGCTTGCACTAATAGTTAAATTTTAATTCTCCATTCTCTATATCAAAATGAGAATGGAGAATTTCACAAAAAACATTTCAATATCCATGTATAGAACACTCAACATATATATATTATCTGTAATATACTTGTTTTTAATCGGTTGCAACAAACCGATTCCTAAGAAAGCATTAAAATTAGAGTTAGAGAATATAAAAAAAGTAGAAATTAAAAACGAATATCCTCAAATTATCAATACAAGTGAAGCCAAAGATATTTCTACAAAGCAATTGACAGACTGTATTTCAAATATAGACTATATAGCGCTTGACTCTGAACATCTAATTGGAGAAATTAGAAAAATGATTATCACAGAAAGTAAAATATATATTATGGATTCCTTTCTATCACAGCAAGTTTTTGTTTTTGATAAACAAGGAAAACTTTTATTCCGCATAGACGAAAAGGGTAATGGACCTGAGGAATTTATCAGTATTTGGGATATGCAAGTTAATGAATCAAAAAAAGAAATCTTACTAAATGATGCCTTAGGATTATCTTATATCTATTATTCAACAGAAGATGGTAGTTTCATAAAAAGAGAGAGAGGCATTCAGAATTGCTATTTAGCCAATATAAATAATATATACATTAATATGTTATCATACGGACAAGATTTTAACGATAAAGAAAGTTGGCAATTACTAATAACAGATAAAGACTCTATTCTATATAAAGGTTTTCAATTAGAAGAATTACAAAAAAACAATTTTATAGAAAACAGTATATCTTATGACTTTGAAAATAAACTAATATATACCCCTACTTATTCAGACACAATATATCAATTTTGTGAAAATATATCATTCATTCCAAAGTTTGTAATCAAACAAAACAAAAGTATTTGGAATAAGCATAATGAAAACATGACATATGCAGAAATATGTAAACTAATCAAAGAGAATAATTACACATTATTTACCGGCAATATTATTGATTCAGAGAGATATATGCTTTTCACGACCAATGAAGAATATAAAGGAGGAATAATCAAACAACCATATATTTGGGACAAAATAAATAAGATATCATATAGATGGGATTCAAAAACAATTATCTCGAAAGAAAATATTCGTGATGTCATAACTATACCTTTAACGTCTTATAACGATAGATTTTACGGGATTTTTCAAATAGGAAAAGATCCTGAACTGAAAAGTATCTCCCCTAAACTAGCAAAATTATTACCTAAAGATGTTGAAAATGCGAATCCAATCATAGTTGCATATCAATTTAAAGATATTCACTAAAAATATATTTTCACAAAATCAATTGAAATATATGAAGCAATTGTTTTTTTTGCTGTTCGGCATATTAGTCATTCTTTTACAAACAGCCTGTCAATCAAAAATTGACAAGCAACTGGACATGCCCCTTAGTCTAGCCGGAGACAACCGGAAAGAAATGGAAAAAATATTAGATCATTATAAAAATGATCCGGAAAAACTCGCTGCTGCCCGTTTTCTAATAATGAATATGCCTGGCCATTCAGGTGTTAACCAATCAAATATAGAAAAACTACAACCTTTTTATTTGAAGTACGTAGATATATCAAAACAACATAATTGGAAGCGTTCATCCGAATGGCAAAAAGAAATCGACTCTCTTTGGAGAAATGAGAAAACAAAAATCCATCCGTCTTTATTTAATAAAAAAGCGGATATCCAAACCATTAATGCAGACTGGCTTATCAACGAAATAGACCGTTCTTTCAATGCTTGGAAAGAGAATGTATATACACAGAGTGATACTTTTGATGATTTCTGCAAATATATCCTTCCCTATCGTTTTGCCGAAGGAATTTGTCTGGACGAGAGCCGGGATACTTTTTACAAACGACATGCTCGTATATTCAACGATATTAATAAAGATTTCAGAGTAGTGACCGACTCTTTACATCAAATATATAGCGACCTTATGCATAATAACTGGGCCGCTGCCTCCATGCCTATTTGCAACGCTGCCACTTTCGAACAAATAAAACGAGGTTCATGCGACGATAAAGCCTGGTATAACTGCCTGATGATGTCTGCACTCGGCATGGGAGTCGCTATCGACTTCGTGCCGGAATGGGGGAACCGCTCCGGGGGGCATAGCTGGAACAGCCTGATCGTTGGCGGAGAGTCATATCCCTTCGAACCGTTTTGGGACGATGACCGGTGGAAATACAAGGAGATTTACAATAATGAGTGTTTTGATTTGAAGTGGGGAAAATTCAGACTTCCGAAAGTGTACCGGCATACGTTCGAACATTATTTTTCCGGTCCGTTGGGTAATGAGGCGGTTGCTAGAGAAGATATTCCTTCTCTATTCAAAAATCCATTTATGAAGGATGTTTCTTCTGAATATTTCCAGACAACAGATGTGAAAATAACTATTACGGAGCCTATTCCCGAAAACACACGTTATTGCTATCTATGCGTTTTCGGAGCAAAAGAATGGCAACCCGTGCAATGGGGTAAAATCGAATGGAACAAAAAGGTGACTTTCAAAGGGATGGGTAGGGATATCGTTTACCTGCCTATGTTCTACCAAAATGGTGTTTTAACACCTGCCGCATCTGCTTTTATCCTGACTAAAGACGGTAATTGCGAAAAACTGGAATGCAAAGAGGAGAAAATGCCGGTTACCGTACGAAACTATACCGCCTATCTGTATCCTGAAGAGATTTCCGAAGCGAAAGAGACGCTGGTCGGGGCTTATCTCACAGGATGCAATGATTTGAATACCTTAGCCGCTGATACCTTATATATGATGACAGACAGCATGGATACATGGGAAAATGAGATCAATCTTCCTGTTTCTCAAAAATACAGATATATACAATTAATATCTCCCAAAGACTCACTGGCACTCTGTGAAATATCTTTCTATGAACAGAATAAAGAGGATAAACCGATTCAAGGTGTAAAAGTGTCAGCCGATATCACACCGCTTGGTGATGGAGAGGAACTGAACATGGTTACCGACAGTCGTTCTGCCACTGGTTTCAGAGGCAGGTTCAACAACCCGGAAGATGGGAAAAATACACTTTGGTTTGATTTGGGTGCCCCCAAGTCAATCTGTAGAATTTCATATATTCCCTATACAAAAAATTATTTACCTAAAGATATAGACATAGAATTATGGTATTGGGATAATCAATGGGTTAAAGGTGGTAGTTTAAAAGGTGATTACAATTTTATGACTTTTGAAAATATACCTGGAGGGACTATTTACAGAGTAAAGGTAAAAGGGACAAATGATCGTATCTTTGCCTATAAAAATGGTATTATTCGTTGGTATTAAGCATGAAAAAGCATTGGAAAAAAATAGCGCAATATACTGTAGACGTAACCTTTTGGTTATGTATGCTGGCTACGGCATGGTTCGCCACACAGGTCTTATTGTTTGCCTCTTTCAAAATCCCTAGTGATTCGATGGAACCGGAATTAACTACCGGAGATAATATCCTGGTCTGGAAGCCAACGATCGGACCACGTATATTCAATCTGTTTGCTTCCATGCGAAATGAACAAACCGAGATTTATCGTATTCCCGGTTTCAAAAATATTAAACGCAATGACATTTTAGTCTTCAATTTTCCACACCCTAATAGTTGGGATAAAATAGAAATGCATATCCTCAAATATTATATCAAACGATGCGTAGGATTACCTGGCGATACCCTCTCCATCCGAAATGGTTTTTTCCATGTAAACGGAATAAATACACCTCTTGGTAATACGGATTCGCAAAAAAAGATTGCCGTTACAGAAAAGTTTCAAGAGGGCATATTCCATAGTTTCCCCTATGATGGTACTATCGGCTGGAGCATCAAGGAGTTCGGACCGCTTCATATTCCCGCCAAAGGGGATTCGATCCGGATGAATCGGACAAACTTCGTTTTATATAAAAAGCTGATTGAATGGGAACAACAGGGAACTCTCGAATACAAGGATTCCACATCTTTTCTTAATGGAAAACCGATCGACGGCTATCGTTTCTTGAAAAACTACTATTTTATGGCAGGCGATAACGGTATGAATTCGCAAGATTCGCGTTATTGGGGAATGTTGCCGGAAGAATATATCGTGGGAAAAGCTTGGATTATCTGGAAATCGGTCGATCCGTATACGGAGAAATTCAGGTGGGAACGATTCATGAAAATAATTCATTAAAGAGATTAATCATGAAATACAGACAATACATAAGTTACTCATTACTCGCCATCAGCGGAATTTTTCTGCTGTGCACCGTTTTTGCCACCAACACAGGACTGGCTAACGGGCTGGTTACAGGGAAAGTTCTTTGGTTTCATCTGGCGATGTTGCTGCTGGCAGCATGCAGTCTGGTGGCGGCTGTTCTGATGAAACCGGCAAAGCCGTTTGACTTTTCGGTCGCAGACGGATTGGTGCTGGTTTTGGCGGCTATCGTTGCACTTACTTATAACCGGCAGCTGGATCCCGAACCGGAGAAAATGTTGTTTGGCGGGCAATTAGTCGTATTGTGGTTTTTGCTGCGGTTCATATTGACAGGATGGCCGCAGTTACAGTTATTTTTCCTGGCGGTGGTTGTTGCGACCGGAGGGATTGAAGCCGTGTCGGGAATGCGACAGTTACATGGATTCGAGGGATCTAACCATTCCTTGTTCAAGCTGACCGGGGATTTTTATAATCCGGGGCCTTATTCGGGGTATCTCGCAATCGTATTGCCGGTTTGCCTGTGGATGATCCTACGGCAAACAAAAATTTATCTGCATTACCTGGGATGGATCGGTTTGTTGGCAATCATTGTCGTGCTTCCTGCCGGGATGAGCCGGACGGCATGGATAGCGGCTGCCATTTCATGCGGATGGGTGTATTGGGTGCAACGGATCGGATGGGAAAAGACTAAAAGATACATTAATGGAAACCGGACCTTAACTATCGTATCTTCTATTTTGATCCTGATCTCCATAGCCGGTGCATTGGCGGGTATTTATCTGCTAAAGAAAGATTCTGCCAATGGCCGGCTACTTTTATGGAAAGTGACGGGGCAAGCGATTAGGGAACAGCCCTGGACAGGAACCGGGACGGGGGGTTTTCCGGCTGCTTATGCAGAAGCACAGGCGGAGTATTTTACTTCGGGAAAGGCTTCGGAGACAGAGATGCTGGTTGCCGGATGTCCGGAATACGGATTTAATGAATTCTTACAAATTGGTTTGGAGCAGGGGCTGGTGGGTTTAATGGTTTTTGTATTGTTGTTAAGCTATTCCTTGTTCCGGGGGGTAAAAAACAGACAGGCGGGAGCGGCCGGAGGGATATTGGCGCTGATGGGGTTCAGCCTGGCATCGTATCCGTTGCAGTTGCCGGAGTTCTGGGTGGTGTTGGTGGTGTTGATGGGGGTGGCTAATAGTAAGACTCCGGTTAACGCTGATATTTCGGTTGACGCTGACACACCCCCTACCCCCTCTCGAGAGGGGAGGAAGATACTTTCTGTCGCTATGATAGGGGTGCTGGCTATATGTTGCGGGTGGATTTTCCGGCAGCAGAAAGGGTATTATGAAGGATATAAAAAATGGAATACGTTGAAGATGTTGCATCATAGTAAAGCTTATGAAGCGGCAGGTGAAGGATATGAGGAACTGGTGCCGTTGATGGGACATAAACCGGAATTCCTGTTCGAGACAGCACAATGTTTAAATAGGGCCGAACGATATACAGAAGCTAATAAGCTATTATATCGGGCTATGAAGTTAAGCGGTGATCCGATGATACGTTACATAGCGGCGAAAAATGAGCAGTCGATGGGAAACTATCAAAAAGCGGAAAATTTATTGCTGCATGCGATCGATATGTTACCGGAACGGATCTATCCGTATTACCTGCTTACCAAACTTTACTCAGAACCTACTTTCTTTCAGGAAGATAAGTTTATCAAAGCGGCTGACGCCGTACTGAAAAAAGAACCGAAAGTAGAGAGCACGGCTATCCGGGAAATGAGAACAGATGTTAAAAATATGCTCAACAACATACGATCAGATCGTAATTAATTTATTTATATGCTATTTACGATAACATCGTAATAATATTTTTGTATATTTGGAAATTAAAATTTGAATCATAGCTTATATGAATATGAAATACTACAATTTGCTGGCAATACTGCTCCTCTCCGGGATGATAGCCTGTTCCGGTGACAAAAAAGACAGCAGTGAAGGAGAAGAAACTGTTGAAACGGTTTTACCGGACGAAACCAACGAGGTGACCGTGATGACACTAAAGGCTACCGACTTCAACCATGAACTGGTGAGTAACGGCAAATTGTCGGCACGCCGCCATGTCGACCTGCGGTTTCAGTCGGCCGAACCGATCGCTACGATTCATGTAAAGAACGGCGACCGGGTAAGCAAAGGACAAAAGCTGGCTGAATTGTCGACCTTCCGGCTGAAAAACAAAACGGCCACTTCCAAAGATGCCCTGGAACGGGCGAAACTGGAACTGCAAGACGTGCTGATCGGCCAGGGATATGCGCTGGCAGACTCGGCCAAAGTTCCTCCCGCCACCATGCAGCTTGTCCGGGTAAAGAGCGGTTACGATCAGGCGCTTATCCAATACCAGTTGGCAGAATATGAAGAACGGAATGCCGTACTGACGGCTCCTTTCGACGGTATCGTTGCCAATCTGTTTGCCAAACAATATAATACAGCTTCTACCTCCGACATATTCTGCACGGTCATCGATCCGGGCAGCCTGGAAGCAGCGTTCACTGTTCTGGAGAGCGAACTGCCTCTGATCAAGAACGGCGACCGGGTGGAGGTCACTCCTTTTGCCCTGAACGACACAAAAGCCGAAGGACGCATCACCGAAATAAACCCGCTGGTCGATGAAAACGGCATGGTGCAGGTGAAAGCGGCGGTAACGGACAGAGGGAAGTTATTCGAGGGAATGAACGTCCGTGTCAGCATCCACCGTTCGCTGGGCAAACAACTGGTCGTACCGAAAAGCGCCGTCGTTCTCCGGTCCGGAAAGCAAGTGGTGTTCAAACTCGACAGCACCCGAACCAAGGCTAGCTGGGTATATGTACATACCGGTCTGGAAAATGCAGACAGCTACACGATTACAAGTTTGGAAGGGGACGGCCTGAAAGAGGATGATTTCGTCATTACCAGCGGTAATATCAATCTGGCACACGAGGCACCGGTAACGATAATTGAAAATTAAAAATTTGTTATGGTCAAATTCCTACTACAACGTCCTATCGCGGTACTGATGGCTTTTACAGCCTGTTTTATCGTGGGGTTGGTGACTTACTTTACCATCCCGGTATCGTTGTTGCCCGATATTGCGATACCGGAGATCACCATACAGGTGTCCGGACAGAATACGTCGGCCCGCGAACTGGAGAATACGGTAGTCAAACCGATCCGGCAACAGCTGATGCAGGTGGCTGCCCTGCGCGATATACACAGTGAGACACGCGACGGTGCCGGCATCATCCGCCTGAGTTTCGACTTCGGGACTAACACGGACCTGGCATTCATCGAGGTGAACGAAAAGATAGATGCTGCCATGAACTACCTGCCGCGCGAAATAGAACGTCCGCGGGTGATCAAGGCGAGCGCAACGGACATACCGGTCTTTTGCCTGAACCTAACACTGAAAACAGGTGACAGCGAGGCTGCTTTTCTGGACCTTTGCCAGTTTGCCGAATCGGTTATCAAACGGCGTATCGAGCAGTTGCCGGAAGTGGCGATGGTAGATATCACGGGGATGATGAAACGGCAGTTGCAGATCGTGCCGGACATGAAAACACTGGAAATGGCCGGTATCACGCTGGATGACCTGGAATCGGCCCTGAATTCGAACAATATCGAGCCGGGAAGTATGACCGTACGGGACGGATATTATGAATACAACATCAAATTCTCAACTTTACTGCGCACACCGGAAGACGTACAAAATATCTATCTCCATAAAAATGACCGTATCTTCCAGCTGAAAGACCTGGCGAAAGTGGCAGTGGTACCGGAAAAGGAAACAGGTGCCTCACTTTCAAACGGAAAACGGGCGGTTACGCTGGCTGTGATCAAGCAGGCGGACGAGAATATGGATAACATGAAGGAGGCGTTGCAGGAAGTTACTGCGTATTTCGCAACGGTTTATCCGGATATAGAGTTCAGTGTCAGCCGGAACCAGACGGAGTTGCTGGATTATACAATTTCAAACCTGAAACAGAACCTGTCGCTCGGCTTTATATTTATATGTATAGTGGCTATCCTGTTTTTGGGGGATATCAAGAGTCCGGCAGTGATCGGCCTGAGTATGGTGGTCAGTCTGATTATCAGCTTCCTTTTCTTCTATATGTTCAAGATGTCGCTGAACATCATTTCCCTTTCCGGACTGATCCTGGCACTGGGTATGATGATCGACAGTTCGATCATTGTGACGGAGAATATCATGCAGTACCGGTCGAAAGGGTATACGCTGGAAGAGGCTTGTAACATGGGGACCAGCGAAGTGATCACCCCGATGCTGAGTTCCACACTGACGACAATCGCCGTATTTGTGCCGCTGGTATTCATGAGCGGTATCGCAGGGGCTATATTCTACGACCAGGCTTTCGCGGTGACGGTCGGACTGATGGTCTCCTATTTTACGGGTATCATGCTGCTTCCGGTACTCTACAAGCTGGTTTACAGCATTCCCGATATCAAACATACGAGATTCAATCTCCGGATCAACAACCTGATCAAAGAACATACGCTGGATCGTTTCTACGATGCTGGAGTCAATTTCGTGTTCCGTCATAAAAAGTCGAATATCATATTTATCTTCGTTACATTGCCGTTATGCGCCCTGCTGTTTTATGAAGTACCTAAAAGCAGGATGCCTGAAATCGACCAGAACGAACTGATCGCCCATATCGAGTGGAACGAAAACATCCATATCGACGAAAACCGGGAACGGGTGGACAAACTGTTTGCCCAGATCGCAGACGATGTACAGGAATATACCTCCTATGTCGGTCAACAACAATTCCTGTTGAACCGCGACCGGGAACTGTCTTCTTCGGAAGCCGAATTATATTTCAAGACAGAAAAATCATCTGCCATCTCTCCCTTGCAGGTAAAGATCACGCAATGGTTGGATACTAATTATCCGCAGGCTGTATTCTCCTTCTCTCCGCCGATCACGGTGTTCGAAAAGTTGTTCGTGACGGGAGAAGCTGACGTGGTTGCAGAATTTTATGCCCGCAACAAAGCGGAAGCTCCGGAGGCTCAGGCATTGCACAAATTGGAATCGCAGATAAAAGCGTCTACCGGTATTGCACCGGTGGGAGTCGCCTTCGATAACCAACTGAATATATCGGTCGACAGGCAGAAGTTACTACTTTATAATGTAAATTACAATGAAGTATACCGCCTGCTGAAAACGGCTTTCAAAGAAAATGAAGTGGCGACCCTCCGTTCCTACCAGCAATATCTGCCGATTGCCCTGGCCGGCGACGGTAAGACGGTGAACGAAGTCTTACAGCAGACACTGGTCCGGACGCAGGCCGACAAAGAGGGAAAAAGCCAGTACATCCCGTTGCAGTCACTGGTTAAGGTGACGCAAGGGGAAGACCTGAAGACGGTTACTGCCGGTAAGAACGGCGAATATATCCCGTTCAGCTTCTATGATGTCAAGAAGGCGGAACCGTTGATGGAAGAGGTGAAGAAGTTAGGCGAACAGAACTGGGAGATCGATTTCTCCGGTAGTTTCTTCTCCAACAAACAGATGTTGAATGAGTTGGTGGTGATCCTGCTGATCTCTATCCTGCTAATGTATTTCATCCTGGCAGCCCAGTTCGAAAGCTTTCTGCAGCCGCTGATCGTACTGATCGAGATTCCGATCGACGTAGCTGCATCACTGCTGGTACTCTGGATTTGCGGACATACGATGAACCTGATGAGTGCCATCGGTATCGTGGTAACCTGCGGTATCATTATAAACGACTCCATCCTGAAACTGGATGCGATCAATGAATTACGTAAGGAAGGTGTTCCGTTGATGGAAGCGATCCACGAAGCCGGCCGCCGCCGTCTGCGCCCGATCATCATGACTTCGCTGACCACCATCTTCGGTATGGTCCCATTGCTGTTCTCATTCGACATGGGTAGCGAGTTACAAAAACCCCTTTCCATCGCCATGATCTCAGCCATGCTGATCGGTACAGCCGTCAGCCTGTTCATCATCCCGCTGGTCTACTGGTTCATCTACCGCAAACACGACCCGAATGCAGTGATGCCTGAAAAACAAACTGAAGTTTAACGAATTATATATAATGCCGTTATGAAGATATGTAAAATATTATTATCGTTCCTGTTATTTACCTCAGTCTATCTGAATGCCCAGCCGCTTACGCTGTCGCTGGAGCGGACGATTGCATTGGCGGGGGATAGTTCGCTGGAGGCATTCAGGACAAAGAATATGTTTTTGGCCGGATACTGGCAATACAGGACATTCAAGGCGGGACGATTGCCAAGCCTGACGCTGAACCTGACTCCGGCACAGTATTATCGCGATATCACGAAACGATATAATTATGATGAAAATATAGAAGAATATCGTACGCAGCAATCATTCTATGCCAACGGCAATCTTCAGGTCAAGCAGAACTTCGACCTTCTGGGAGGTACTTTTTATCTGGATTCGGAACTGGGGTATATGCGTAATTTCGGAGAAAATACTTATAATCAATACACTACTGTCCCTATTCGAATCGGGTATAGCCAAAGTCTCCTGGGTTACAATCCTTTCCGGTGGGAACGAAAGATAGAGCCGCTCAAATATGAGAAGGCGAAAAAGGAATTACTGTACAATATCGAAAATATCAGCGAACAAGCGACCACTTATTTCTTTGCCCTGGCTATGGCACAAGCGGAATACGACCTGGCAAAAGAGAATGTAGCTTCAACAGATACCTTGTACCGGACAGGACAGGAACGACACAAAATCGCTGCGATCAACAAAGCAGAGTTGCTGACACTGAAACTGGATGCCGTCAACGCACGCAATACATTGCAAAATGCAGATATAGCCTTGAAAAGAGCCATGTTCAGCCTGGCTTCTTTCCTCAACTTCGATAAAAACACAGAAATAAGGTTACGCCTTCCGGGACGTCCGAAAGACATGCAGATCTCCGTCGATGAGGCTTTGACACTCGCCCGGGAGAACAATCCGAAATTTCTCGACATGAAACAGCAGGTACTTGAAGCGGAGCAACAGGTGGATAAAACCAAAAAAGAAGCCATGTTCAATGCCTCCATCAACGCCAGTATCGGTTTCAACCAGGTTTCGGATAAAATGAAAGAGGCCTACCGCAACCCCTTGCAACAGGATGTCGTATCCGTGTCCGTATCTATCCCTCTCGTCGATTGGGGCGTACGGAAAGGGAAACATAACATTGCCAAGAATAATCTGAATGTGACACAGATTTCCGCCCGCCAGGAGGAACTGACGGTAGAGGAAGACGTGATCATGACTGTCGGTGACTTCAATATCCAGCAAAACCTGATCTCAAGCGCAGAAGAGGCGCTCGACCTGGCTGTTATGGCTTACAGTGAGACAAAGCAACGGTTTATGATCGGGAAGGCGGACATCAACAGCCTGACCTTATCGCTGAACCGCCAGCAGGAGGCACAGCGCAACTATATCTCCGCCCTGCAAAATTACTGGCTGAGTTATTTCAAAATACGGAAACTGACACTGCATGATTTTGAAACCGGCATATCACTGGCACGGGAATTTGATTTTACGCACGGACTATAAGTAACAGATTCAATGAGCACATCTCCCAAGATATCATCCTTTACGATCATCGTCACCTTCCTTTGTGTGGCGCTGACAGGACTGGCTTTCATCCCTCTCCTGCCGATTAAGCTGTCTCCCTCACGCACATTGCCCCGGCTGACCGTCAGCTATAATATGCCCAGCAACTCGGCACGTGTAATCGAGATGGAGGTCACTTCGCGGCTGGAATCGATGCTGGCACGTATCAAGGGAATCAAGGAGATCAACTCCACTTCCGGAAACGGCTGGGGATATGTGACACTGGAACTTGACAAACATACCAATATCGACGCCGCCCGTTTCGAGGCATCCACGATCGTACGCCAGACATGGCCCAGCCTGCCCGACGGGTTAAGTTATCCGATACTGGAAATGAGCCGCCCGGACGACAAGGAATCCGGCCCGTTCATGACCTATACGCTGAATGCGGCGGCAACTCCGATCTTTATCCAGCGGTTTGCGGAGGACCAGATCAAACCGCGCCTCGCCGGTATCCCGGGTATTTACCGGATCGATGTACGCGGGGCCACGCCGATGGAATGGCGGCTGGAGTATGACAGCCGGCAACTCGTGTCGCTCGGCATTACCACCAATGACATACAGAATGCGATCGCTCAATACTATAACAAAGAATTCCTGGGAACCGGAAATGTCAATACGAACGAACAAGAGGAATGGATTCGCCTCGCCCTGATACCGGAAGATGTACGGGAGGGTTTCGAGGCTTCCCACATAACCGTCACCAGTAAAGAAGGGAAGCTGATACGCCTGGACCAGTTGCTGAAAGTCACCCGCCAGGAAGAGGCTCCCCAAAGCTATTACCGTATCAACGGACTGAACTCGATCTATCTCTCCATCCGTGCGGAAGAGACAGCCAACCAGCTGGAACTCGCCAAACAGGTAAAAGAGGAGATGGAGCATATCCGCCAGTTATTACCGCAGGGATATGAGGTACATACCAGTTATGACGCGACCGAGTTTATCCAGAATGAACTGGATAAGATATATGTACGTACGGGACTTACGATCCTGATTCTTTTATTGTTCGTCCTGCTGATCACCCGGAATGTGCGCTATCTGTTCCTGATCGTGGTCAGCCTGAGCGTAAACCTGTGTATTGCCGTTATCTTTTTCTATCTGGCAAAACTGGAAATGCAGCTTTACTCGCTGGCGGGAGTTACCATATCGTTAAGCCTGGTAATCGACAATACGATCGTGATGACCGACCATATACGCAACCGACATAACCGCAAAGCCTTCCTTTCCATCCTAACGGCAACGCTGACGACTATCGGTGCGCTGGTGATCATTTTCTTCCTCGATGAAAAAATACGGCTGAACCTACAGGATTTTGCAGCTGTGGTAATCATCAACCTGGCAGTGTCGCTGGCGATCGCCCTGCTCTTCGTTCCTGCCCTGATAGAGAAGCTGGGACTGGGGCAAAAGAAAAGCTCAGCCCGGAAAGCGCAGCTCTCCCTGAAACCAAAAGCCACCTGGTTTCCGCGGATCAGAAGGTGGGGGAACAGATTTTTAAAACGGTTCCCGGTCTATTTCAACAGATATTACCATGCACAGATCAGCTTTCTTTGCCGATGGAAAAAGACCGCATGTTTCCTGTTGCTACTGGCTTTCGGATTGCCGGTCTTCCTGCTCCCCGAAAAAATAGAAATGGATGACAAGGACAAGGTATATACGGCTACAGACTCGCTGCTCATTGAAAAATACAACAAGATTGTCTCAAGCGAGACCTATAAGGAGAAAGTCAAGCCGATAATGGACAAAGCACTGGGAGGAACCTTGCGCCTGTTCGTGCAAAAAGTGTATGAAGGCAGTTATTTTACCCGCAACGACGAAACGGTCCTGTCGGTCACCGCCTCACTTCCCAACGGGACTACACTGGAACAGATGAATCAGTTGATGGGACGCATGGAGGCTTACCTCAGCACATTCAAGGACATACGCCAGTTCCAGACGAACATTTACAGTGCGCGGCAGGCAGGCATACGTATTTATTTCACCAAAGCGGCAGAGCGAAGCGGATTCCCTTATACGCTGAAAAGCAAGATTATCAGCAAGGCGCTGGAACTGGGCGGCGGTAGTTGGGGTGTGTACGGGCTCCAGGACCAGGGCTTCAGCAACGACGTACGGGAAGGAGCAGGTTCGTTCCGTATTGAAATGTTCGGCTATAACTATGACGAATTATACACCTGGGCGGAACAGTTGAAGGATACACTTCTTACCTACCGCCGTATCAAGGAAGTACTGATCAACTCTGAATTTTCGTGGTGGAAAGACGATTATCAGGAATTCTATTTCAATCTGGACAAGGCACGGATGGCACAGGAAAATATCCTGCCGATCGAACTGTTCGCCTCCATCAACCCGGTGTTCGGAAAGGATATCTACAGCGGTACGATCGTTGTCGACAATGAAACGGAAAAGCTGAAACTAAGTTCGCGCCAGTCAAAAGATTATGATGTCTGGAGCATGCAATACGTCCCCCAGAGCATTAAGGGCAAACCTTATAAACTGTCGGAACTGGCCACCGTCGAAAAAGGACAGATGCCGCAGAAAGTAGCCAAGGTGAACCAGCAATACCGCCTGTGTCTTCAATATGAATACATCGGTGCATCCAATCAGGGGACCAAGATACAGGAACGTGTATTGAAAGAATTCAATGCGTCGTTACCGATGGGATACACTGCCAAATCGGATAGTAATTACTGGAGTTGGAACACCAAAGACAATAAACAGTATCTGTTATTGCTGCTGATCATTGCCATTATTTTCTTTACGACCAGTATTCTGTTCAATTCGCTGAAACAACCGCTGGCTGTTATCTTTGTCATCCCTATCTCCTATATCGGGGTGTTCCTGACATTCTACTGGTTCAAGCTGAATTTCGACCAGGGAGGGTTTGCGTCGTTTGTCTTGCTATGCGGTATCACGGTAAATGCAAGTATCTATATATTAAACGAATATAACCAACTTCGCGAAGCCAGGCCCAAAATGCCCGCCTGGCGTCTTTACCTGAAAGCATGGAATGCCAAGATCACACCAATCTTCCTGACCGTGATCTCTACCATACTCGGGTTTATTCCGTTCATGTTAGGTCCCGATAAAGAAGCGTTCTGGTTTCCGCTGGCAGCCGGGACCATCGGCGGATTGACCATGTCGATCCTCGGTATCTTCATATACCTACCTATTTTTACTTTGAAGAAATAATCATCTTGTTAATACTTAACCGCCAATAACTGTTTTTCTTTCCTAATTTTGTGATATTCTTGGACGATTTGTTAATTATCCAAACCCTTCTTACGTCTTAAATGTTTTATGCAGGAGCAGAAAAGTTGCAGAAGTTGAAAGTCCGATATCACCCTAAAAATAATTTAAAGATGAAAGTTTTATTTAAGTATCTACGACTATTATCCCTCTCTACGAGCGGAGCGTTACTTTTGTGCATTGTATTTGCTGCAAACCCCGAAATTGCTGAAGGAACCATCACAGGTAAAGTATTCTGGTTTCATTTCTCTATTTTATTACTTGCATTCAGTGTATTGTTTATGGAAGCCACAGTGAAAAAAAGCAATTTTACCTTCTCATTACCCGACGGACTTTTATTACTTTTTGCCGGTCTGGCCTTGCTAAATTACAACTATGAGCTGGACCCGGAACCGGAAAGACTTCTTTTCGTCGGACAAATTACGACCTTATGGTTTATGTTGCGAGCCACGTTGCAAGCCCACCCGGAACTCAGGCTTTTCTTCCTGTCCATTATTATATGTACAGGTATCTTCGAAGCGGCCTGGGGAATGGGGCAACTGTACGGGGGAGCATCGACAAACCATCCGCTACTCAAAGGTGACGGACTTATTTTCAGCCCCGGCCCCTTCTCCGGTTATCTGGCAATCGTACTCCCCGTATGCCTGAACCTGGCTTTGCGGTTCCGCGATTGCGACAAACTGGCCTGGTGGGAAACAAGGACGATGCTATTCTACCTGTCGGCATTCACGATCATACTCATCCTGATAGGGCTTCCCGGCGGGAAAAGCCATTCAGCGTGGCTGGCAGCCGGAATCTCATGCTGCTGGGTCTTCTATCTCCGGAAATCAGGGTGGCAGTTATTGAAGAAAAGGGTTATAAAGCATAATAAGACAGTGATCGTCAGCTGCATTGTCTTATTTATCGTTATTTCCGGACTTCCGACATTGGGCAGTGTTTTCAATACCGAGAAATCTGCCAACAGGATGCTGATGTGGAACGTAACGACCCAGGCCATACTGAACAAGCCTGTCACCGGCACTGGGCTGGGAGGTTTCCCCGTCTCATTCGCCCAGACACAGGCCGACTACCTAGCGTCGACGAAAGCCTCCGATACGGAACGGATGGCTGCGACCTGTCCCCCTTTCGCCTTCAACGATTATTTGCAGATAGGACTCGAATTCGGTATCGCCGGACTGCTTCTCTTTGCGTTATGGATCGCCTTCTGCCTCTATTACGGGCTGAAAAACAAACAGGTCGGGGCTACGGGAGGTATCCTTTCGTTACTTTTCTTCTCCATGTATTCCTATCCGCTGCAACTACCGTCATTCTGGGTTCTGCTTATTTTCTTCTCTGCAATGTGTGTCACCCGGGCGGAAAAACAACAGAAACCGTCTGTGAAAAGTTTTCCTTACATCGGGACATTCGCTGCCTTAGTCGCCTGTATCCTGTTTTTCGGACAACGAAGTTATTACGAACCGTACAAAGAATGGAAGACTTTGCGGATCCTGGTAGAAAAGGAGGAACAGAAGGTTGCCGCACAAGGATATATGAGCTTGTACCCGCGCCTCTCCCACCGGACCGAATTCCTGCTGGAAGGCGCCCGGTGCCTGCAACAATCCGGACAGTATTCGAATGCCATCATCTGGAGTCGTCGGGCCATCCGGTTAAGTGCTGATCCCGAATTCTACTATATCCTTGCCGAAAGCCACCAGCAACTCGGACTTTATAAGCTGGCTGAGAAATATTTACTGCAATGCCTGCATATTCTTCCGGAACAGATAGATACTTATTATCTGCTAACCAAATTATATGCGGAAACAAACTACTACCACCCGGACAAGCTCAGGCTGGCTGCCCATTCCGTGTTGACCAAACAGCCGGACACCTGCTTCAAGCCCGCCAGGCAGATGAAAGAAGAAGTCTATCAACTTCTTTTACAACAAATGGCAAACAGTAAATAGAACAATCCCTTTGTTTTTATTGCACATTTAAATTATATCCCCTATCTTTGCCGAAATTTTGGAAGGAAGAGTTTCATGACGAATAAGATACATACTTGTAATCCGATGTTTATTTCCGGTTCAACACCGGATATCGAAGCTCATTTCTTTAATTTACGGGATAATAATTTCTTTATATAAGATGCGTTGGTTATTTTTACTAACGCATTTTTTTTGTGTCCCGCAAGTGGCGATTAAGTAAGATATAACATTCTATAATATATTAATAAACAAAACAACCCAATTACTATGTCGAAGATTGGAATCAAAAAGGTGATTGTTCTGGGCTCGGGTGCCCTGAAGATCGGACAGGCCGGAGAGTTTGACTATTCCGGTTCACAAGCATTGAAGGCACTGAAAGAAGAAGGTATCAGTACCGTTTTGCTGAATCCGAACATTGCAACTATCCAAACATCGGAAGGGGTAGCAGACAAGGTGTATTTCCTGCCTATCACTCCGTATTTTGTTGAAGAAGTAATCAAAAAAGAACAACCGGACGGAATCCTGCTGGCTTTTGGTGGCCAGACTGCCCTGAACTGCGGTACTCAGTTATACACCAGCGGCACACTTGCCAAATATGGCGTAAAGGTACTGGGAACTTCTGTTGAAGCTATCATGTACACAGAAGACCGCGACCTGTTTGTAAAGAAACTGAATGAAATCGACGTAAAAACTCCGATCAGCCAGGCTGTTGAAACGATGGAAGATGCAGTGAAAGCTGCTTACAAGATCGGTTTCCCGGTAATGATCCGTTCTGCCTACGCACTGGGCGGTATGGGTAGCGGTATCTGCAAGGATGAAGCAGAACTGCGCACACTGGCAGAAAGCGCTTTCGCTTATTCTTCACAAATCCTGGTGGAAGAATCGCTGAAAGGCTGGAAAGAAATTGAATTCGAAGTAATCCGTGATAAAAACGACCATTGCTTCACGGTTGTAAGCATGGAAAACGTCGACCCGCTGGGTGTACATACCGGTGAAAGTATTGTGGTTGCCCCTACCTGCTCACTGACCGACAAGGAGCTGGATCTGCTGAAAGAACTGTCTACCAAGACGATCCGCCACCTAGGTATCGTAGGTGAATGTAACATCCAGTACGCATTCAATTCAGATACTTGCGACTACCGTGTGATCGAAGTGAATGCTCGTCTGAGCCGTTCTTCCGCCCTGGCATCTAAAGCAAGCGGTTATCCTCTGGCTTTCGTTGCCGCTAAACTTGCATTGGGTTACAGCCTCGATCAAATCGGCGAAATGGGTACTCCGAACTCGGCATACAAAGCTCCGGAAGTTGATTATATGATCGTGAAGATCCCGCGTTGGGACTTAACTAAGTTCGTTGGCGTAAGCCGTCTGATCGGTTCAAGCATGAAGTCTGTCGGCGAAATCATGTCGATCGGTAAGAGCTTCGAAGAGATCATGCAGAAAGGTCTGCGTATGATCGGACAGGGTATGCACGGTTTCGTAGGAAACAACGACCTGGAATTCGACAACCTGGACGACGCCTTGGCTAACCCGACCGACCTGCGTATCTTCGCCGTAGCAAAAGCGCTGGAAGAAGGGTATACCGTAGAACGTATCCACGAACTGTCAAAGATCACTCCGTGGTTCCTGAACGGTTTGAAAAATATCGTAGATTATGCGAAAGTATTGTCTCAATACAATAAGATCGAAGATCTGCCCGAAGATGTACTGAAAGAAGCGAAACGTTTAGGTTTCTCTGACTTCCAGATCGCCCGTTACGTTGAGAATCCGGAAGGAAACATGGAAAAAGAAAACATCCGTGTACGTAACCTGCGTAAGAAACTGGGCGTTCTGCCGAGCGTAAAACGTATCAACACAATCGCTTCCGAACATCCGGAACTGACGAACTACCTGTACATGACATACGATGGCAGCGAACATGATATTCCTTACTACAAGAACGACAAGAGCGTGGTTATCCTGGGTTCAGGTGCTTACCGCATCGGTTCTTCCGTAGAATTCGACTGGTGTTCGGTCAATGCAGCCCAGACAGCCCGCAAGTTGGGTTACAAGTCGATCATGATCAACTATAACCCGGAAACGGTTTCTACCGACTACGATATGTGTGACCGTCTGTATTTCGACGAACTTTCTTTCGAACGTGTACTCGATGTAATGGACCTGGAAATGCCGAAGGGGGTAATCGTATCCGTGGGAGGTCAGATTCCGAACAACCTGGCAATGAAACTGTATCGCCAGAATGTTCCGGTGCTGGGTACTTCTCCGCTGTCGATCGACCGCGCTGAGAACCGTCACAAATTCTCCGCGATGCTGGATACACTGGGCATCGATCAGCCGCGTTGGGCAGAGTTGACCAGTATGGAAGAGATCGACGGATTTATCGAAAAGGTAGGATTCCCGATCCTGATCCGTCCGTCATATGTACTTTCAGGAGCTGCGATGAACGTTTGCCACAACAAGGAACAGATGATCGAATTCCTGGATCTGGCCGCCAAGGTATCCAAAGAATATCCGGTTGTCGTATCCGAATTCCTGCAAGGAGCGAAAGAAGTTGAATTCGACGCTGTAGCCATGAACGGCGAAGTGGTTGAATATGCAATCTCCGAACATATCGAGTTTGCCGGTGTTCACTCAGGTGACGCTACACTGGTATTCCCGGCCCAGAAAATCTATTTCGAAACAGCACGCCGCATCAAGAAGGTGAGCAAAATGATCGCCAAAGAGCTGAACATCAGCGGTCCGTTCAATATCCAGTTCCTGGCTAAGAACAACGACGTGAAGGTAATCGAATGTAACCTGCGTGCATCACGTAGCTTCCCGTTCGTATCCAAAGTGCTGAAACGCAACTTCATCGAAACGGCTACACGCATCATGCTGGATGCTCCTTATACCAAACCGGACAAGAGCGCTTTCGATATCGACTGGATCGGTGTAAAAGCATCTCAGTTCTCATTCGCCCGTCTGCATAAAGCCGACCCGGTACTGGGTGTGGATATGAGCTCGACCGGTGAAGTAGGTTGTATCGGCGACGACTTCAACGAAGCATTGCTGTCTGCCATGATCGCTGTTGGCAACAACATTCCTAAAAAGAATATCCTGGTTTCTTCGGGAGCAGCCAAGAGCAAAGTAGATTTGCTGGAACCCTGCCGCCTGCTGAGCACAAAGGGATACAAGATCTATGGTACTGCCGGAACCGCCAAGTTCCTGAATGAGAACGGAATCGAAGCGACTGCCGTATGCTGGCCGGATGAACAGGGCGACCTGAATATCATGGATATGTTCAGCAACCACGTATTCGAATTGGTTGTAAACATCCCGAAAGATCATAGCAAACGCGAGCTGACCAACGGTTACAAGATCCGTCGTGCTGCGATCGATCATAACATACCATTGATCACCAACGCTCGTCTGGCTAGCGCATTTATCGAAGCATTCTGCACGATGGATGTAAAAGATATCCAGATCAAAGACTGGCAAGATTACAAATAAGCAAATATTTTTATTATATTTGTGACCATAATACGTAGAGACAGGGTATTACCTTGTCTCTACCTGTTTAATTTTAAATCACGCCCATGTACAGACTACCGTTATTATTCCTGACATTCATGGTGACATTCATGGTCGCGCATGCATCGGTAGTCGTCCCTAATTTATTCGTAAAAAACTTCTCGGTAGATGATTATAAAGCCAGTTGTCAGAACTGGGGACTGTCGGTAGCCTCCGACGGCGTGCTCTATGTAGCCAATAATTCCGGACTGCTCACATTTGACGGAAACACCTGGAAGCTTTATGAAACACCCGATAAATCGGTTATAAACGGCGTAACATTCCTCAACGACACGATCTATACCATCAGTGAAGGTTCTTTCGGAGGATGGACCCTCGACCATTTAGGTGTTATGCGTTACCATAAGCTCTCCACGATACCGGCAGAAGTCAAGTTTAAAGAACCGCCCGCTCCCATTCCGTTCATCCTGCCCGATGAGATACTGCATGCACAACCCTCTGTCTTTACAACTATAAACGACCTGTATTTTATCGGTACCACCAACAACGGATTATATATAACAAACCCGGAAGGGACTATCCTGCGCCATCTGTCACCCCACGACCAGTCATTACCCGACAATATCGTGCGCGCCATCTGCATCCAGGATGCGCAACAGATATGGCTGGCTTTCGACAATGGCATCTCACAGATAACATTCGACCCCTCGATCACTTTGCTGGGGAAGCGAAGCCAGATAGGAAAACTGAAAAATGCTACGCTCTTCAACGACACATTATATATCCAGACGAATATCGGATATTTCAAAAGGACATTAGACGCCGGTGATCATTTTGAACCGGTCGATATAAAGAAAGAGACATTCCACCTCCTGCCACAGAACAGTGTGTACGACTCGCTCCGTGTCAGCAATGTATTCTACGACACCGAATCATTGGGAGAGTTTGCCCATGCGGAACAGATCTATCCTATCGGCGATAACACCTATTGGCTTTGTGCCAAAAACGAAGCCGGCCTGTTCCATAACGATAACGGGAAAGGGACACTGAAATGCCGCATTCTGCTCAATAACTACAATATGAATATGGTGAGCAGAGACCGAAGGATATATCCTTTGAATGACACGCTTCACCTGATCTCGGCCATGCAGGGAGCCTTGCTGGTCAATATACGCGACCTGATAGAGGGGAGCCTCGGCCCTGCCACGCCCCTGCAAATATCCGAAATAAAGTATATCGACAAAGATGGCGTACACAACTTGCCGGTCAATTCGGAAAAGATCACTCTCCCCCATAATTTTCAGGAACTTTCCGTCTATGTAGGAAGCACGATCTTTACCCCGAACCATCAGATCAGTTATATGATAGAGGGTGTTTCTTCAAACTGGTCGCCCTGGCAAAAAGGCGGGGAGATCTCTTTCCTGCAACTTCCGGAAGGAAAATACGTACTCAAGATCCGCAAATATGTAGTAAAAGGGCCGTACCTTGAAATCGCCATTCCGATCACCGTCCGCCCGGCCTGGTACAACACGATATGGGCGTGGCTGATCTATATCATCGCCATCGCCGTAATAGGCAAATACACACTCAGCTACCATCTGAAAAACCTGCAACGGGAAGAAAAGAGCAAGCTGGATGCAAAAAGGCAGGCGGAAGAACAGAAAATCCAGCAGATGAAAAGCCGGATGCTGGAAGCCGAGCTGCAAAACAAGAATAACGAACTGACCCTGCAAACCTCTGCCCTGGTAAAAAGAAACCAGGCGGTACAGAAACTGCTTGACGAACTGGAGCAACAGAAAGAGACATTGGGCGACCGGTATCCGAACAAACTGTACACCCGGATGAAAAACCTGATGGAAGAATCGTTGAACGACCAGGCGGACTGGTTGTTGTTTGAGACGCATTTCAACAGCGCCCATCAGAATTTCATTGACCGGTTACGCCAACAATACTCCGACATTACCACCGGCGACTTACGTATCTGTTGCCTACTCCGCATGAATCTTTCCACCAAAGAAATCGCATCATTGTTAAACGTATCAGTCCGTGCGATAGAATTACGACGGTACCGGTTAAGAAAGCGCCTGTCACTCGACAGCGATACGAATCTCATTGATTTCCTCATGAATTTCTAAAAAGTATTTTCTAGAATCAGTATTTCAACAAACTGCTATTATACAATTAATTACCCGCTACTGTAGTAGACATGAGAAAGGCTTGATGTAGTATTTCCTCTCACACAAAACATTTGCGCAAGTAGTGTAGTAGTACTTTTTAATCGTTATGTTTCTAAATGTGTTTCCTTTGCCAGTGCAATTGAATCTTAATTTCTATAGACATGATGAAGCACGATTTGGAAGAACAACTGGAAGAGTTGGAAAGGCAGGGTATCAGTCGCCGCCATTTCCTCAAAATATTAACAGCAGCAGGAGTTATAACTGCTGTGGGTACACAAAAAGCTCATGCATTCTCTAGCAATGCAAAAGGGAAAATCCTGATAATCGGTGGAGGGGCTGCCGGAATTAGTATGGCTGCACGTTTGATGCACTGGTTGGATAGCCCGGACATTACATTGATAGACCCCAGCGACCGACAGTTCTACCAACCCGGCTTTACATTGATCGCCTCCGGTGTTTATAAACCGGACGAAGTATGGAAGAAGCAGGAAGATTGCATTCCCGACGGCGTAAAATGGATTAAAGATTCTGTTGCCGCCGTTGACCCGGTCATGAACCTGGTAACGACGAACAACAATGGAAAAGTCGCTTACGACTTTTTAGTCCTGACACCAGGCATACAGATTAACTGGGAAAAGGTGGAAGGGATTACACACGATACATTAGGAGCAGGAAATGCTCACTGTATATATGATTACGAAGGTGCACAAAAAACCTGGAAAGCGCTTCAGGAATTCGCAAAGACAGGCGGCCGTGGTATCTACACAGATACATACACAAAGCATAAATGTGGCGGAGCACCGAAAAAGATTTGTTTGCTGACAGAAGATTACAGCCGCAAACAAGGCACACGGGACAATTTGAAACTGGATTACTTCACAGCAGCGAAAGAGCTGTACGATATTCCGTTTTATACTCCCCGTCTGCTGGAGATTTACAAGGAACGTAATATTCCCATCAATCTCAATGTTCGCGTGAAAGGTGTCGATACGGCAGCCAAACAGGTACATTTTGAAAAGGTTGAAACAGTCGGAGAAGAGAAAGTATATACTCCATTCGTGGAAGATTACGATTTCCTTCATTTCACTCCGCCTATGTCGGCTCCCGATTTCGTTCGCGAGGCCGGTCTGGGATGGACGGAAGGCAAACTGGCTGCCGATGCCTGGGTGATGGTTGATAAAGCGACACTGGTTCACAAAACTTATCCGAACATCGTCTCCCTGGGAGATGTTGCCGGGATACCGACCAGTAAAACATCTGCGGCAGTACGCATGCAAGTGCCGATCGCTGCCAAAAACCTGATCTCGTTGATGGAAGGCAAAGAACCTGTTGAGAAATACAACGGATATGCTGCCTGCCCGATCGTAACAGACTATGGACACGTACTGTTGTGCGAGTTCGACTATGATAAAAAGCCGGTTCACTCGTTCCCGTTCAGCATGCTGGACACATCCAAGGAACAATGGGCGGCCTGGTTACTGAAAGTTTACATGCTGAAACCGATGTATTTCTACGGAATGCTGAACGGTTATGCATAACGGACCAAAATAACAACTCCCTATAATTCAAATGCCAAACTACAGAAAATCCCCGGCCTCAATCTCTGAGCCGGGGATTTTGTTTTATTATCCCCTACCCACCCTCCAACTAAAAGGAAGGCTACCACTTATTAAGTCGAAACTCCTTACTCACTAGAACGAAAGTCCTTACCCACTACTATCAGGGTGTACAGGGTAGTGGATTACCCTGTACACCTTGGCTAGTTATCCTGTACACCATAATCAACTACGGTGTACACCCTGAAAACACTGAGTCGTAACCCTTGAATTAGTTAGTCCATAGGTTAGTCTTAATAATTAGTAGGATTACTCCATCTTCCGATAATACCGGGGCGTATAACCCGGCAATAACTCCGGATGGAATACCCATACAAGGTCTTTCAGGAGGTAATCGGGATGTATCGGAAATTCCTCGTAATAGGGTACTATTCCCGTATTACAGGTATAAATCCGGCGGTTCTTAAAGGCATCAAAGTTTTCATAGGGCGTATACTCGGTACGAAGGTCTTTATAGGTCATGTCGTTTGTTTGATTATATTTGATCAGCCACATATTGGCATGGATCGCCTTGTCGAGTACGGTTTCAAAAGCCAAAGGGGTACTGCCCGCTCCGGGAAGGTCTTTGAAGATATAATCGGCTCCGGCATCGTTGTAGAGATGGGCGACATAGCTATCACCCGCCGGCATATACCAGGAAGAACCGAATTTCTTTTCGGAGATGACGGTCGGACGGTTAGTGACTGTCTTTGCCAGCTCTTTCAGTTCCAGATAACGGCCTTCCGTTTCCCGAAAGATTGAATCCGCCATCACTTCCTTACCGAATAACAAGCCATAGAAACGTATCCATTCAGTCCGTCCCAACGGCAACGACTCCATGTAATCGGCGGCCTCAATGATAGGAATACCCAGTTTCTCGGCAGGTCCGTATCCTGCATTCTGAAAAGGAGAAGCTATAATGATCTCTGCCCCTATATCAATAATCTTTTCAATATTCGGCGCCGTCGCCTCTCCCAGATCAGCAATCTTTCCGGCACGCAAACCCTCTTGAATGGAAGGCGTATCCATATACCGGGGTTCACACACGCCGATCACCTTATCCGCTTCCCCCAACTGGTCAATAATAGCCGCATGAACGGAGGTATAAACCACGATATTCTTCACCGGTGTCCGTACAACCATTCCCTTAGGCAAATCACCGGGCATCGACACACCGCGGTCCACCAACAGATAACGTTGCAGGATGCGGGTGCTGTCCCAAGGGTCGCGGACCTCTACCGATGTATAGTCAGTGAAGTGCTGTATGGTGAAACCACGGGCGTAGCGGATAGTATCAGAAGAAAACGACTGATCTTCAGAAGAACTCTGCTTCACACTACAACTGAGTGTGAAGCAAAGTAGAAAGAGGGTGGATATAAAAAACTTCATCTTATTTATTACCAGCCGAAATCACTTTTATAGGATTCAGACCTGCTTCAAATTTAAACTGTAACTTACCGGCTGGATTAAATGTGTACACATCTCCATTTGTAGAATAATTAGACTCAGTCACAAAAACATAGTTTGACGGGGTATCAGCACCTATTTTATAAGGCTTTTTAATATCCGTTCCATCCGTAATAAAGTCAGTGCTGATTACCTTTTCGTTTATTGCATCATAACAGAGATAAGAAATAGTCTGATTCCAGTTAGCATCATACTGTGAATAAATGATGTAAAGTTTATCGCCTACAGCTGCAAATTCCGTTGCATTCGTTTCCGTAATTGTTGTCACTTCATCTGTTTTAGAATCAATTCTCTGAAATGTATTAGGTATATCCCCGTAGTTACCCATAGAAACCAAATAAACGTCACCCTGACTATCAGCCAGCATATTCACCGGATTAGTAACAACTTCTATTTTAGTCTTTTCTTTAAAAGTAGGAAGGTCAACGACAGAGACAGTTTTATCATATCCCACAGCGGTGTTAAAATCCGCACCACCAGAGTTTGCTACATACAATTTGTTATTAGCTATAGCCATCTGTTCCGGATTACGTCCTACTTTCACCTTACTTTCAATTGTGAGCGAAGTTGTATCCAAACGAGCTACATAACCACCATACAATGATACATACACTTTTCCATTATAACAAGAAAAGAAACGCGGCTGTAACGGATCGCCATCGGAAACAATTTGTTTCAAAGACTTTCCTTGTAAGTCTATCACCTCTATTGTATTAGAATTAGTGACAGCTATATAAGCCTTTGAGCCATAAACCAGGATATCGTTGGCTGTATCTCCCAATCCGCGTCCATTGACTTTCTTAAAGATATCCGCTTCTACCTTTTTGGTCTCGAAATCATAAAATGACAACGAAGAGTTATTATTCCCTTTGTTTCCACTATTCAACACATAGACTCCATTCAAAGAAATCTGTTCCGGAAGAGATGGGATTTCCTGTTTATCATCATCATCACTACAACCCATAAAGGAGAAAGACATACAAGCACAAAGTGCAGATACATACAGCAAATTTTTCTTTTTCATCACTTATTTATTTATCATTAATAAACTATACTCACACTCAAACGCCAAGAACGTCCCGGCATTGGATAGTATTGAATAATATCATATGTTTTGTCACCCAGGTTAATCACTTCTCCCTGCAAACGCAACTTACATTTTTTTACCACAAACTCACGGTTAAGGGATATTCCCTGTTCTACATATCCGGCAATCAGGTTGCTTTCTATGTTTTGAGGCAAAGCATACCTATCACCCGCCGCAGTCAAGCTATAAGAGACGTTGACCCACGGATTCTCCAAGGTTAGCGACGCATTTCCCGAATGCTTCGGAGTATAAGGTATCTGATCTTTGTAATTTTTTGCGTCGGGATCAGTTATATCGATTGCTTTCTGAAAACTATAGGTGGCAGAAAGAAGTAAGGTCATCTTTGCCGGCAGAGGTGTTTCCGATGAGAAATTCACATCCAGACCTTTGATATCGACTTCTCCCATATTCATCATCTTCCATATATACATCGTCGGAATAGCAACAATCTTGTCCTTCACCTTATTATAATAACCATCGGCCGAAAGACTCAGATAACGAAAGAGATTCCCTGCTTCTCCGCTCCAGGTCAGCCCCAGATTATATTGTGTAGCCTTTTCCGGTTGCAGGTTCGTATTCCCCATACGGAGATAATACAGATCGGTGAAAGTCGGAACACGGAAAATATCTTTGTAAGAGGCACGTACACGAAAGGCATTATCGGGAAAAGGCCTCAACGATACGCTAACCGCAGGAGACAAACGTTTGCGGTCGGCCGGTTTATCGCCCGCCTTTACTTTGTCGGTCATATAAGTGCCCAGCAAACTGGCTGTTGCTGTAAACATCGAGTTCTTATATTGGGCGGATAATACCGACAGTGAAGTCAAACGCTTGGGTTGCGGGGCATTCATAAAATTATTATCCAGCATATTATGGGCTAAATCAGTCGTAAGAGAGGTTGAGAAGTTCTTCCAGGGTGAATAAAGTACGCCTACCGAACCGTAATACTCTTCCTGGGTATTCAAATCCTCTTGCTTACCTCCTGAGTATTTATTACTTACATCACGGTATTTGCTGAAAGAGTAATTATACTTGGCATGTGCCTGTAAAGATAAATTGTCCGTTAATTTGTTGGAATACTGCAACTGAGTAAAGAAATTATTGTTCCACAAGCGTTCCCGGTTACTGTTGCTATATAATATCACCGAACCGGGGAGTCCGCGTTCGGAATCGTAATAATAGACCTTACCGGTCAATGCTCCCGCCTTACCCAGGTCGCCATACAGATTACCTTCCAAGCGAAGTGCCTGGATATCGCTGTTCTTCCTTTTTTCTTCCGTTACAACATCTCCGTTTACCAAAGTAAAAGGGTATTCCCCTTTTGCACTTAGCCAGTCGGCATGTAAAGAAGCGGAAAAGCGGTTACTTATCTTCTGTTCATAACGAAGCATCGGGTTGAACAAGCCAAAAGAACCACCTTTCGCTTTCGCCTGAAGATTCATCGGTTTTCCATCGAATACAGGCTTACGTGTCTTCACACTCAACGCCCCTGCCGACGCATACATCCGTGCCGTCTGGAAAATATCATCCGATTGCCCGATCGACAGTGAGATCATCTCCACATTATCCAACGAGAAGCGGCTGATATCCACCTGCCCGCTCTGGGCATCCGTGATCGTTACGCCGTCATAGCTGACAGCCGTATGTTGTGCTCCCAGGCTACGGACTGAAACCGTCTTCAGTCCTCCTATCCCACCGTAATCTTTCACGGTAGCACCGGAGAAACGTTTAACAGCCTCCGATAAATCCTGTATGCCGAGCCGTTCGATACCCGAACGGTCCATCACTTGTAAAGGTGTAGCTTCGCGGGTTGTGGAAGGACGCGCCTTTTCCACGACCTCAACACCTTTCAGCTGGTGATAAACAGTCGTATCGATCTGCTGTGCGTGCAGAACAGGCACGCACAGAAATATGCCTGTCAGGCATATAAATACTATAATAAATAATGTACGCATATATCAAGTTCCATCAACACCTTACCCGAGGCATTGTATATATAGAATAATGGCAGGTTTTCTGACTTGTTCTCCCATGATCGGCCGCCTTCCCAAGGATCCTAAAATCCTCAGTGGCAACAAGATTTGCCGGGGTTGCAGAACTTACAGCTACGGGTACAGTTCCGGACTTGCACCGGATTCCCTTTTACTAACGGTCAGCGGAAGCCAAACCGTTACACCATAATCCGGTGACAAAAATACAAATAATATCAATTACTATACCTGATAATTTAAAATACTACTCCTGGTAATATAATTTAACAGATCAGACCACCATCCCCCAAACCACTCCGCACACAAAATGCCACTCCTTATTCTTCAAAAAACAGCGTAATTTTTCCTCAAATTGTTCCATATCACAAAACAATTGGTTCATTTCAGAATGACTATAAAATTAGTTTAAAGTTTAACTAAATGCAAAAAAGCCAAAAAAGTAATATGTTCGGGTTTCCGACAGGTTGTTTTCGTAATATTGCACGGTTGAAAAAATATATTGACGAGGTTTAAAAAGAATTGTATGGGAGAAACAAAAGGTTATGTTTCACAGGTTATCGGTCCAGTCGTGGATATTCACTTCGATAATGAAAAAGAAGAGAAAATAGTGCTACCCCGTATTCATGACGCCATGGAGATAACCCGTCCTAATGGGAAAATACTGATCGTGGAAGTTCAGCAACACATTGGGGAAAACACAGTCCGTACAGTCGCTATGGATACGACAGACGGACTGCAACGAGGAATGGAAGCCGTATCATGCGGTTCGCCCATTACCATGCCGGTCGGCGATCAGGTAAAGGGGCGTTTGATGAACGTGACAGGCGATCCGATCGACGGGATGAAAATGCTGGATAAAAAAGGAGCTCTCCCTATCCATCGTGAGCCGCCGAAGTTTGAAGATCTGACAACCACCAAAGAGGTGCTCTACACCGGCATCAAGGTGATCGACCTGCTGGAACCCTATTCCAAAGGAGGTAAAATCGGGTTGTTCGGTGGCGCCGGAGTCGGAAAGACGGTTCTTATCATGGAACTGATCAATAACATTGCCAAAAAGAATAACGGTTTTTCTGTTTTCGCCGGCGTGGGTGAACGTACCCGTGAAGGTAACGACCTGCTGCGCGAAATGATACAGTCGAATGTAATCCGTTACGGTAAAGAATTTAAGGAAAGTATGGAAGCCGGTCATTGGGACCTGTCGAAGATAGATCACGAAGAACTGGCTAAATCGCAGGCGACACTGGTGTTCGGACAGATGAACGAACCGCCGGGAGCACGTTCGTCGGTCGCTCTATCGGGACTGACCATCGCCGAATCGTTCCGCGACCTGGCTCCGGAAGGCGAGACTCGCGATATACTGTTCTTTATAGATAATATCTTCCGTTTCACGCAGGCCGGTTCCGAAGTTTCCGCCCTGTTGGGACGTATGCCGTCGGCAGTAGGTTATCAGCCGACACTGGCTACCGAAATGGGAGCTATGCAGGAACGTATCACCTCTACGAAAAAAGGTTCCATCACCTCCGTGCAGGCTGTTTACGTGCCGGCAGACGACTTGACCGACCCGGCACCGGCAACGACCTTTACGCACCTGGATGCTACCACCGTGCTGAGCCGTAAGATTACCGAACTGGGTATCTATCCGGCAGTCGACCCGTTGGAATCGACATCCCGTATCCTCGACCCGCTGGTCGTAGGCAAGGAACATTACGAAACGGCACAGCGTGTGAAACAGATACTCCAGCGTAACAAGGAGTTGCAGGATATTATCTCTATCCTGGGTATGGAGGAACTTTCGGACGAGGACCGCCAGACGGTTAACCGCGCCCGCCGTGTACAACGTTTCCTGTCGCAGCCTTTCGCCGTGGCGGAACAATTCACCGGCGTACCGGGCGTAATGGTCTCTATCGAAGACACCATCCGCGGATTCAATATGATCATGGACGGTGAAACCGACGATATCCCTGAACAGGCCTTCCTGAATGTAGGAACGATTGAAGATGTGATTGAAAAAGGAAAGAAACTGGCAGAACAAGCAAATTAAAAACGTATGGAACTGGAAATCATATCCCCTGGTGGTGTTTTATTCAAAGGAGAGACAGATTATGTATCCTTTCCGGGTACGGCAGGCTCATTCGACGTCCTGCCCCATCACGCTCCGATGATCGCAGCCCTGGAAGAAGGCGTTATCCGGTACCAGACAGATGAAAAGAAAGAACAAGAAATAAAAATACAGAGCGGATTCGTCGAGATAAAAGACGATATCCTGTCCGTATGCATCGAATAAAAAAATACGATCATGAGCGGTAGATTAAGAATGAAGCTAATGGGCTTGACTACCTTTATTAATGTAGTTATCGGCGTCTCCCTGGGAGGCTTGTTATACACCATCTGGCCTTCGCATTATTTTGAGTGGTATCCGTCGATACCGGTGTTTTACTGGTTAAGCAGTATGTTAATGATCTATTTTCTGGATCATGTCAAACGGAAACACGGAGACGTCACAGTTGTTACTTATATGGTAGTCCGCCTCTGCAAATTCACGCTCGCACTGGTTTTCCTGTGGCTTTATGCCGCTTTGGTCGGACAGAACCTGAAAGCCTTCGGCTTCACGATGATGTTGTTCTATTTCATTTATCTTGTACTGGAAACATATACATTGTATCTGTTTGAGAAAAAGAGAATGATTAGTGAGAAAAAAGAAAAAGATGAACAGAATAAAAAATAACGGCCTGTTTTGGTTTACTTTCTTGTTACTGGTTTGCATCAGCTTTCCGGTAAACGCCTCCACGGATGCGAAACAAGGTGAGGTAGATGTGCAGGATATCGTATTCTCACACATCAAGGATGCCTACACCTGGCACATCACGGAGTGGAACGGGAAAGAGATTTCCATACCGCTGCCCGTCCTGCTGAAAAGCGAAGAACGCGGATGGGACTTGTTCCTCTCCTCACACCTGCATCATGGTAATGTGCATCATAACTATTACATCGCCAAGGAAGGGAAACATGCCGGAAAGGTGGTAGAAAAAAACAGCAGAGGCGAAGAAGTAAAGCCCTGGGACCTGTCACTTACCAAAAACGTATGCGGCCTGCTTCTCAGTTGCGGCTTACTGCTTTTCATCGTGCTGCGTACCGCCCGTTGGTATAAAAAGCATCCGTATGAAGCCCCCGGAGGATTTACCGGGTTGATGGAGATGGCGGTCATGTTCATACATGACGGCGTAGTGAAGGAAGGAATCGGCAAAGAATATAAGCCTTTCTCTTCTTATCTGCTGACGGTCTTCTTCTTCATCCTGATAAACAACCTGATCGGTATTATTCCGATTTTCCCGGGAGGAGCCAATATCACCGGTAATATCACCATTACCGCCATGCTCGCTTTATGTACGTTCCTGGCAGTGAACCTGTTCGCTACCAAGGAATACTGGAAGGAGATATTCTGGCCCAATGCCCCTATCTTCCTGAAGTTACCGTTGCCGATCATGCCCTTCGTGGAATTATTCGGCATACTCACCAAGCCGTTCGCCCTGATGATCCGTCTGTTTGCCAATATCATGGCCGGACATACAATCATTCTGGCGTTGACTTGCCTGATATTCATCACCGCCTCGATGGGAACAGCCATAAACGGCACGATGACAATCGTATCCGTATTGTTCACCGTGTTTATGAACTGTCTCGAACTGCTGGTGGCATGCCTTCAGGCCTATATATTCACCCTGTTGTCGGCCAACTATATCGGATTGGCCAAAGTACGGGAATGAACAAATATATTTATTAATAATAAGATTACTAATTTTAAAGATTGAGAGTTATGTTATCAGCAATTTTATTACAAGCAGCAGCCGGTGCAGGCATCGCTAAACTTGGAGCAACAGTAGGAGCAGGATTAGCTGCTATCGGTGCAGGTATAGGTATCGGATTGATCGGTAAAGGTGCCGTCGAAGGTATCAGCCGCCAACCGTCGGCAGCCGGTGACATCCGTACGTCCATGCTTATCATGGGTGCATTGGTAGAAGGTGTTGCCCTGTTTGCGATCGTAGTATGTTTCTTAGGATTGTTCCAATAAATAAAAGTAAACTATGTCATTGCTCACACCAGACGCAGGGCTTTTATTCTGGATGATCCTTTCTTTCGGAATCGTCTTTGTTATTCTTTCCAAATATGGTTTCCCGGTAATCATCAAAGCCGTGGAACAACGGAAAGAATACATCGATCATTCCCTCGAATCGGCCCGCCAGGCAAACGAACAACTTGCCGGCATCCAGGCCGAAAGCGAAAAGATTCTTGCCCAGGCAAGAGAGCAGCAGAATGAGATTCTGAAACAAGCCCTGGCCGAAAAAGAACAGATTATCAGCGCAGCCCGGCAAAAGGCATCCGCTGAGGCACATCTGCAACTGGAGGAAGCGACACGCCGGATAGGGGAAGAAAAGGACAAAGCCATCCGCGAAGTCCGCACCGAAATCGCCGACCTGTCAGTCGCCATTGCAGAGAAAGTGATGAAAGAGAAAATCAGCCGTACCGATGAACAGGAAAAGATCATCAACGGGCTGCTCGACAATGTTTCGTTTAGTAAATCATAAGATATGGACGTAGGTACAATCTCTTCCCGGTACGTCAAAGCACTCTTTTCGCTGGCAAAAGACAAGCGGCAGGAGGACCGGGTATATGATGACATGAAGATGCTGACCATCAGTTTCGAGCAAGAGCCGGGACTGAAAGCGGTGCTCGACAACCCCATCTTTCCCCTGGAGGAGAAAGTAAAGTTGCTGACTACCGCCGCCGGCCTGGAAGTATGCGAGTTGTTCACCCGTTTTATCCGCCTGGTACTTCAGCACAAGAGAGAGAGCTTGTTACCGCTAATGGCATATATTTATATCCATATGTACCGGAAAGACAAAAAGATCACCCGTGTGTTGTTCAAGACGCCGGCTCCGGTAGATGAAGCGACACAGGAACATTTAAAGAAACGGCTGAAGGAAGAAACCGGCAACACCATCGAATTCATGGGAGTGATCAAGCCGGAACTGATCGGTGGCTTCGTGCTCCGTATCGGTAATACCCGAATAGATGCCAGTTACGCCCGGCAACTGCGGGAAATCAGAAATCAGCTAATCGAAAAAAATTAAAAAAGAAAAACGTATGACAGACCAGATAAAAGTAAGTGAAGTTTCCGCCATTTTACGCGAACAACTGGAAGGTATCAACACCACGATCCATCTGGAAGAGGTGGGCACTGTGCTTCAGGTCAGTGACGGTGTAGCACGTATCTACGGGCTGGACAATGCCGAAGCCAATGAGTTGTTGCAATTCGACAACGGAATGGAAGCCATCGTGATGAACCTAGAAGAAGATAACGTAGGTGCCGTATTGCTCGGACCGACCGACCAGGTAAAGGAGGGCGACACGGTGAAACGTACACGTCGCATCGCTTCCATCAACGTAAGCGAAAACATGATCGGTCGTGTAATCGATCCGCTGGGTAACCCAATCGACGGTAAAGGCGAGATTGTCGGAAAGAAATGCCAGATGCCGCTGGAACGAAAAGCTCCGGGCGTTATTTACCGCCAGCCGGTAAACGAACCGTTACAGACTGGTATCAAAGCCGTAGATGCCATGATCCCTATCGGACGCGGGCAACGTGAATTGATTATCGGTGACCGTCAGACTGGTAAAACCTCGATCGCCATCGACACGATCATCAATCAACGCAGTAATTATGAAGCCGGTAATCCGGTTTACTGTATCTATGTGGCGATCGGACAGAAAGGTTCTACAGTCGCTTCTCTGGTAAACACTTTGCAGGAAAAAGGGGCGATGGATTACACGATCGTAGTCAGTGCCACTGCTTCCGACCCGGCTGCCATGCAATATTTCGCTCCTTTTGCCGGAGCTGCCATCGGCGAATATTTCCGCGACAGCGGACGTCATGCATTAGTTGTCTATGATGACTTGTCGAAACAGGCAGTCGCTTATCGCGAGGTATCCCTGATCCTTCGTCGTCCTTCGGGCCGCGAGGCGTATCCGGGTGATATTTTCTATCTGCATTCACGCCTGTTGGAACGTGCAGCGAAAATCATCAACCAACAGGAAGTAGCCAGCCAGATGAACGACCTGCCCGATAGCATGAAAGATAAGGTAAAAGGTGGCGGTTCGCTCACTGCCCTGCCGATTATCGAGACGCAGGCGGGCGACGTGTCGGCTTATATCCCGACCAACGTAATTTCCATCACCGACGGACAGATATTTCTGGAAACAGACCTGTTCAACCAGGGAAACCGTCCGGCTATCAACGTGGGTATTTCCGTATCCCGTGTGGGTGGTAACGCACAGTTGAAAGCGATGAAGAAGGTGGCCGGTACGCTGAAAATCGACCAGGCACAGTTCCGCGAACTGGAATCGTTCACAAAATTCGGCGGCGATATGGATGCGGTAACCGCCTTCACGATCGACAAAGGACAGAAAAATACACAACTATTGATACAACCCCAGTATAACCCGATGCCTGTGGAACAGCAAATCGCTATCCTGTATTGCGGCACCAAAGGTTTACTGAAAGAGGTTCCGCTGGATAAGGTACACGATTTTGAGAATGCGTTCTTACAGACTCTGATCACCAATCATCAGAAAGACGTACTCGATATACTAAAATCGGGTGTGATAAATGATGAAGTCAGCCGTATCCTGGAAGAAACAGCCCACCAGGTCAGCGGGGCATATAAAGCAGGTTGATAACAGAAATTAGACTATGGCATCACTGAAAGAGATAAAAATCCGTCTTGCGTCGATCAGAAACACGCAGAAGATCACCTCCGCCATGAGGATGGTGTCTTCTGCCAAACTGCATCATACGCAGACGATTGTCGAACATATGCTCGAATACGAGAGTAAGCTGAGCGCCATATTAAGGGGCACGCTGTCGGCTGAAAGTGATATGAGTTCGCCCTACGCAGCTGTTCGCGAGGTCAAACAGGTGGCTATTGTCGCTTTTTCCTCCAACAGCGGGTTGTGTGGCGCTTTCAATGCGAACATATGGAAAGAGTTAACAGTCCGTCTCCACCAGTATGAGGCGGACGGTATAACCGTGCGCATTTATCCGATCGGCAAAAAGGTGGCGGACGAATTGCATAAAGCTGGTTATCAGACCAATGACAGCTTCCTTACGATCGGCGACAAACCGGCCTACGAGGATGCTTCGCAACTGGCAACTGCCCTGATGGAGTTGTATATCTCTGCCCAGGTCGACCGGGTGGAACTACTCTACCATCATTTCAAGAATATGGCGGAGCAGATACTGACCGAAAAGGTTTTCCTTCCGGTTTCCTTACCGGAAGCAGACCCGGAAAGTGCTTCGAGCAACTATATTCTGGAGCCGTCTGCCGAACAGTTGCTGGCCCTACTGCTCCCCAAAGTGCTCCATCTGAACATCTACACGACCTTGCTCGACACTGTCACTTCCGAGCATGCCGCCCGCATGCTTGCCATGCAGACAGCCAACGACAACGCCAACGACCTGATCCAGGAACTGACGTTGCAATACAACAAAAACCGCCAGCAGGCCATCACCAATGAATTGCTGGATATTATGGGAGGAAGCGGTCAATAATCTTTTACATCGATAAATAAACGAAGCCCCGGCGAATCACTTCGGCGGGGCTCCTGGCTTTAAAATTATTATTGAACAATTTCTAACAACCAAATCTAATACTTAATAGAAGAATAATATCATTAATTGGGCAGTTAGTACACGTAAAAACATTGTCAACGGATAAACTGTAGCATAACCTACTGCCGGAACATCATTTCCCGCCGTTGCATTCGCATAAGCCAAAGCGGGAGGATCCGTCGTACTGCCAGCCAGCAATCCCATCAACGTATAGTAATTCAGTTTAAAAAAATACCTGCCAATCAATCCGATGACTAATAAAGGTAGCATTGTTATAATAAAACCGTAACCAATCCAGGCAAATCCGCCTTTATTCACGATAGTATCCACAAAACCATCCCCGGCACTCAGCCCGACACAGGCAAGGAACATAGTTATACCAATCTCCCGGAGCATCAGATTGGCACTCTGGGTAGTATAAGTAACCAGTTTATAACGGTATCCGAAACGGCTGATCAGGATAGCGACAACCAACGGACCACCTGCCAAACCCAGCTTGATAGGTTGAGGAATCCCTGGGAAACTAATTGGAATACTTCCCAGAATAATACCTAAAGCGATACCGATAAATATTGGAATCAAGTTCGGTTCATTCAGACGTTTCATCGAATTACCCAATATCATACTCACCTTATCGACAGCCAGTTCACTACCGACTACGGTTACACGGTCACCAACCTGCAATTGCAAACCTTGTGTTGCTACCAGTTCCACTCCGGCACGATTCACACGTGTTACATTGATACCATGCAAACGGCGTAACTGCAAATCCCCCAGTTTAGTACCCGTCAGTTCCGGCTTTGTCACCAAAATGCGGCGGCTGACAAAAGCACTTTCGGCGGGAATCCATTGTTTACGGTCCATCTCTATCTCTTGACCGATAAAGGTTTTTATAGTTTCTGCATCATGTTCAGTCGTGATCACAAATATTTTATCATCTTCTTCCAAAATCGTACTGCCGGTAACAATGTCTACTTTATTGGTCTTGTTACGCCAAATACGGGATATGACAAATTCCCTATGCTCCAACAGGGCGGCAAGTTCCATTATCTTCCTGCCAAAAAGAGCCGGATTCTTCACTATCAACGATATAGGTGTGGCCTCACTATTATGCACATTATTCTCTTCTTCCAGCTTTTTCGTCTCCTGGTCAAAACTTATATGAAAAATATACCGGACAAACAACATGGAAAGGATGATACCGACGACCCCCAGCGGATAAGCAACGGCATATCCCAATGCAATCGTATCATCAGAAGTCCCCGTCATATCACTAAATGCCTGTTGAGCAGCCCCCAGTCCCGGCGTATTTGTTACTGCACCCGATAAAATACCGACCATCGTCGGAATAGGAATTCCTGTCACAAAATGTATCACCAAGGCCATCATAACTCCGAGAAAGACAATTCCGCAAGCCAGGCCATTCAAAGTCATCCCCCCTTTCTTAAAAGAAGAGAAAAAACCGGGTCCGACCTGCATGCCGACTGAATAAACAAACAGGATCAATCCAAACTCTTTAAAGAAATGAATAACAGATGGATTGATTGTAAACCCAAAATGTCCCAGTAGAATACCGACAAACAATACCAGGGTTATCCCCAGAGAAATTCCAAATACTTTGATTTTACCAAGTTGGATCCCTATGGCAATAACCAGAGACAGTAAAAGGATGGAATGTCCGATACCTTCTCCCCATAATAATTCATGAATCCATTCCATAGTCAATCGCTTTTGAGGCACAGCAAAACTCCACGCCACAACGCGAACAAAGCTTCTCCATGATTTTCATACACTTTAGAATTAATATTCTTTTCGAACCATTTCCCTAACCCACGAGGAAAAACAGCCTTTAACGAACGGCAGGTCTTCTGACTGACTCCCATCCTGAAGCCTTCCCGACACATGTCAGTGGCATAAGTTGTTTTCAGAATGTTATTAGAGCTTCACAGCAGCGGGACTGTCCGGGATTTACACCCGATTCCCTTTTAATCCGTATCATCCGAACAGACAACACGAAACCAATTCGGAGGCAAAGCTACAAAAATAAAAGACAAAATCAATATGATAAATACAAGTTTTTTAAACTTTTACGTTCCTGTTTATTTATAAAACTATGACATAAGCAGAAATCCCTGCCAGCCTCACGGTCGACAGGGATTTACCATTCATAATTCTAACAACAAAATCAAATCGTTACAATGGCATATTGCCATGTTTTTTCGGCGGATTGCTCTGGCTTTTGTTCTTTGCCATCTCCAACGCCTGTATCAGCTTGAAACGAGTCTGCCGCGGCATGATAATCTCGTCGATAAATCCTTGCTCGGCAGCCCGGTAAGGATTAGAGAAGTTTTCCGCATATTCTTTCATTGCCTGCTCTTTCTCTTCCCCGGTTGCTTTTCTATATAAGATATTAACAGCCCCTTCTGCTCCCATAACGGCAATCTCCGCCATAGGGTAAGCCAGGTTAACATCGGCACCGGTCGGTTTGCTCGACATAACGATATAAGCACCGCCATAGGCTTTCCGGGTAATCAACGTGATTTTAGGCACGGTCGCTTCCGCATAAGCATAGACGATCTTCGCACCGTGGCGGATAATACCGTCGTGCTCCTGGGTACATCCCGGAAGAAAACCGGGTACATCTTCAAAAGTAACCAGTGGAATATTGAAACAATCGCAAAAACGGATGAAACGAGCCGCCTTATCCGAAGCATCGATATCCAGCACACCTGCCAGGAATGCCGGCTGGTTGGCAACGATACCGACCGTACGTCCGCCTAAACGGGCAAAACCGACTACGATGTTTTTTGCAAAATGCGGCATTACCTCAAAGAAATAGTGATTATCCACCACCGGTTCAATAATATCTTTTATATCATAAGGAATATTCGGATCATCCGGAATCACCTCCTGCAACGATTCTTCTTCGCGGCGGATATCATCCGTACAAGGAACAAGTGGGGCATCTTCCATATTATTGGCCGGAAGAAAACCGAGTAATTCGCGGATACTCATTAATGTTTCTTCTTCCGTATCACACATAAAATGAGTAACACCGCTCTTAGTACTATGTGTATAAGCACCACCCAATTCTTCTTTTCCTACTTCTTCATGGGTAACCGCCTTGACCACGTCCGGACCGGTGATAAACATATGGCTTTTTTCTTTCACCATAAAAATAAAATCGGTCAACGCAGGCGAATAGCAGGCTCCTCCGGCACAAGGTCCGAGGATCGCAGAAATCTGCGGAACCACTCCCGAGGCCATCGTATTCTGATAGAAAATGGAAGCATATCCGGCCAGACTGCTGACCCCTTCCTGAATACGGGCACCACCCGAATCATTCAGGGCAATTACCGGCGCTCCGTTTTTCAATGCCAGTTGTTGCACCTTGACGATCTTCGCGGCATTCGTTCCGCTCAATGTTCCTCCGTAAGCGGTAAAGTCATAAGCATAGACAAACACTTGGCGTCCGTCTATCTTGCCATACCCCGAAACGATCCCGTCACCCGCTATTTTGTTCTTTTCCATACCGAAATTGGTACAACGGTGAACGACAAACTTATCCAGTTCGACAAATGTACCCTTATCCAGTAACATGTCAATACGTTCACGGGCAGTCATACGTCCGGCTTCATGCTGTTTCTCTATGCGTGCCATACCGCCTCCCAATGAAGCTGCCTTATCCAGTTCTTCAAACGTTTTATATAAATGTTCTTTTCCCATTTTAATCCTCTTTGTCTGTTATTATATCCAAAGTCAGAAGGACCTGGTTGCTCGTCACCGAATCCCCTTCTTTTACCTGTACATCGCGTACCGTGCAGGCCGAACTTACCTTATAATTACTCTGCATCTTCATTGCTTCGATCACTACGACAATATCGCCAGGTTCGAGACGGTCGCCTTTCTGAACAGCAACCTTCACCACCTTGCCGGGCATCGGAGAAATAATCTTATTGTCCTGCCGCTCTTCGCTATTCCTGCGCATACGCAAATATTTCACCTGCGTATCAACAATATCCACACCATAAGAGAGGAAATGGGTATTCACCGTATAGTTTTTACCACTTTCTCCGCGGATCAGTTCTGCATTATACGAAACACCGTTGTGCAAAATAGAACAGGCGCCATTTTCGGCCATTACGACATCGACTTCATAAAGGATACCGTCAATAGTCAACCGGACTTTGTTCCCATCTTTACTGACCAACGAAACATCCGCAACTCTTTTTCCAATATGTATTTCCATAAATAATAATTATTCAATAGTGCTAATGTGCCGATTATTAAATACGCAGGACTCCTTTTTGTAATCCGAATTCACGCCAGCGGCTGATCGGACGATTGTCGGAAGCCTGACCGGATCTGTTTTCCTCCAGATTGACCAGATAATCTATATAGGCAGCGATCATAGCTATATTTTCAGTCTCTGTTCCACCCTCTTCTACGGGATGTTGCAATTGTCCGGCATTTTTTTCAATAAAAGAAGTATCATACTTTCCCTGCACAAAGTCGGATGTATCCATAATCCGACGTAAGTAACCGATATTCGTTTTCAACCCGGTAATCTTATACTCATGCAATACCCGCCGCATGCGTTCGATCGCATATTGGCGCGTTGTCGCCCAAACGATCAGTTTTCCGATCATCGGGTCGTAATAAACCGGTATTTCATATCCTTCATACACATAACTGTCTACACGGACACCGATGCCGTTCGGCTCTGTCAATTGTTTAATGACACCGGGAGAAGGCATAAAACCGGCTTCTGTATCTTCTGCACAGATACGGCATTCAATGGCATGTCCGCGCTGGACGATCTCCTCCTGGCGGATATGGAGTGGTTCGTTGTTAGCCACCCGGATCTGTTCTTTTACCAGATCGACGCCTAAAACTTCCTCGGTAATCGGATGCTCCACCTGGAGACGCGTATTCATTTCCAGAAAATAAAAATTCCGATGTTTGTCCACCAAAAACTCAATGGTACCAGCACCGGAATAGTTGACAGCTTTTGCCGCAGCAACAGCCTTTTCACCCATATTTTTTCTTAACTCGGGAGTGATGAACGGAGACGGACTTTCCTCCACGATTTTCTGATTACGGCGTTGAACGGAACATTCACGTTCGCAAAGATGGATTACATTCCCGTGATTGTCACCCAATACTTGAAATTCGATATGATGAGGTTCCTCTACGAATTTCTCCAGATAAACTGTGTCGTCACCAAAAGACGATAACGATTCCGAACGGGCAGAATGATAAGCCTCCACCACATCTTCTTCTTTATAGATCAGTCGCATCCCTTTTCCTCCGCCTCCCATAGAGGCTTTCAGCATAACGGGGAAACCGATTTCCTTACATATCCGAACGGCTTCGGCAGCATCCTGCAACGGTTGTTGCGTTCCCGGAACAACCGGCACACCAGCCTCGATCATCCGCTTACGGGCTGATATCTTATCGCCCATCGCCTCCATCGTCTCAGCAGCCGGGCCAATAAAAATAATATTTTCCTCTTTACATCTGCGGGCAAAAGCTGTATTTTCCGAAAGGAAACCATAACCGGGATGAATGGCATCGGCTTTATGAATTTTTGCCGCTTGGATAATCTTTTCAATATCCAGATAACTATCTTTTGATGCAGCAGGCCCTATCAGGCAGGCCTCATCAGCATAAAGTACATGTCGTGCTGCCCGGTCGGCTTCCGAAAAAACAGCCACAGACTGTATTCCCATCTCCCGGCAGGAATGCATCACACGTACGGCGATCTCGCCACGGTTTGCAATTAATATCTTCCGTATCATATCAATGCTTTAAATGTTTATAACGGGGATTCACCTCACAGGCATAGAAATATTTCTTGATCTCATTCAAACAGGAGTTGCACAAACATCCCGGATAATGGACCTTCACATAAGCAAGCTGGAGTTCATCCAATTTCACAGGCACACAATGACAGGCGGATATATCATCTACCCGACAAACAAAAGAGTCCCCACAACGCGGACAATCTTTCTCCATAAATCTGATAAATTTAGAATAAACAATCATTTCGAACCCGTATCCTAACCCACGAGGATATGAGCCTTTAACGAACGGCAGGTCTTCTGACTGACTCCCATCCTGAAGCCTTCCCGACACATGTCAGTGGCATAAGTTGTTTTCAGAATGTTATTAGAGCTTCACAGCAGCGGGACTGTCCGGGATTTACACCCGATTCCCTTTTAATCTGTATTTCCAGAATCAAAAATACAGAACCATTTCGGTGCAAAACTACAAAAATAAAAGACAAAACAATGATATAAAATAAGTTTTTTATACTTTTGCGCCCCGGTTTAGGTTTATCGCCCGTTTTTCAGCCAGCAAAAAGAAACATTCCGGAATAGAATCCGGTTCATATATAAAAAGTACGACATGAGTAGAAATGAATCTTTGCTACCCGTAGCCAAATTCATCGCAGAGTACTCCGCCCATATGATGGGATGCGGGGTACACACATCCCGGGTAGTCCGGAGTTCCAAACGAATAGGAGAAGCATATGGCGCTGATGTTAAAATCAGCATTTTTCAGAAAAATATTATTCTGACGATCTCCGACAATGATACGAAAGAAACATACAGCGAGGTGATCGATATCCCCGCCCTTCCGATAAGTTTCGAGAAGAACGCCAAACTGAGCGCTCTGAGTTGGGAAACGTATGACAAACATTTGTCGCTGGAAGAATTAAAAGATAAATATGAGGAGATTATCGCCAGCCCGCACATTGATCCGCTTTTCGTTCTGATACTGGTAGGGTTTGCCAATGCCTCTTTCTGCCGCCTGTTCGGGGGAGATATTACTTCGATGGGGATTGTCTTTTCTGCGACTATCACCGGTTTTTTCCTGAAACAACAGATGCAGATACGGAAATTCAATCATTACATAATCTTCGTGGTATCGGCCTTTATTGCATCGCTTTGTGCCTCTACAGCGTTGATATTCGACACGACCTCGGACATTGCACTGGCAACGAGCGTCCTGTTCCTGATACCGGGCGTACCGCTGATCAATGGGGTCATCGATATTGTCGAAGGGTATATACTGACCGGTTTTGCCCGGCTGGTCAATGCACTGATGCTGATTATCTGTATCGCGATCGGGCTTTCTTTCACATTAATGATGGTAAAAAATAATTTGATATGATAGTATTGGATATTCTTTTAGACGGACTTTTTGCAGCCATTGCAGGTATTGGTTTCGGTGCGATTTCCGACCCACCTATGCGGGCGTTTCCTTACATTGCCTTGCTGGCTGCCGTAGGCCATGCCTGCCGATTCTGCCTGATGACTTTCTTCGGGGTGGATATCGCCACCGCCTCCCTGTTCGGGGCATTGGTGATCGGATTCGGTAGTTTGTGGCTGGGAGGCAGGATTTACTGCCCGATGACAGTGCTTTATATCCCGGCTTTATTGCCGATGATCCCAGGCAAATTTGCCTACAACATGGTTTTCTCGCTGATCATGTTCCTCCAGACGATGGACGAACCGGTACAGAAAGCGAAATATATTGAAATGTTCATGTCGAACGGTTTCGTTACCTTCACCGCGATCTTCATGCTGACGGTCGGTGCGACACTGCCGATCTTCCTCCTGCCGGGTAAGGCTTTTTCATTAACACGACGCAAATAAAATCATCAGCATACGAATAACTCTATGGAAATTTTCTGGAAAACGATAGGACTCTACAATGCAGCAACCTGGGAATGGCAACTGGGAATTATCCTGATCGGGATAATATTGACCGTCCTGCTGACCCGCAACCCTCAGCCGTGGGTAAAGAACGGAATGAAAATCTATCTGATTGCCGTCTATCTGTGGATATCGGTCATCTACTACTACATCTACTGTGCCGAGCGCAGCTACAACGAAGTGATGGCCTTATTCTGGGCGATCATGGCGATACTATGGGGGTGGGATGCCTTGTCAGGATACACCACTTTCGAACGTACCCGCAAATATGACTGGTTGGCGTACTTCCTGTTTGCCATGCCGTTTATCTATCCGCTGATATCGATGGCACGGGGACTGACTTTCCCGGAAATGACTTCGCCGGTCATGCCTTGTTCGGTCGTTGTTTTCACCATCGGGCTCCTGTTGTTCTTCTCTAAGAATATCAACATGTTCATAGTCCTGTTTCTGACACACTGGTCGCTGATCGGCTTGTCGAAAACATATTACTTCAATATCCCGGAAGATTTCCTGCTGGCCAGTGCTTCCGTCCCGGCGTTATATCTTTTCTTCAAAGAATATTTCGCCAACAACCTGCACACCGGCTCGAAGCCGAATGCGAAATATGTAAACTTATTACTTATCCTGGTCTGCGTTGCCATTGGGATATTACTGACGACAACCATGTTTATCGAATTACTGAAAGACAAATAGCAATCCGAATAAGCAATTATAGATATTTCGTACTATCGACAGACAGGGCGATTGACCGGAATCGCCCCTGTTTTCTCTGTTTTTCTGCATAAACAATTGATACCTTTCACATTATACCCTATTATCACCAAGCAGCCTTTTTGGGAAAACTTTTTATCATCAAAATCTTCAAAGTTTTCCGTTTTCACAAATAACATATATGACTATCAACCATTTGACATAATTTAACCCGTTAAAAGTTTTCCAAAAAGAAAACTATATAACAATTGAGTATACCTTTGCAGGAGAATAAAAAGTAATACACCAATACAATTATCATGATTCAGACAGTTATCAAAAGGGATGGACGTATCGTCGGATTTAATGAGGAAAAAATAGTAACGGCGATCCGTAAAGCGATGCTGCATACGGAAAATGGAGAAGATTTGCAGTTGATCCGCCAGATCACGGATCATATTTCATTCAAAGGAGAACCGCAAATGACAGTCGAAGCGATTCAGGACGCTGTCGAACTGGAACTAATGAACAGTAGCCGCAAGGATGTGGCTCAGAAATACATTGCCTACCGCAATCAGCGCAGTGTTGCCCGTAAAGCAAAAACCCGCGATATGTTCCTGGAAATCATCAATATCAAGTCGAACGACATTACCCGCGAAAATGCAAATATGAACGCAGATACCCCCGCAGGTATGATGATGAAATTTTCCAGTGAGACAACCAAACCGTTCGTTGACGATTACCTGTTGAGCGAAGAGGTAAAAGAGGCAGTTGCCAACAATTACCTGCATATTCATGATAAAGATTATTACCCGACCAAGAGCCTGACTTGCGTACAGCATCCGCTGGACCGCATCCTTAAATATGGATTCTCGGCCGGACACGGCGAATCACGCCCCGCCAAACGTATCGAAACGGCAAGTATCCTGGGATGTATCTCTTTAGAAACTGCACAAAATGAGATGCATGGCGGACAGGCGATCCCGGCTTTCGATTTTTACCTGGCACCTTATGTGCGTAACAGCTATATCGAAGAAGTCAAAAATCTGGAAGATCTGAATGGCGTAGACTATTCACACCTTTATAATAAAGAAATAGACGATTATGTAACCCGTCCGCTGGATGGCCTGACCGGAGACAAACGGCTCGTACAGCATGCTATCAATAAAACCGTCAGCCGCGTTCATCAGTCCATGGAGGCTTTCATCCACAACATGAACACGATCCATTCACGCGGTGGTAACCAGGTGGTATTCAGCTCCATCAACTACGGAACGGATACGTCTGCCGAAGGCCGCTGCATTATCCGTGAATTGCTGAAAAGCACATACCGGGGTGTCGGCAACGGTGAAACCGCCATTTTCCCGATCCAGATATGGAAAAAGAAACGGGGCGTAAGTTATCTGCCGGAAGACCGGAACTATGACCTGTATGAACTGGCCTGCAAAGTGACAGCCCGTCGCTTCTTCCCGAACTTCCTGAACCTGGATGCCACATTCAACCAGCATGAAGACTGGAGAGCCGACGATCCCGAACGTTACAAATACGAAGTGGCAACCATGGGATGCCGTACCCGCGTATTCGAAAACCGTTTCGGACCGAAAACATCTATCGGACGCGGCAACCTGTCGTTCTCGACGATCAACATCGTACGTCTGGCAATCGAATGCATGGACATTGAAAATAAAGAAGAGCGGATTGCCCGTTTCTTCGCAAAGCTGGATGAAATGCTGGAAACCACGGCCCTTCAACTTCATGAACGTATGGAATTCCAAAAAACGGCTTATGCCAAACAGTTCCCGCTACTGATGTCCTCTTTATGGCTGGGCAGCGAGAAATTGAAACCGACCGATACAATTGCCCCGGTTATCAACCAGGGCACACTGGGAATCGGATTCATCGGACTGGCAGAATGCCTGGTTGCCCTGACCGGCAAACATCACGGCGAAGACGCAGCCTCACAGGAACTGGGATTACGGATCGTGACTTATATGCGTGACCGTGTAAACCAGTTCTCGGAACGTTATCAGCATAATTACAGTGTACTGGCAACTCCGGCAGAAGGACTTTCCGGTAAGTTTACCGCTAGAGACCGCAAGAAATTCGGACCATTACCCGGTATTACCGACCGCGATTATTACACGAATTCCAACCATGTCCCGGTATATTACAAATGTAGCGCCCGCCATAAAGCAGAAGTAGAAGCCCCTTACCACGCACTGACAGGCGGCGGCCATATCTTCTATGTGGAAATAGACGGCGACGCCACCCACAACCCGGAAGTGATCATGAAGGTGGTCGACATGATGGATAAATACAATATCGGCTACGGCTCGGTAAACCATAACCGCAACCGCTGTCTGGATTGTGGCTACGAAAACGCAGCAAACCATCTGGACGAATGCCCCAAATGCGGCAGCAAACATCTGGACAAGTTACAACGCATCACCGGTTATCTGGTAGGTACAACCGACCGCTGGAACAATGCCAAGTTAGCGGAGTTGAATGACAGAATTATTCATAATTAGAAAAATACGATGTTATCGATTATTGATATTATAGAAGATACGACTGTAGACGGTCCGGGATTCCGGACCGCTATCTACGCTGCCGGCTGCCCAAACCAGTGTCCGGGTTGCCATAACCCTGAATCGTGGGATATCAATAAGGGCCGACCTGTTCCTACTGAAGAGATACTGGAAAAGGTTCTCGCAGACGATTTTGCAGACGTAACTTTCAGCGGGGGCGACCCGATGTTTCAGCCGGAAGAATTCACCAAGCTGGCACGAGCCATCAAAGAAAAAAGCCGGAAAAACATCTGGTGTTACACCGGATATACATTTGAGAAACTACTGGAAAACCCGAAACAGGCAGCACTGCTTCAATATGTAGACGTTCTGGTAGACGGCAAATTCAAACAAGCCCTCCACGACGAAAGCCTCCTGTTCCGAGGCAGCAGTAACCAGCGATTAATCGATGTCAAAAAATCACTGAAAGAAAATAAAGTCGTTTTCTATAATTATAACCCATTTATATAAAAAGCAAAACGACAAAAGAATAAGACATATATAAACATTATGGCAGATAACAGCCCTAAATGAAAACAGACTTATTTTTCATTTAGTCATTCCAGAAAAACCCATTACACATTTATTAACACATAGATTATCTAATAGCTACTTTTTATCTCGTTTTAAACGAATTAAATTTTGTTTTAAACAAATTCGAACTTCGTTTAAAACGAGATAAAATTTTGTTGTAGTAGAAATTGCGCCTTTTTTAGACAAAAAATTTGTTAATTAAGACATCCGCAATACAACTATCAGTACTATTAAAAGAGAAAATTACATGTTTTTAGGCAGTTTTTATTTCCAGAACAACCAAAAAACAACATCCATAGCAAATAGCAATATATCAACATAACAACAGAAAATATAACAGATTAGCTATAGTTCATAGACAATATGCAGCATTCTGCTAAAGTTAGCACAATAATCAAGACACAACGAGCAAAAGTAATCTCACGAGAGGCTCATAAAAACAAACCAACATTCCCGCCAGCCCGTACAATTCATCCACCCCACACATAAATATCATTTTGATAATCAATAGACAAAAGCTCAAAAGGCAAAAAACTTTCCTAGTCTTTTGCAAATTGCCGTTTGAATGCCAACGGAGAAATATCCCGGTGCTTTTTGAAGAACTTTCCGAACGAAGACTGGTCGGAAAAGTTCAGCATATCTGCAACCTGTTGGATTGTAAGGTCCGGATTACGTAACAAAATCTCGGATTCACGTATCAGCGCCTCGCTAATCCATTGGTTGACTGTTTTTCCACTGAAACTTTTCATAATGCGTGAAAGATATTCGGGAGTAATACATAACTCGCCGGCATAAAAAGAGACGGAATGTTCTGTCCGGCAATGTTTGTTCAGCAATTGGATAAACAGGAACAACAGCAAATTGCGGCTGGGAGGATTCGGACTGACATTTCCGCGGTTGGCCTGGTAAACGATATTATTCATTTCCAGCAGAAAACCGCGAAGTTCATTCATAATAATATCCCGTTGCCAGGCATGTTCCGTACGTTCGATATTCCGTTCGATACGGTGCAGGCATTTTTCCAGCAAGACGCCTTCTTCCTCATTCAGTTTCTGTATCGGGCGGCTATGCCGGGAAGCAATATAGGCAGCGGGCATACGGCGACTGTTCAGCATAATCTCCGAAAACAAATTTCGCTCGATAATCAGGTGGTATCCCCTGAAATCAGGAGAAATACGGAAATCCTTTACCGAATGCATATCCATAATATCCAACAGCAGGTTATCCGACAAATGATAGGTAAAATCATCTATCGTAATATCAATCTCTCCCTGCCGGACCAGAAAAATAGAAAATGCATCCAACCGGATGGAAGCCCCTTCCTTGAATCCCGGATTCTTATGGTCGCCGCCACTAAATTCGACAATAATCAATTTATCCTGATAGGACTTGGAATTCATACCAAAAGAAAGCAAGTCCTCAATAGTTAACTGCAAAACGGATTGTTCCATGAATAATTTTCTATGAACGGCAAAGATAAAAAATATATCTGAAAGCAATCCCGACCATTTTGCTGACGTCAGCAAAATGGTTTCGTGTGATATTCCCTGTTCAATTTTGGAACAACAATATTCAATTTTCAACCACACTTCATTTGAGAAAAAGTCGGACATTTGCACCGGTTATTAGTTAAGGCAGTAAATATCAAAGAGTAACAAACTATTCTCACTTGAATATCACCCTATTGATGTTTTTTATTTTGGAACAATCCGGCTGCCGGGATTATAAATAAAATAAGTACGTAGAAATGAAGAAAAATTTAATTACCAGATGCCTGGGTGGCATCGGGGTAGGGTTCTTATGCCTTGTTGCCAGCTCATGTAAAGAACAGCCGGCCATGATGGTGAACAATGAGTACAAAGTACTAAAAGTGTCTACAACCGACAAAACCCTGAGCAGTCTCTATTCTGCCACTATCCGCGGACGTCAGGACATCGACATCTATCCGCAGGTTTCAGGTTTTATCACTCAATTATGTGTGGAAGAAGGGCAGGCTGTACGCAAAGGACAATTATTGTTTGTAATCGACCAGGTGCCTTATCAGGCGGCTTTACAGACAGCCCAAGCCAATGTGGAAGCCGCAGAAGCAGCGTTAAGCACTGCAAAACTGACGTTAGACAGCAAAAAAGAATTACATGCACAAAATGTAGTCTCCGCTTTCGACCTACAGACTGCCGAAAACTCCTGGCTAAGTGCCAAGGCCCAACTGGCACAGATGAAAGCCCTGGAACTGAATGCCCGCAATAACCTGTCCTATACAGAGGTGAAAAGTCCGTCGAATGGAGTTGTCGGAACACTCCCCTACCGCGTCGGAGCACTGGTCAGCGCCAGTCTGCCTAAGCCGTTGACTACGGTTTCGGACAATTCGGACATGTATGTCTACTTCTCCCTGACGGAAAACCAACTACTGGGACTTACCCGCCAGTACGGCTCCAAACAGAAAGTGCTGGAAATGATGCCGGAAGTGGAATTACAACTGAACGATAAATCCGTTTACCCCGTAAAAGGAAAAGTGGAGACCATCAGCGGTGTAATTGACCGCAGTACGGGAACCGTAAGCCTGCGTGCCGTATTCCCGAATGAAGACGGCATACTTTACAGCGGCAACTCCGGTAACATCATCCTGTCTACCGAGAAATCCGGCAGTATCGTAATTCCGCAGACGGCGACTTTCGAGATACAGGACAAAGTATATGTCTATAAGGTGGTAGACGGCAAAGCAACCTCTGCCCAGGTGAATGTCACCCGTGTAAACGGCGGACAGGAATATATCGTGAACGATGGCTTGAAGCCGGGTGACGTGATTGTTGCCGAAGGCGTAGGTTTGTTGCGTGAAGGAACCCCGATTCAGGTTAAACAATAATTGAAAGAAGGAATATGAAATTAAGAACCTTTATAGAACGCCCGGTACTATCAGCCGTTATCTCTATCGTGATAGTATTCATGGGTATCATCGGATTGACGAGCCTGCCCGTCGAACAATATCCCGATATCGCACCGCCTACCGTCATGGTAAGTACCACTTATTTCGGAGCCAGTGCCGAAACACTTCAAAAGAGTGTGATCGCCCCGCTGGAAGAGGCCATAAACGGCGTTGAAGACATGACTTACATGACATCTACGGCAACCAATGCCGGAACGGTATCCATCATGGTATACTTCAAACAAGGTACCGATCCGGATATGGCAACCGTAAACGTACAGAACCGTGTGTCCAAAGCCACCGGTCAGTTACCCGCAGAAGTGACTCAAGTGGGGGTCACTACAACTAAGCGTCAAACCAGCATGTTGCAGATCTTCTCGATTTATAGCCCGGACGACTCATACGACGAAGGCTTTCTAGCCAACTACCTGAGCATTAACCTGAAACCGGAAATCCTCCGAATCTCAGGTGTCGGCGAACTGATGGTAATGGGTGGAGATTACAGTATGCGTGTCTGGATGAAACCGGACGTGATGGCTCAATATAACCTGATCCCTTCGGATGTGACCGCCGTTCTGGCCGAACAGAATATAGAATCGGCTACCGGTGCATTCGGTGAGAACTCTACGGAGACCTACCAATACACGATGAAGTACAAAGGCCGTCTGATACAGCCGGAAGAATTCGGGGATATCGTGATCCGTTCGACCGAAGACGGTGAAGTACTGAAACTGAAAGATATAGCAGAAATAGAGCTGGGACGTGAAAACTACTCTTACATAGGTGAGCTGAGCGGGCATGTCGGCGTTTCCTGTATGGTATTCCAGACAGCCGGTTCCAACGCGACCGAGGTAAACCAGCAAATCGACGCTTTCCTCGACGAAGCACGCAAAGACCTGCCGAAAGGTGTCGAGATCGTACAGATGATGAGCTCGAACGACTTCCTGTTCGCTTCCATCCACGAGGTGATAAAGACATTGATCGAAGCGATCTTACTGGTTATCCTGGTGGTATACATTTTCCTGCAGGATATCCGTTCGACCCTGATCCCGCTGGTAGGTATCATCGTGTCGCTGATCGGTACATTCGCATTCATGTCGATTGCCGGATTCAGTATCAACCTGATTACTTTGTTTGCACTCGTTCTCGTGATCGGTACGGTGGTCGACGATGCCATCGTCGTCGTCGAGGCGGTACAGGCCCGGTTCGACGTCGGGTATAAATCTTCGTACATGGCCAGTATGGATGCCATGAGCGGGATCAGTGCCGCCATTATCTCTTCTTCACTGGTGTTTATGGCCGTGTTCATTCCGGTATCGTTCATGAGCGGAACGTCAGGTACATTCTATACACAGTTCGGTCTGACGATGGCGGTTGCCGTAGGTATCTCGGCGATCAATGCATTGACATTGAGCCCGGCATTATGCGCACTGATACTGAAACCGTATATCAATGAGGACGGTTCGCAAAAGAATAACTTTGCCTCCCGTTTCCGTAAAGCGTTCAATACTGCTTTCGACGTCCTAATCGCCAAATACAAGAAGGGTGTACTCTTCTTTATCAAACGCAGATGGCTGATGTGGTCGATGCTGGCCTGCTCGGTTGTCCTGTTGTTCTTCCTGATGAAAACGACGAAGACCAGTCTGGTGCCGGACGAAGACCAGGGTGTATTGTTCGTCAACGTTACAACAGCTGCCGGCAACTCACTGGCTACGACCAACGACGTGATGACCAACATCGAGAACCGTATCAAAGACCTGCCGCAGATCAAGGAATATAACAAAGTATCCGGTTACGGACTGATATCCGGACAAGGAAACTCATTCGGTATGTTCATCATCAAACTGAAACCGTGGGATGAACGTACAGATAAGGAAGACCATGTACAATCGGTTATCAACCAGGTGTACGGACGGACTGCCGACATCAAGGATGCAACAGTCTTCGCCATGTCGCCGGGTATGATCCCCGGTTACGGTATGGGTAATGCGCTGGAAATGTATATGCAGGATAAAAAAGGAGGCGATCTGACTGATTTCTTCAATACGACACAACAATATCTGGGAGCCTTGCGCGAACGCCCGGAAATTGCAGCCGCTTATTCAACCTTCTCCATCAACTACCCGCAGTGGGAAGTGACGGTAGATGCAGCTAAATGTAAGCGTGCCGGTATCACTCCGGATGCCGTTCTAAGCACCCTGTCAGGTTATTACGGAGGACAATATGTATCGAACTTCAACCGCTTCTCGAAAGTGTATAAGGTGATGATACAGGCTTCCCCGGATTATCGTCTGGATGAGTCTTCACTGGATAATACTTTCGTACGTATGGCAAACGGCGAAATGGCGCCGTTAAGCCAGTTCGTGAACCTGACAAAGGTATACGGCGCCGAATCGCTGAGCCGTTTCAATATGTACAACTCGATCGGGGTTAATGCGATGCCGGCGCCGGGATATAGTTCCGGTGATGCCATCAATGCCGTAAAAGAAGTAGCGGCAACCAGCCTGCCGAAAGGCTACGGTTACGACTTTGCCGGTATCACCCGCGAAGAGAACCAGGAAAGCAATACGACAGCCGTGATCTTCGCCATCTGTATCCTGATGATCTACCTGATCCTGAGTGCGCTTTACGAGAGCTTCCTGATCCCGTTTGCCGTGATCCTTTCAGTACCATTCGGCCTGATGGGGAGCTTCCTGTTTGCAAGAATGATGGGGTTGGAGAATAATATTTACCTGCAAACCGGTTTGATTATGCTAATCGGACTTCTGGCAAAGACAGCGATCCTGCTGACCGAATATGCCACCGAACGCCGTGCAGCCGGTATGAGCCTGACTTCGGCCGCGCTGTCTGCCGCCAAAGTTCGCCTGCGTCCGATTCTGATGACGGCGTTGACGATGATTTTCGGTCTGCTCCCGCTAGTTGTAGCGACCGGTGTAGGTGCAAACGGTAACAGTTCGTTGGGAACAGGTGCTGTCGGCGGTATGCTGATCGGAACGCTCGCCCTGCTGTTCGTCGTTCCTTCGCTGTTCATTGTATTCCAGTATTTGCAGGAGAAAGTGCGCCCGATACAGTTCGAACCGACACACGACTGGCAGATTCAGGAAGAAGAAGAAGAAGTAACTGCCGAGCGGAAAGAATATCTCGATAGTAAAAAGAAAGAAAAATAAGCAGATGAAAAATAATATCATTCTATTATCTGTCGCCACCCTCTCGCTACTGAGCGGGTGCGGCATCTACAAATCCTACCAACCGGAAACCTCCGTCCCTGACAACCTCTTCAGGGAGGAGGCGCCGGTTACGGATACGACAAGCATCGGCAATCTCGACTGGCGGGAACTTTTCACAGACCCTCAGTTGCAGGCACTAATTGAGAAAGGGTTGGAAAACAACACCGACCTGCGCACCGCCCACCTGCGGGTACAGGAGGCCGAAGCCGCCCTGATGACGTCGCGCCTGGCTTACCTGCCGGCTCTTAACCTGACTCCGCAGGGTACCATCAGCAGTTTCGACGGTTCGAAAGCCGCCAAAAGTTATCAGCTGGCGGCCTCAGCGAGTTGGGAAATAGATATATTCGGGAGACTGACAAACGCCAAAAGAAGTGCGCAGGCAGCTCTCGAACAAACCAAATCATACAAACAGGCCGTCCGGACACAGCTAATAGCCACTATAGCCAACTCCTACTACACTTTATTATTGCTCGACAAACAACTTGTCATCAGTGAACGGACGGCCTCTCTTTGGAAAGAGAATGTACAAGCCATGCAGGCATTGAAAAAGGCAGGCCTGGCAAACGAAGCCGCCGTCTCGCAGTCAGAAGCGAACAGCCTCAGCGTAGAAGCCTCCCTCCTGACCTTGCGCCAACAGATTAATGAGATGGAGAACAGCCTCTCCAACCTACTCGGAGAAGTACCGCAGCGAGTAGAACGGGGCAACCTGGACCGCCAGGAGTTTCCCGAGACATTGTCGACCGGCGTTCCGCTCGCCCTCCTGGGTAACCGTCCGGACGTACGGCAGGCAGAATACTCGCTGGCACAGGCGTTTTATACAACGAACGGGGCACGGAGCGCTTTCTATCCGAACATCAACCTGAGCGGTGTGGCCGGATGGACCAACAGCGGAGGAGGCATCATCGCGAATCCCGGCGGTCTGTTGTTGCAGGCTATCGGTTCGCTGACGCAGCCGTTATTCAACAAAGGCGCCAATATCGCCCAACTGAAGATTGCGAAAGCGCAGCAGGAAGAAGCCTCACTGGCTTTCCAGCAAAGCATCCTGAATGCGGGTAGCGAAGTGAACAACGCCCTGACCCAGTGGCAGACGGCACGCGGACGCATCACACTGGCTGACCGGCAAATCGTTTCCCTGCAAAAGGCCGTAAAAAGCACGCAGTTGCTGATGGACCACGGAAATATCACCTACCTGGAAGTGCTGACTGCCCAACAATCATTGTTGCAGGCCGAACTTTCCCAGGCGTCTGACCGCTTCGACGAAATACAAGGTGTCATCAACCTCTACCATGCTTTGGGAGGAGGACAGGAAGAATAAAAATTCTAGCCTACCTAGAACCTCCTTTCGAGGCAGGCTAGAAAGGGGCTTCCAGGCAAGATAGAAAGTAGTTTCCAGGTTAACAAGAAAGGTGCCGCATCTTTTAGCAGATGCGGCACCTTTTTTTATCTCTTTCCGGCAGTGCGGTCAGAGCCGGGCGGTTATATAATCGATAATATCGAGGCAGAGATTGGTTGTCAGGTCATTTGTATCCAGATCGGGATTCAGCTCGACCAGGTCCATCGACTTTATCAGGTTCGTAGATAGCATATGTTCCACAAAATCTTTAAACTCGTCGGGGATCAGACCTTCGCTGACCCGCGTTCCCGTTCCCGGAGCAAAACGGGGGTCGATACTGTCCACATCGATACTGAAATGGACGTTGCGTATTTTCCTTTCCTTCAGTTTCCGTTTAATATCTTCCGCTACAAAGCCGATGCCTTTCAGACGGATCGTTTCCATCGTGTAGACACTTAAATGTTCCCGGTCTATCAATGCCAACTCTCCTTCATCCAGGCTACGGGTACCTACCAGAAAAACATTCTGCGGATTCACCTTATTCCCTTGTCCGTATATATTGACCAGTTCCTCGCTACCCATGCCCATCAAAGCACTCAACGGCATACCGTGGATATTTCCGCTGGGAGAAGTTTCATTCGTATTGAGATCGCCGTGTGCATCCAGCCAGATAATACCGAAATCATCAAAACTTTTTCCAACCCCGGAGGCACTCCCCAGCCCAAGTGAATGATCGCCACCGATAACCAGCGGGAAAGCTCCTCCGCGTAGCGTATCATAGACCAGTTCCGCCAAGTTATTGTTCACCTCCACTATCGCATCAAGGTATTTCATACTCTTGCTCCGGGCAAACTTATCCGCTTCCGACACAAGCGGGACATAGAGGTTGCCCAAATCAAAGGCACGATGCCCATTCTTCCGGATAACCTGCATCAGTCCCCGTTCACGCAGATGGTTCGGGGCCCGTTCAACGCCTTCCCGGTCACAACCCAGGTTCAGAGGGACTCCTATTACGTTTATTTTCATACGATAATTTATTACGATTATTATCAAAACCGAGCAAACGTCTCCTTTATAATACCTACCGCCTCCATCATCTGTTCACGGGTAATAATCAGAGGTGGGGTGAAGCGGATAATATGGTCGTGCGTCGGCTTGGCTATCAGGCCGTTTTCTTTCAGTGCGAGGCAGATATCCCAGGCAACCTTTCCGTCATGCGGTTCGGTGACTACGGCATTCAGTAATCCTTTACCACGAACTTGTTTGACCATCGGATTGTCTATCTTTTTCATTTCACTACGGAAAAGTTCACCCATTGCATAAGCATTTTCAGACAGATGTTCATCGCGCACCACCTCCAATGCAGCAATACCGACGGCAGCAGCCAGCGGGTTTCCGCCATAAGTGGAACCATGTTCGCCCGGAGCAATCGTCAGCATAATCTCATCGTTTGCCAGTACAGCGGAAACAGGAGTCACACCTCCTGAAAGAGCCTTGCCCAGTATCAGGATATCCGGATGAATATTCTCATAATCGCAAGCCAGCAGTTTCCCGGTACGACCGATACCGGTCTGTATCTCATCTGCAATGAACAGGACATTATGTTGTTTGCAGAGGTCGTAGCACCGGCGGAGATAACCGTCATCGGGAACAACTACGCCTGCCTCTCCCTGTATCGGCTCCAACAGGAGACCGACTACATCGGGATCTTGCAATGCTTCTGCCAATGCTTCTACATTATTATATTGTACTTTAATAAAACCCGGCGTGTATGGTCCGAAGTCTTCATAGGAACTCGGGTCGGTACTCATCGAGATGATTGTAATCGTCCGCCCGTGGAAGTTCTCGCTGCAAACAATAATCTTTGCTTTTTCGGGAGCGATACCCTTGATGCGGTATCCCCAGCGGCGTGCCAGCTTCAGGGCGGTCTCGACCGCTTCTGCTCCGGTATTCATCGGTAACAGTTTGTCGTAGCCGAAGAACTTACAGGCAAACTCCATATATTCACCCAATATATCTGCGTAAAATGCACGCGATACGAGTGTCAGCTTCTGCGCCTGTTCGGTTAATGCTTTGATGATTTTAGGATGACAATGCCCCTGGCTCAGGGCGGAATAACCGGACAGGAAATCAAAATAACGTTTGCCTTCCACGTCCCACACAAATACGCCTTCTCCTTTCTCGAGAACGACAGGCAGGGGATGATAGTTGTGTGCACCAAACTTCCCCTCACGGGTGATGTAATCTTCCGGTCTCATACTATTTCTGATTTAATTGTTTTTGTCAGACTGTAAGCGTTTCATACAGCCATTGAGCCAAAGATAGTAATTTGAGTGACAGTATGTCACCGAAAGATGTATGTTAAGAAACACACTATGACCGGACTTCTTCCACAATCCACCGTTCGATATTGCGTGTTTCTTTGCTGAAGTTAATACCAATCTTAAACAGCCTGCGACCGTCAGCCTCGAAAGGACGGGCATACTGTTTCCCGTTGATCTGCCGGAGAGCCTCTTCGGCGGTACCATCCAGTTTAAACTCCATCACATAAATGAAGTGATCTGTCTTCAGCACCAGGTCAATACGTCCGTCGGAGGTATGATATTCCGCTTCAACATAAAAACCAATGAGCTTGAATACAATAAAAAGCACGTTCTGATAGTGGCGTTCCAGATCGGAAGCCAGCTCATAGGGCACATCGGCAAAGAAACTGCTAAGGCGGCGGAAGAAAGCATCATAGTCGCCGGCCATCACCTCATCTACAAACTTCTTGATCTGGAAAGGAGACTCCATCTTATCCACATTTGCATAAAAAGGCAACAGGAAGCGAATAAAACCTTCCTCCACTTCGCGGTTGGGGAAACCTAAACGATATAATCCGAAACGCCGGTCGTACCCCTTAATTGTCAGGTAGCCACTTTGGTAAATAACAGGGATCGGATTATCCGATGTAGAGTCGATGCTGTTAAGCGTATCGGAATCCGTTTCCTCATGCGCCATACGGTTAAGATCGTAATGATGCTTCTTCAGCAGTTCGACAAGATAGGTCGGCGTGCCGGTTTCAAACCAGTAACTATCCAATTGGCGGTACTTAAATGCATTAAGTAAACTGAATGGATTGTAGATACCGATACTATTCTCCACAAAATGATAACCGTCATAGCATTCCTTCAGTTCGGCACAGGCTTCATCATACGTCATATTTCGAGCGGAAGCCAACCCGTGGATATCCTCTTCAAAATAAGCGTGCAACTCCTCTTCGCTTATACCGCAAACAGAGACGAAAGGCTCCCGCATCGAGATATCGTCCAGATTATTCAAGTCACTGAATACACTTACCTTACCGAATTTTGTTACCCCCGTCAGCATGGCGAACTGGATAGAACCATCCATTGTTTTCAGTACGCCATAAAAAGGTTTCAGGGTGGAGCGGAAAGAGGCCTGCAATTCCTCGTTACCGATAGCCTGGAGCATCGGCTTATCGTATTCATCGACAAGGATGGCGACACGTTGGCCGCTTTGCTCGTGGGCCCGCTGGATGATACCGGCGAAACGCAGGGAGAGAGAACGCTCGGAAGGTTCCGCCCCGTACATTTTTTCCCATTGGGTCAGGGCTTTGTCCAGTATATTATCGAGGCTTTCCGGCTTATCGTACTTTTCAATGTTCAGATCGAGATGCAATACAGGCCGTTTTATCCACTCCTTTTCCAGACGTTCCATGGCCAACCCTACAAAGAGTTCTTTCTTCCCTTCAAAGTAAGCCAGCAAAGTGGAGATCAGCAGGCTTTTCCCGAAACGCCGGGGACGGCTCAGGAAATAATAACTGCCGGTCTTTACCATCCGGTAAGCCAGTCCGGTCTTATCTACATATACATACCCGCCTTGACGGAGTTTCTCGAAGTTCTGTATGCCGATGGGATAAATTCGCTCATTCATAATCTTTCATTATTAGTTGCCTCGTATGCTTACAAAGATAGTAAATAATCGATTACCGGATGCAGACGACGCGGAATACGCAGAGTCTCGCAGGCTTTTTATTAATAAATAATAGCATCTGCGACAACCTGCTTATCCTGCGTCGTTGTCTGTGTCCGATTGTATGTATCCTACCAGACAATCACCTTACACACCATGCGGGCGGTCTGTACGATATACAGGCCGGGGGCCAGGGACCGGCGGTTAAGGCCGGGTTGGGCTTTGAATGTGGCCAGTGTTGCGCCGCCGAGGGTGAGGATGCGGACCTCTTCGGGGCGGTCGATTTCGAGGCAGAGGGCGGAAGGCTCTGTTCGGATTTTCAAGCCGGTGGTGATGGTGGCGTTGGCGACATCGGTGTTCTTTTGGATACCGGCGATCGAGATGGTGACCGGGGCACGGACGTAATCGATGATGTAAGCGCCGTCGCTTATGCGAGGAGTAATCGTTTCATCGCGGCCGACCGTTTCACCACGTCTGATTGTTACAACGGGGACGGATTGGTCGTAATCCTTATCCAGCGTGAGGTAGAAACGGAAGTGGTCCCAGGACTCCACCTCGTAATTACCCGGAGCCGGATCGGTCATCGCACCTTCTACTGCGGGAAGGGTGACAGTGTAGTAAACCGGATCAGGATCGGGGCCTGGACCCGGATCGGGTGACGACTTAGCCACATAAGCCACAGCAAACGGACTGAAACCGGTAACAGTGATTTCCATATACTCATCAGCCAACGTCAGATTTCCTTTAGCCGTGGAATACACGTCGGTGCTACCGTCCGATTTGAGATGGATGATCGTGAAATCATGTTTGCTCTTGTCCACATTTTCCGGATACGGGATACGCACTTTCACTTTGTCGGTAGGCTGGACAGGAGTAACGGTAGTTTCAGACTTACCGCTGCTGTTATCGAAAATAGTCGTTACCTTGACCAGCGTCACTTCCATGAGAATCATATTATTCGCATCAATGTCAATATTAGCCTGCGAAGCAGCCGCCTCTGCCTTGCTCTTTACATCATTCTCCTTCGATTCGGGGACATCATCCTTTACTAGGCGAAGCTGGGACAGTTCGGTATCAGACGGAAGGGAACCTGCATCGGGGATGATAACCACCGGGGCATCCGTCGGACTTGTTTCCTCTTCCTTTTCTTTGGGGACGGCAGGTGTACCGATATTTTCCGGCTGTATCGGATCGGTCGGCGGGGTAAACCCGGCGGAGATCGTTACGTCGGAAGCGACGGTAAACCTAACAGGGTTCGTTACATCGGTATAATCAGATGTATTATTTACAGTCGTTTTTACAGTATATTTTAAGATACTATATCCCGGCACAGCCGTATTCGTCAATGTCAATTCAGCTCCATCAGCAACCACATCGCCGGAATTGATCACTTTGCCGGTCGCATCGGTAACGGTTATCGTGCCGCCTACAACAGTTTCGATAGTTACGATGTACTTCTGTGCTTCGGCCTTTTGGAATTTGACTTTATAAGTCTCCGTTGTCGAGCGATCCTCTGCGGTAACGGTCAGGGTAGCCGTACCGGAACCATCGGAAAGGGTGACGGTTACCGCATCGGACGGCAGGGTTGCACCGACATCGGCAGGCGTGCCGGAAAGGGTAATTTGTGCATTATCGGCAGTGGCGGAAGGAAGGGTTACAGTGTATTCTTTCCTGGCGGCGGTGAAGTCGGGAACTGGAATGAAAGTACCGGAATTATCAGTACCAACCTTATACTGCAACGATCTCAACCGGGTATCCGATGAAAGTTGTGCGGGTTTGGCTTCAAACTCTACGTCGACGGTCACCGGCTCTCCCGGCATAGTGAAAGTGTACTCGCCGGACTCGCCGGAAACGGGGTCCAATTGGAGGTTTTTAGCAACCTCATTCGTGCAATACACTTTCAGGGAACCGAAAACGACCCTGTAACCGGTAGCCGGGGCGACTTTCAGTGTCACCTCCGTGCCGGAAATAAGCTTGGTGCCGGAAGTTAGCGAGGTTCCGGCCGTATCCAAAGCCAACGTGCCGTTCGCCGGGGCGGAGAAGGTGACGGCATACGGAATCTTTTCGTACACCGCCTCTACCGCGACCGGATATTCCGGTACGGTGAAGGAATAAGCATTATCTCTGCCTGCGACCGGCGTAACCACCACCATTGTGGCGGATGCATCCGTGCGGTAAGCCTTCGGGTAGCCAAAAGCCAGCCGGTAGCCTGTGGCGGGGGTAGTCGTAAGCGTCACTGTCGTGCCGGGAACAAGCTCGGTGCCGGAGGTAAGCGAGGTTCCGGCAGTATCCAAGGCCAGCGAACCGTTCGCAGGGGCGGCAAAGGAAACAGCGTACGGGATCTTCTCGTACTTCGCCTCTACCGTAGCCGGATAGTCCGGCATGGTGAAGGTGTAGGTGTTATCGCTGCCGGTGACCGGCGTAACCTCTATCGTTGTGGCAGGCGTATCCGTGCGGTAGGCCTTCGGATAGCCGAAAACCATCCGGTAGCCCGCGGCGGGGACGGTTGTAATCGTCACCTTCGTGCCGGAATACAAGGTCGTAGGGGCAGTGAGCGTCTTGTCGTCTGCCGAGATCGAGAAAGAGGCCGAGCCTTCCGCGGGGGCCGCAAAAGTCAGCGTGAAAGGTAGAGCGGGGAAGTTGGGCTGAGCTTTCGTCCCGGTCCCTTCCTGCGCCCGGGCGGTCAGCGAGAAGACCGCCAGCAGGCATACAAGCCATAAACTAATATATCGTTTCATATCAAAGCGCTATTTTATAAGTGATGTTATTGATTCGGATCATGTAAATACCGGAAGGCAAGTCCAGGCGGGTATCGCCTGGAGCGATAGAGGCAGCGTAGACGACACGTCCGTCAGAGCGGACCACGGTAAGCGCAGCGGCCTCTCCGGAATAAACATGCAACGAGCCACGAGTTCCCCAGACACGGGCGGTGACGGCGGCAAGCGGCTGTTCGATACCCGTAGCAATGCCCTCTCCTATTTTCAGGCTGGCTACCCGGGCACGGGTGACGGCATTGGCGACGATAAAGGCCTCGAACGGCTTCACGGTGTACTCGCCTTCTTTCAGTTCAAAACGTTTACCGTCGGCATTCAACACGTAGATATTGGAAAGCGTCAGGTTCGCCAGGTTCGGGTTCGTTTGGAAAACGAACGTGCCATCCTCCAAGGCATCACCTAAAGTAACCGGAATGGTCGCCGGTATCTCGATCGCCTGGTCGGCAGAAGCGGTGGCGGCGAAGGTTACCGTAGTCGAATTCTCCTCGGCAGCAAGCAGATAGGGATTATCGGCGGCAATATTAACCTTTTTCGTTCCGTTAGCAGCATCGGATATGTTCGTCCAACCTTGGGCGGAGGCATCCTTACCGGTGTAGCCGGTGGCGGCATAAAGGCGTTGACCCTCGGCATCCCCCACGGAGGCCGTCAGGGTGACAGGGCTGCCGAAGGTTGTCCATTTGTTACCGAGCGTACGGGTGGTCGAGAAAGTTTCGGACACTTTCAATGGATTTGTCGTTACGACCTGTGCGCCTTCCTCCAGCGTCAGACTGAAGACAAAAGCATTGTCGGCATCGACGGTAAGTACGCCATTCGATTTAACAACGACGTCCTGGGCGGCGCAATTGGCATCCGAGAAATCCTTGGTATCGGAAATCGTGATTGTTTTCAGGTCTTCTACCTCAGTATAGACGCTCACGGCATTGGCTATCGCGGAGAAGAGCTTGACCGGCGTTCCATTACCATCCAGTCCTTTCTGAGGGGTACGGACTTCACCACCAGCATTCGTTACCTTCCAAAGCCGATACGTTTTGCCGGCTGTAACAGTCGTGGCAAAGGTTTTACCATTGTACGACAGGGAAGATGGAGATTGGTCGGCAGCATCGGTGGCGGCAAAGGCTATGTCCTCGTAGCTTTCCAATGCGTTCGAGAACCGCCATTCCATCCAGGCGTTGGCAAGGGTTCCGGTGTTATGGATGGCGGTGTTGGCACAATGGAAGGTGACAGAGGTCGACGACGGATCGGTCACGGTGAAGGAGCCGGAGTTATTAAGGCCGTAATATTCGTTATTATCGCCGGTATTCCCGATGTACAGGCCTTTGCCCGTCAACGTCAAGGAACCATTATTCACCAGGGTAGAGGCACCGGATGAGCTGAGAGTGGAAGTGTTATCTCCCGTTGTGTTGAGGGTCAGGGCGCAATCTTTATTGATAGTTAGGGCAGCGCCGTCGGTCGGTTTGATTACCACTTGCTCGAAAGTCAGCGTCGGGTTGCCGGTGGCGGCGGAGATGCTGAGTTTGTTGGTGGACGAAGATGCGCCTTCGGCCATCTTGACCGTGCCGTTGAAACGGATCGAAACTCCTGCTTCTCCCTTTTTGTAACTCCATTTGCCATCGGAGCAAGAGAGGGTGAGAACGGTGCCGTCATTGGAAGACAAAGACAACGGATCAGGGAAAGGCAGATAGGTGGAAGAGGTCAAATTGTCGGGCTGGCCGGGGATGAAAGAACTTTCCTCGTAAGCGGTCGGCAGTCCGTTGGCATCATAGTTGGTGATGGCTTTCAGTAGCGGGAGCAGGCCGTTTTCGGTGGTATCAATGGCGGTGAAGGCTTTGCCCCCGCCTGTCCAACCGGTGATAACGTCAGCGACCTCATCGAGGTAGACGTTGGCCCCGTTGATCGCATCGGCGGCGATGTTATCGGTGGGGGCGGCTTCCGTAGTTCCCACCGTCAGCAAGATATTGACGCTGGCGTAGTTGTTGGAAAGGGTAACAGTACCATTACTACTCTCATTGTTCTTTCCGATGATACGACCGGCCAATTTCGTAGAGGTGTTTCCGGTAGCTTTCACGCCGCCGGTATTTAAGGCGAGGCAATCCTTTATGGTAACACTACTAGGGTTCCAAATCCACCCGAGAATACCGCCTGCATAGGCAGCGTCGCTGCTACTACCTGATGATTGAGCAGAAACAGTACCCGTAGCAAAACAAGATTCAATAACCACATGTTGAGCACCTCCGACAATACCGCCGGAAGTACTTGACGAGGTTGCTTTAGCGGTTATATTCCCTGTTGAATAGCAGTGCGATATATGACCTGGATTACTGCTACTACCATTAGTATCACTGTCGCTCACGATACCGCCCGCATAGGCGGAACCTTTAGCGGCGTTAACATCAATATTACCCGTGTTGAAGCAGGAAGCAATAGAAGATTTGGAACTTCCCCCTACAATTCCACCACCATAACCAGACGATCCTTGTATCTTGATAGTTCCACTGTTTGAACAAGAGCTAACCACCGAGCTTTCATTTATTTTATCGACAATTACACCGGCAATTCCACCGACACTCCCTTTATTGCCAGACACAGAGAAACTGACCGCGCATCGGTTATGGCAATTGATGATTTTTCCTTTCGCCACAGCCCCCGCAATGCTGCCAAGACAGTAGTTGGGGTCACTAGAGCTAGTCGGAATAGTCTCCCAATTAATTGTTGGGGTGTTTCCCTCATCTGCCATCGTCAGATCCTTCACGGTCGCTCCATACAGATAGCCGAAAAGGCCGACATAGTTTACCGAGGCCGAGGAGATCGTCATTCCGGTAATGGTCTTGCCATTCCCGTCGAAGGTGCCTTGAAAGCATTTAGTGTAGTCGGTGCCTGAAAGGTAGCTATAAGTCCCTATCGGTACCCAATTATTCTTGAAATCAGCGGTGACACCCTTAGGCGTAGCCAGAGAGATATCCTTGGCAAGCGTAACCGTGCAGTCCTTAAAGCCTGCATAGGTAGGATAGTAAGCCTCACCGGTATTGGTAATATTGGTGGTAGTATTGGCGATATTTCCATTATTCGTCACCCAAGCGATCCACGCGAGGCCGCGGGGGGTTTTGACGGTGTAGGTTGTGCCGGAGACGGAGACATCGGTGCCATCCGTGCCGACATGGGCTGTCTGACCGTAGTCGGACCAGTCGGTAGGAAATTGCATTCCTTCGAAGGAGAATAATTTATTGTTCGTCGCCGTAAAGACGGTTGTTTTATTCTTATCCATGAGTAGATTACCGCCTAGCCAAACGGTGTAGCTGGTGTCCTTCGCGACGTTGATAGCGAAACACCTATTTTTGCCGTCGGTGATGAATTGGATAGCAGGATCAAGGGAGTTGCCGTTGGCATTTTTTATTTCCAGCCCCTTGCCGCTCTCCGGGGCGACGTCAAACCTCCATTGAAGGAAGGGGGAATGCACACGCGAATTACTATTGTCAAGAATTGCTTTTTTTCCCGCAGAAGCCGTTATTTTCGCATCTTCGGCCGCAGATAAAGAAGAGTTATTATCTACCGTTACAGCATAATGCTCATCCGCTATGGCATTATCCGCTGTGACATTTATTTTGCCTTTGAGGATGCCACTTAAACTATATGTTCCACTAGAGCGCAAATATATTCCACCTCCATCCCCAACGATATTCAATCCAGCATCTCCACCATCCAGAAGCAGGATACCTCCATTATCGTGCTTAATTACATAAAATTGACTATTACCAGTCGCTTTACATTTCAAGGTAGACTCACCTGTTGCCTGGATACAGATCGGCTTAGTATTCCCTATTACAAACAAACCGGAATCAGCAACAGCAGTCAGCTTTACTCCATTCAATATGAGTTTGGCACAATCATCATAATTCGGGGAAGTGGCTTCTTTCTCGCTTTTGATGGTGATGACGGGGCAATTGGTTTTTTCCTCCGAGCCTGTCAGCGTGCCGGTAAATTCGGTTTCTTCACCCTCGCCGATCTTGTAATGCCAGGCATATGTATCAGGATCGCTTTTCTTTTTATAGGTCAGTGTCGTTGCGGCTGTAATGTTGCTCACATTGAGATCTGGAGGTGTTTGTTCTTGCGCCCCTCCCCCCACCGGCCATAAAAAAGCCAGTATCATGATACTGATTATCCGTGCAGCGCCCCTCTGGCTCGCTGCACGGTGGTTACTTTTTATAGGTAAAAAGTTGTTCATAAGTAAATATGTCTATTTAAATGATTAATGTTATATATAAAAGATGGAAGATGATGGGAGAATTATTAATAATAAGGCAATGTTGCAATGAAGATTGCAAGGATTCGGTTTTTGGCAGATTTGAATGTTACTTTTCTCTTGAAAGAAAAGTAACCAAAAGTTCAAGGCTGCATC
>ERZ827490.320-NODE-320-length-79530-cov-5.307606_pt1 | contig 79530 bp, 70 predicted proteins | sample MGYA00519770_ERZ827490 | MGnify/ENA primary metagenome ERZ827490 (study PRJEB31778, sample SAMEA3449324) | human gut metagenome | biome: human gut; feature: human-associated habitat; material: faeces | place: United Kingdom | collected 2010/2012 ... | reverse complement strand
ATAAGGCACAGGCACAAACACTTTACAAGCTATCCCGTGTTCTTGGTTGCGATATTGAAGACCTGCTTGAAAATCCTATGATGTAACTCCGGTTGTGCACAAGCTTTGGCAGGTGCGTTTTCTGTGTTCAAATATCTCAATTTGCTTTGATTGATATATCAGCTGTTATCCTTTTCTTTGTTGTTATATGCCGCGTGCTTTTCTCCTTCACAAAAATGATTTTAACATAGTACGGCAGGCTATACAACAGCGGTTTTTCATTCAATTTATAATTATCCTTATCTGACTATTAAAGCGAAATTATATTTATAAAGCTTTTAATTAAAAAATGTATTTGTTATTTGAATAAATCTAACTTTAATATCTGCCGATGACGATATTATGAGTAGCAAAAGCAATATGAAACAAAGTTAATTGCTCAAATTAGTGATATAATGCAGAAAATATTCGCTCAAAAAAGTGTATTTTAAAATTGTATATTCGCATAAATTTGTGTATAATAGAATTAACAAATACTCTTCGGAGGTAAACTTGATGTATCTGAAAAGAAAAATAGACACATATTTGATGAATTGGAAGAATACCGAAGACAGAAAACCTCTTATAGTAAAGGGACCCAGACAAATCGGAAAGACGGAGTCAATCAGAAAATTTGCGGAGGATAGCAGCAAACATTTTCAACTGATTTCTGATGAACTTATAAAATTGCATCATTATGTAGAATGCGTTTGATAAAAAGGAAATTCAAGGCAACTTTTATCTTGGATTTCCTTTTAAAAAAAATATGGCACAACATTGGCACTGATTTGCTATTGAAATGTAAAAAGCCATATGTTAAAATGAGTATGCTCAAAAAAGTATCACGAGAAAACAGCAACGGCATCATCTTTACGGATGGTGCTTTTTTGTTGCGGAAAAAACGGAGGTAATTAAGTGAAAAAAAGAATATGTAAGGATATGCCCGGCAGATGTAAGCACATCAATGTCGGGCGACTGCTTTTTCTGTCATTTTTATGCGTAACGCTTACGGCGTGTTTCTCGCTTAACGCGTGCGCCGCGGGCGTTACGGTATGGCAAAAGGCAGAGGAAATAATGAAAGATGTATATAACCATATACTCGCTATCTCAACAATAGCGGGAATTGTCACGGCGGCTATCGCGCTGCTTATGCTCAACTTTTCAAAGTCGGACAGAACCGTAACGGAATCGCGTGCGTGGCTTAAAAGGATTATTGTGACTTGGGTAATACTAAACGGCCTCGGCTTTATTATGGCATATATCACGCCGTTTTTCGCAGACGGCCGCTGGAACGGATAAGCGGGTGAAATAATGGGAATATTGGACGGAATTGTTGAATGGTTTGCAGAACAGGTAATGAAATTTCTTGATTTAATAAACTCGTCGGTACTCGGAGCGCTGGGCTGCAATATGTCAACCTTTAAAAGATATTTCCCTGCTGCCGAGACTATGTATAAGGTGTTTGTGGCTCTCGGCATCGGTCTTATTCTGTTAAACCTTGTGTGGCATCTTTTTAAAAACTTCGGCGCGCCGCTCGGCAGCGAGGCGGAAGATCCGCTTAAACTCACCCTGCGCTCGGCGTTGTTTATTCTGCTTGTATATTTCGCGGATGAAATAGTTGACCTTATACTTAAAATAGGCGGTACGCCGTATAAATGGATACTTAACTCCGAGCTGCCGCCGCTTAATTTTGAAAACTTCAATTCGGTGCTGCTTACCATTCTCGGTGTGTGCTGCAACGGGGCGGTGACCGTTATAGGTCTTGTTATTCTGCTTATACTCGCCTGGAACTATATAAAGCTGCTGTTTGAGGCGGCTGAAAGATATGTACTGCTCGGAGTGCTTGTGTTTACGGCACCCGTGGCTTTCGCTATGGGTGCATCCAAAGCTACGGGTAATATTTTCGCCGCTTGGTGCCGTATGCTCGGCGGACAGGTGTTTTTGCTTATTATGAACGCATGGTGTTTAAGAGTGTTTACAAGTATGGTCGGCGCGTTTCTCGCAAACCCGCTGGCTGTGTGACGGAGGGGCTATATGAAAAAGTATTTTAGGTTTATAATATCTGCGGTGGTTCTTGTTGGTATATTCTCCGTATCGGTCTTTGCCCTTACCGAAAACGAGGTACAGAATGAAGTCACCCGCATAGGCAGAGAGGGCGTTACAGGAAACATTTTTGTCTGGTTTCTCTGCGCGGTCGCATTCCTAAAGGTATCGCAGAAGATTGACAGCTTTATGTCCTCACTCGGAATAAATGTCGGGCATACGGGCGGGTCTATGTTAGCCGAGGTTCTTATTACCGCTAAAAGCATCGGCAGCACATTTAGGGGCGGCGGTAAGAGTGTTTCGGCAGGAAGATCCAACGGTACATCGGTCAATACCGCCGCATTTAAAGGCGGGCTTTCGGGTATAGTCAGCAGAGGTATAACAGGCAATGCGGTTAAAAACGCAAACGGTACAAAAAACGGCGGTATCGGCGGAAAGATATTCGATTCATCGCTTGCAAAGGGCGGCGGCTTTGCAAACAGGGTAATAGGAAATATCGCTAACGGAGATATTGGGACGGTCGGTACAATATCCGGTGAAAATGCGGGCGCCGCACTTATGTCGTACTTAGGATTTACGGCGCTTGGAGAAAATGCGGAGGATGTACCGTCTTTTAATAATGTGGAGATAGGCGGCGGGCGGATAACCGGCACGGAAATATCCGACAGTAATCCGCAGGGCATAAAATTCGCTATGTACAGCGCGGATAAATACTCCGCACCAGAGGATAATTATTTAACCGTCACCGCCGCAGACGGTACGGCTTGGTATAAGCAGTATGCAGAGAATACCATAGTTCAAAAGCCGTTCGTCCATTCGGACGGATATGTAAACCGCGGCGATACGGTGGAAAAACGAATACCCAAAGCCCCTAAAAGAAAGGACAGGCAGTAATGGCAGAAAACGGAAATAATGCGCTCGGCAATGCTCTCAGCGCCGCCAACGCTGTAAGAGGCGCTGTTAAAACAGGAAAAGCCATTGCCGCCGCTGCCAAAGGCGGCGCAGTGGGCGGAGCTGTCGGTGCGGCTGCGGCATTCGCCTTTGAAAACCGCAGACTTATTGCGGCGGTAATAATAGGACTTACGGTTATTCTGCTTTTGCCTGCCGTTATAGTAAGTATGCTGCCGTCCTTAATATTCGGCGGCACGGACAGTCCCGACCTCAATAACCCCGCGGCGGTTACGGAAAATATACAGGCTGCGACCGGCGTTATAAATACGGTGTTTGAGGAAAACCTTAAAAAAATATCCGAAGAAATAGAAAAGGATAAAACGGAGGGTATAAAATCGGAAATAATTTACCCTCAAACGCAGGATACGGAATATACCGCGGCGCTTATTATCTCACAATATTGCGCGGCAAAGGAAAAGGATTACAAATATATATCCCTGCCGGATTTTGAAAGAGCAGTAAAAACCGCAGATAATATTTACCGCTATGAAAAGACGGAAGAAACAAGAACAATAGAGACAGCAGTAACCGTGGTAAACGCCGAAACGGGTGAAGAAACGGAAAATATTATTACGGCTGAAGAAAAAGTGACGGTGTATACCGTATTTTATAACGGGGAAGATTATTTTGCAGAGAGCGTTTTTAATCTGAACGCAGAACAAAGGACGCTGGCAGATAATTACCTTGAAAATTTAATGTTATATTTAAGCGGAGGTATTTAAAATGAAGTTGTTAATTGTATCTTTGGTTTCACTGTGGACGGGCGGGTTTATAGGCGTAGCGGCAATGTGTCTTTTTCAGATAAACCGCGGCAGAGGGGCGGAAAGGAAAACAAATGAGCGAAAGGAATGAAAACAAGGTATATATTATTCCGCCTGACTTTATTCAGAGCGGCACTTTATTCGGCGGACTCGTTAAGTTTAGAAATGCGCTTGAGGCGGCGGTTTTAGCTTTTTTGGCGGGCTTTCCCGTTTTAAAGCTGCATATAGGGCTTACGGCTAAGATAATTATTCTCTGCCTTACCGCCCTGCCGCTCGGCGTTTTGGGGCTTGCGGGTATTAACGGCGAAAGCCTTTCGTCCTTTATTTTCGGCTTTTTAAAGTTTCTTAAAAACAGGCGGGTTTTAAAGATCGGGAGCGATAAAAACGAATATCTGCCGATAGAGAAAATAGAAAACGGGATAATATATACCAAGGATAAACGCTACATAAAGGTAATAGAGGTTTTACCCATAAACTTTTTGTTAAGGAGCGCAAGAGAGCAAAGAAGTATTATTTACTCCTTTGTTTCTTACCTTAAAATAAGCCCCGTGAAAATGCAGTTTAAAATCATAACCAAAAAGGCAGACACCAAAAAGCACCGAGATATAGTTCTTAAAGAAATGGAAAAGGAAACGGACGAAAGCTGCCGCAGACTGCAAAGGGATTATTTAAAGCTAATAAACCGTATAGGCTCTAAGGAAGCCACTACCCGCCGTTTCTTTATAGCCTTTGAATACGAAAACGGCGGGCGGAGAGTAAAGAACGAAGAAAGCGAGGCGGTAGCCGCACTTCAAACCGCCGCGAGAACAGCGGTAAATTATTTAAAGCAATGCGGGAATAAGGTAATAATCCCGGATAATGAGGACGAATTTACCGCGGATATTCTGTACGACATTATCTGCCGTGATGAGAGCTTTAAAAAGCCGCTTACCGAAAAGGTTGCAGAAACTGCTGCAAGGTATATTGCAGAGGGCAAAAGCACGGATAATATTCCGGTTACCGAATTTTTATATCCCGAAAGCACGGACCTTACGCACGGCAGATATATTAAAACAGGCGCTCTTTACCGCGCGTATTATATTATTCCGTCGGGCGGATACAAAACGCAGGTGCCTGCCGGGTGGTTGAGTCTGCTTATAAACGCGGGCGACGGTATAGATACCGACCTATTCCTGTTCCGCCAGCACAAAGAGCAGGCGGTGCGCAGGCTTGGTCAGCAGTTAAGAATAAACCGCTCGAAAATACGCGAGGTAAGCGACACAAACACCGATTTCGACGACCTTGACAGCGCAATAAACAGCGGATATTTTTTAAAGGATGGGCTTGCAAACAACGAAGATTTTTATTATATGAGCATACTTATAACCGTAACCGCCTATACGCCTGAAGAGCTTGAGTGGCGGGAACGGGAATTAAAGAAAATGCTTATTTCGCAGGATATAAGCATATCTGCCTGCACATTCCGAGAAGAAGCGGCTTTTCTTTCTTCACTGCCGCTGGTATCTCTTGAAAAGCATTTGTATAACCGGGCGCGGCGCAATGTGCTGACAACGGGCGCGGCAAGCTGTTATCCATTTACCGCGTATGAGCTGAGTGACGACAACGGAATACTTTTAGGGGTCAATAAATACAACAATTCGCTTGTTATAGTGGATATTTTCAATTCCGCAGTATACCGCAACGCCAATATTGCAATAGTGGGAACGAGCGGAGCGGGAAAAACCTTTACAATGCAGCTTATGGCTTTGCGTATGCGAAGAAAAGGTATTCAGGTCTTTATAATAGCCCCATTAAAGGGTCACGAATTTTTAAGAGCCTGCAAAAATATAGGCGGAGAGTTTATACAGATCTCCCCCGCCTCAAAAAACTGCATTAACATTATGGAAATAAGGAAAACGGATAAAAGTGCCGACGAAATTATAGACGGCGGGCATATTGAAAAATCCGAGTTGGCGAAGAAAATCCAAAGCTTACATATCTTTTTCAGTCTGCTTATTCCGGATATGACCCACGAGGAAAAGCAGTTACTTGACGAAGCGCTTGTAAAGACCTACGCTTTAAAGGGCATAACGCACGATAATAAAACACTTGCAGATAAAGCCGATCCCAATAAATACAAGGAAATGCCGGTACTCGGTGACTTATATAATATCCTTATTTCCGATACCTCAACCGAGCGCCTCGGGCATATACTTAACCGTTTGGTGCACGGCAGCGCAGGAACATTTAATCAGCAGACAAATGTAAATCTCGATAATAAATACACCGTGTTCGATATTTCCGAGCTTTCGGGCGATTTGCTGCCTGTGGGTATGTTTACGGTGCTTGACTATGTGTGGGATAAGGCAAAGGAAGACCGCACCGCAGAAAAGGCGATTTATGTTGACGAAATGTGGCAGCTTATAGGCAGCGGGGGTAATCAGGTGGCGGCGGGCTTTGTGCTTGAAATGTTTAAGATTATACGGGGCTACGGCGGCTCGGCAATATGCGCCACGCAGGACTTAAACGATTTTTTTGCACTTGACGGCGGCAAATACGGAAAAGGGATTATAAATAACTGCAAGACTAAAATAATACTTAACCTTGAAGACGACGAAGCCGAAAGAGTAAAGGATATTTTCAAGCTCTCCGAAGCCGAGATTATGGAAATAACCCATTTTGAGCGCGGCAGCGGGCTTATAAGCACAAACAACAATAATATAACGGTTGAGTTTAAGTGCAGCGAGCTTGAAAAGCGCCTTATAACCACCGACCGTAGGGAGTTAAAACAGATACTTGACGGTGAAAAAGCGGATATGCGGAGTTAATACGGAAATAATGCGTATTATAACTTTTACGCGTAAATAATGCGGATGCATTACGCATTAGGGTTAGATTTAGAAAAGCGCAGTTTACTTGTCTTAAATATTTTTAAAGTCATACCACACATTTTTATTGATAATTATAATTTTGTGTGGTATATTTTAATTGAGGTGGGAAAGTTGCTTATCGGTTCTGTTGTGAAAAATGAAGCTCTCCGCAATCAAAAGATGATATGTGAGTACGAATCTTTGCTGACAAAACTTCCAAAGGGATCTGTCACCTGCCGCAAAAACGGATATTACTATTTAAGGTACAGAGAAAACGGTAAAATTTATGATAAATACATCGGCAAGGATACCGGGGAAGTAAATAAAATCCGTGAGAAACTTATTCTCCGTAAGCATTATACAGAAATGCTGCTCGCATTGCAAAAGGAGCAGAAGGCTATTCATAAAATACTGGAGGGATTGAAATGATTATCTATCACGGAAGTACACAGCTTGTAAAAATACCGGAAATTCGCAAAGGCGATACCTTTCTCGATTTCGGACCCGGTTTTTATACAACAACCTCTGCGGAGCAAGCTGAACGCTGGGCTAAAATTAAAATGCGGAGAGAAAACAAGGCGATCGGATATCTTTCAATTTACGAATTTGATTTTGAAACTGCACTCAAACAGGCAAAAATACGCCGTTTTCACGCAGCAGATATTGAATGGCTGCAATTTGTAGTTAAAAACCGTAACGGTGAAATACAGGATACACCGTGCGATATGCACATAGGACCGGTAGCAGACGATAATGTTTACCGCTCCATCCGACTTTTTGAAACAGGAGTATTGGATGCGGACGAAACAGTAAAGCGCCTTAAAACAGAGGTGCTGCAGGATCAATGGACTTTCCATACAGAAAAAATACTCACATTCGTCAGGTTTGTCGGATCAAAAGAAGTCAGAACGGAGGAATAAATATGAGCAAAGAAGAATTTACTGCGATTATGCCGTATATCAGCGCCGATTTGGTAGGTTTAATAGCACGAAAAAATAACATATCCGAAGAAGACGCAGTTTTAAAACTGTATAATTCAAAGCTGTATTCGGCTCTTGAAGATGAGAGCACAAAAGTTTGGCATTACAGCACGGATATGCTCTATTCGCTTTTTGAACAGGAAGAACAAACCGGTAATATAGTTTTTCCGGATGTATAAGGGGGATATAAAATGAGCAAGGAAACAGCCTTTCTGGTATTTTGTCTTGAAAATTATAAGGTTCATAAATCGTTGACCGGAAAGCAAGCTATGGAATTATTTTGCAAATACGGTGTATTTGACTACCTTAAAGATTTTTACGACATTTTGCATACAACCGGTTATCAATATATTAACAACGATATTGACATTTATCTCAAATCACGAAATGCCGTAATAACCGCATAGAATCAAAAAGCGTTCGATTTTCGGGCGCTTTTTAATATGGCGTTGACAAACTCAAAAATAAGGTGTATAATTATCTCGGAAACAAAGAAACAAGGAAATCAAAAAACCTGAATTAAACAATTCAAAGTACATATAATGAAAAAGGAGAAGAATTATGACACATACTGTTTTGAGAGGTAATGCTGTTATGGAAAGAAAAAAAGTAAGTATTTCAGCTAAAAGACAAATAACAATACCCCAAAAGTTTTTTACAATGCTGGGCTTTGACGGTGAAGCCGAGTGCATTTTAAGAGGAAACGAGCTTGTTATACGCCCTGTTAAGGAAAGCTCCGGCGGTGAATTTGCAGAGCAGATACTGACGGATCTGGTTAAACGGGGGTTGAGCGGTGACGAGCTTATAAAGGCATTTAAAGCCGAGCAGAAAAAGGTTCGCCCGGCGGTGGAAGAGATGCTTGCGGAAGCCAAAAATGCCGCAGACGGAAACGCCGAGTATTCAACCTATAACGATGTTTTCGGCACGGAGGAATGATTATGGCAGAAGTACGGTTTTTACCGCCCGCCGCTAAATTCATTAAGAAAATCAAGGATAAAAAGCTAAAAGCCCTATACAGGGAGGCAATAGATAAGATTTCGGAAAATCATTTGGTGGGAGAAGCCAAAACAGGTGATTTAAGCGGAGTTTACGGCTACGATATTTATTACAACAAAACCAATTACGAGCTTGCTTACACGGTTGAGTATACCGACGATAAGATTATAGTCGTAATAATGGCGGGTACAAGAGAAAATTTTTATGACGAGCTAAAGCGATATATGAAAAATTTATAATGTTTTTAAAGCGTTCGATTTCGGGCGCTTTTCTTTATGCTCTGAAAGGGTGAATATATGAAAACAAGAAAAGAAATATACGGAAAAGAATGTGCGGAAATTCTGCGGAATATAACGCTGTACCACAACATACGCAAGGCGCAGGTTATAAAGCTGCACCCGAATATAAGCCCCGAGGTGTGCGAAAAAATAATATTTCATTTGCAGAATAACCGCCGCATTTACCACGATAAAGCCACCGACATAATATACGACAACAGTGACGGCAACACGGATTTTGAGACGATTTATTGCCTTTGGGTAATATGCGATTTTATAGAAAAAGTAGAGTACCATTCTATAAGCGACTTCCCCGTAAACGCGGTATTCTTTGCCGATGGCGAGCTGTATGAGCTTTCCTTTATACCCGAAAATAAAGAGGCAATGTTTGAGCAGGCTTTTAAGACGCAGGAGCCGGACGGCAAAAGAATAATAGTGCTTGAAAGCACCGAGCAGATACCGAATATAAAAATTCCAGATGTTGCCGCTTACTGCACGGTGAACGACGGCACAGGCGAAGTAAAATATTTCAGAACAGGAGAATAATTTGGACAGAACAGTTATATCAAAACGGATAAACAGGCTTGCCTGCGATATTGAAAAGCTTAAAAGTACGCTTGCCGCAATAGAGAATACGGATATTGCAAAATACCCCGAAAATTACAATATGTTAGCCACCGACGCCGCTTTACGGTCAGAGCTTATAGCCTGCCGTATGCGGCGTTTGGTATTTCAAAGCACCGATACCAAAAAGCCGGAGTACCTTGCAAGTGCAGGTGTGGTTCAGGGCATAGACATAAGGGAAGAAAACGGCATTTTAAAGATAACGCTGCCCTGCCTTTCACCGAAACGAAAAAAACGGGAAAGCACGGAATTTATCACCGACCCGCTGTATTTTACTTTAAGCCGCTATTCTGACGGTAATCCGCTTAAAAGATACAGCCATTGCGTCGTCTGCTTTTCGCATATATACTCCGACGATTCAAAGCGCTACATACGGGACTACGATAATCTTGAATTAAAGCAGATACTTGATGTTATAGCCACCTTTTTAATGGAGGACGACAGCGGACTTTTGATTGACGCATATAACACTACCGAGACAGGAAAAACAGACTGCACCGAAATCTCGGTAATGGAAAAAAGACGCTTTTCAGACTGGATAAAAGAGCACGAAAAACACTTAAAAAACATATCGGATTTTTGAAACTTTTCCGAAAAAATTTCCCGATATATAAAAAATGCCCTCAAACCGTTATAAATAAAGGCTTTCATGACATAAAAATACGCCGAAAACTACCGTGGTCAATGTAACTACGGTAGTTTTTTACACTTAAAAATGATTTATGGATAAAGAAAATACGATATGCTCAAAGGACACATTGAGTCGAAATTTATTGGAGCTTATAGCAATTTCGGGTGAGTTTCCTCAAAAGGATCTACACCGCATAGCAGGCGGCAAAAGCTATAAGGAAAGCGTGGTGGGAACGCTTAAACGCGAAGGACTTATTAAAACATATTACCGCGATTCGCTGCGGGGATTAAGGCTTACCTGCCGCGCCAAAAAACTGCTTGTTCAAAACAGACCCGAAAGATTTAAAACGCTGCTTACGGGCAAAATAGACACAAACCATATTAAAAGCGACCTGCCCCGCCGTGAACGGCTGCACCGAATAGCAGGCGCTATGGTTACAATGCTGAACGCGGGTATAGCGGTTTTCAAAGACGAAAAGCCGGATATATTCTCTCCTGCGCCTCACGGCAATATGCTTACCGAACCTATTGCCCCCGCCTTTTACAATTCCCGCGAGATAAAGGAGATAGGCACGGTGTTTGTAAAGATAAAGGGCGCGCGCTCGGTGGGAGTGCTTTTAACGCCGCGGGATATACTCGTTGTGTATAACATAGGAAACGCTTTAATGAAATGGGATTACAGATCCGAAATGCGCACAAAGGCGCTTATGAAAACCGTGCTGTGCAGAGAACGGCTGCCCTGCTATTCGGGCGAAAATATTAAGGGGCTTATCTTAGCCGACAGTATGGAGCTGTGCGCGGATATACTTGCGGAAACAGGCGGCAAGCAGCATTTTTTACTGGACGGGAATTACGACAGCTTTTATTATCTTACAAACGATTATAAGGGCGAAAGAATACTTTCGGTGCTTTGCAATTCGGCTTTAGATAACAGGCTTCGGGCAATTTTAATGTCCGACCTTAAAGAAAGGGACAGCGGACAAATAATAGAAAACGACGCGTCAGAGCAGGACGGCACACCCGTACTGTTCGGCTTTTACTGCGATTTACCGCGTATAAAGAGATTTGATACGGCACTGTCGTTAAGAGAGAAAAGAGGCGTTATTATCTGCTTTGATTTTCAAAGACCCGCGCTTGAAAAATACTGCTGCGAATACATAACATTTAAAACCATTGATTTTAATAAATGGGAGATGAGCTTTTTTGAAGAATAAAAGAAAAATATGCCTGTGCCTTGCCGTTCCGTTAATATCCTTTGCTATATTATACGGCGGCGGATATGCGGCGCAATTTATTAAGAATTACAAAATATGGACGAGCGCCGGAGGAACGCCCGGCAGCTCATCACCCGTAAAGCCGACTTTAAACGCCATTGCCTGCTTTAAAGCGGCTTTTTCATTTCCCTACGGAATAATGGGCTGCGGAATTTGCATTACAGCCGTTTTGCTGCTTGTGTTCTGCCTTTTCAGAATGGGCAGGAGCGACGGCGGCGTGCCGGATAAGGAAAGAAACTTTGTTTATTCAAATAAAGGCACCTACGGCACATCCGGCTTTATGAGCGAAAAGGAAATGAAAACGGTGTTTAATTTAACCCACGATTTAAAAAACTGCAGCGGCACTGTTTTGGGACTGTATGACGGTAAATACATATGCGTACCGCAAAACGGCAGACTCAATAAAAATATTGCGGTTTACGGAGCGTCCGGCTCTATGAAAACAAGGGCGTTCTGCATAAACAGGATATTGCAGGCGGCACAGTGCGGAGAATCGCTTATAATCTGCGACCCGAAATCCGAGCTTTATGAAAAAACAAGCGAATATCTGCGAAGAAAAAATTACACCGTCAGAGTATTTAATCTTGTAAGCCCCGAAAATTCGGATTCGTGGAACTGCCTTGAGGAAATACAGGGCGACGAGCTTATGGCGCAGCTTTTCTGTGATGTAATAATTAAAAACACGGGTTCTGAACGCGGCGATCACTTTTGGGATTCAAGCGAAATGAATTTACTGAAAGCGTTGGTGCTTTATGTTGAGCAGGGCTACCCGGCAGAGCGCAAAAATATGGGCGAAGTATATAAGCTGCTGACATTAAGCTCGGATAAGGAGCTTAACAGCCTTTTCGATATGCTGCCGCCGTCACATCCGGCAAAGGCGCCCTATTCAATCTACCGCCAAGCGTCCGATACCGTTCGCACGGGCGTTATTATAGGTCTCGGCTCACGGCTGCAGGTTTTTCAGATGAAAAAAATATGTAATATGACGGCGTTTGACGAAATAGACCTTGAGCTGCCTGGAAAACAGCCCTGCGCCTATTACTGCATAACGAGCGATCAGGACAGCGCCTTCGATTTCCTTTCCTCTCTCTTTCTGTCCTTTTGCTTTATTAAGCTTGTGCGGTATGCGGATAAAAACTGCGAGGGCGGCAGCCTCCCTACACCGGTGCATATTCTCGGGGAGGAGCTTACCGCCTGCGGAGTTATTCCGGATTTAAGCCGGAAAATAAGCGTTATACGGTCAAGGAATATAAGTATGAGCTGCGTTTTTCAAAACCTTGCGGGACTTCAAAACCGCTATCCGCAAAATCAGTGGCAGGAAATACTCGGCAACAGCGATATTCAACTCTTTTTAGGCTGTGTTGACGAGCTGACGGCGAAATATATAAGCGACCGTTCGGGTGAAGTGAGCGTTAATGTGCAAAGCAGGGCGAAACAGCTTAGCAGTATGAGAATTTCAAATTATACCCCGCAATACAGGGAAACGGACGGCGTAGGCAGAAGAAAGCTGCTTACAATGGATGAGGTTTTAAGACTTCCGACAGAAAAGGAGCTTATTATAATCCGCGGCAAAAAGCTCTTAAAGGCGGATAAATTCGATTACACCAAGCACCCGGAGTATAAAAACCTTGTTCCCTGCAAAGCGTCGGCGCATACCCCTGATTGGTCTGCGCTGCCGCCTAAAACCTACGGCGGAGAAATACCTACGCAAAGAAAGAAGAACGGCAGAAAAAAGACGCCCGTTCCCAATAAGACGATACCCATAGACAAAGACATAATAATGACAAAATAACAGGAGGAAAAAAATATGCCGACAAAAAAGAAAACCGAAGAAATAACCGACAGCATCATGGAGGCGCAAAATGAAACCGAAGAACAGAATACCGTCCCGCCTGCTGCCGAAGAACAAACCGAAAAGCCAAAGCGAACCCGCAAAAAGAAGACGGAAATTACCGAAACCGAGGAGCAGCCCGTTAATGAAACGGTCGAACCTCAAACGGAAGAAAAAGCCGACGAAGAAGCTGCGGCAGAACCCGTAAAGCCAAAAAGCAGAATACTTACAGTTGAAGCCAAAGCGGAGGTATATACCGAGCAGACAAGAGCGGATATTATCTGGCACGAAATACAAAACGCATATATAACGCATAGGATAATGACCGGCACTTTAAGCGGCGTTGAGTGCAATGACGCGGGACATCATTACGCGATAGCGGATTATAACGGTTTCAGAATCGTAATTCCGCTAAAGGAAATGTTTTTCGATTTCCCCACAAACCTGCACGGCGACGAATATAAGGAGGCGGTTATGCGGTACAACAAGCTGATGAACTCAATGCTCGGCGCTGAAGTAGATTTCGTGTTAAGGGGCATAGATTCAAAAGCTCGCAGCGTTGTAGCCTCGCGGAAAGAGGCGATGTATAAAAAGCGCCAGACCTTTTATATGGAAACGGACGAAAACGGAATGTTCCGCATTTATGAGGACCGCATAGTGCAGGCGCGGGTCACCGCCGTTGCCGAAAAAGCAATAAGGGTTGAAATATTCGGGGTGGACTGCGCAATGCCCGTTAAAGACCTTTCGTGGGACTGGTTAGGCGACGCGGGCGAGCGTTTCTCCATAGGGGATAAAATACTCGTCAGAATAAAAGAGGTTGAGCGGGAAAGTATTAAGGATATTTATGTTCGGGCGGACGCACGGAGCGTTACGGATAACCGAACGGATAATTTAAGTTCGTGCAAAATACAGGGCAAATACGCCGGCAGGGTTACGGATACTCATAAGGGCGTTGTGTATATACGGCTTAACAACGGCGTAAACGCCATAGCCCACTCCTGCCTTGACAGGCGTATGCCGGGCAAAAAGGATGACGTTTCCTTTGTTGTTACCGCAATTGAAGAAGAAAGGGGTGTTGCGCTCGGAATTATTACCCGTATAATCAAGCAGAATTTATAGTTGTTGAAATAATGCGGCGCCAATGCGTATTAAAGTTAAAGAGAACAGGAGGTATAAAAATGTTCAGAAAAATATATTTTGCTTTAGCTTTAATCATTTTGCTTTTGTGCGCCGCCTGCCGAAATAATACGACAGGGGTAAGCTCCGAATGTAAATCGGAAATTGCCTTTACGGAAAACAGCGAAAATACCGTAGCTGCCGGCTCTGACGAAACGGACAGCTCGGAAAGCGCTTTACAGAGCGAACAAAGCTTTGAAAGTCTAAGCTCTGCGAACGACTACCAAAGCCGTCCGAATAAAACGCCCGCGCCGGATAATTCCCCGCCATCGGTCTCGGATAACAGCAAGGTAAGCGATATAATTTCAGAACCTAATAATTCAGAACCCGAAAGGGCGGAAAACAAGGATATAACCGACAAAGCCTCAAGCCTTGTGTTAAAGCTTTTGAATGATGAAAGAAGAAAGCTCGGTATTCACGAAAGAGCAGAGCTTACAGGGCTTGCTTCCCTTGCAAAATTCCGTGCCAATCAACTGACCGCTCAGTTTTCACACTCTTGGACGGACGAAAACGGCAACACGGTTGACGGCGCGGACTATGCGGCAACAGCCTTGAAATACGGTAAGCTTATTACCGAAAAAGAAACGCGCTATGATTTTGCAAGCGGTAAGGTTATAGAAACCGGAAAAATAATTGAGCGGTATTCCTACGGCGGCGGAGAAAATTGCGGCACAGGATCTGTTAATATTTTCGATTCAAATGCGCTTGCAAAAAGCATTGTTGAGGCATTTAAAAGCAGCCCGGGGCATTGGAACTCTTTAATGAGCGAAGACAATTACTATGAGGGAGTCGGAATTGTAATATTAAACGGCAAATGGTATTGCAGCATAAATTCCTCGGCGGAAAATTACGGGTAAAAACAAACTGAAAACTCAAATACAAAATTGTGAGGAGCAAAAAAATGAGAAGGATTAAAAGCATAATTTCATTGGTATTAGCCTTAATACTTGCCTGCGCGGCGGCGCTGCCGATATCTGCGGCAGGACCGCCGGCGGGCGACAGTCTGTATATTAACACACATATTGACGCTATAAACAGCGCTACCGGCAAAAACTATCTGTCGGATACCGGAGATACAATGGATTTTCTGAAACTTAAAGCCTACGACCAAAATCCGGTTTACTGTATTGAAAAGGGCGCGAGATTTACAAGAACATTGTATAAGGCGCAGACCCTTAGTAACAGCGTGTACTGGAAAAAACTTACCGAAAAAGCAAGGGAGGGCATAGCGCTTGCCGCAGCTTTCGGTTATCCCGCGCAGTCATATTCAGCGCTCGGCGTTCCGTCGGCAGACGACGCATATACCGCAACGCAGTTTATTATCTGGGAGTATCAGCAGGGATTAAGAACAGCGCCCGACGAGCAGATATCGGATAGGCGTTACAGAGCCAAAATAGCCGGCACTCCTGCTGAAACGGCATATAAAACCATACTTGCAAACATACGCAAATATATATCCGACCCGCAGTACAGCGGAAACACGCAGAATTTGTACGGATTTGTTCAGCTTACATCAGGCAGCACATCTAAAGAACAGGAAATAATTTGTTTTTACGGAGAAACGCCGAAGCTGCTTGAAAAGGGATATATTGAAGTATACAAAAAGGATACGGACGGTAATCTGCTTGACGGCGCGGAGTTTTCGGTATATAACAGCAGCGGCGCATATGTTACTAAAATAGGCCCTACCGTAAACGGGTATGCAAGGTCTGCCGAAATTACACTCGGCACATACACGGTAGTGGAAACAAAATTTCCTCAGAATTACAGAAAATATGATAAAGACACCTGGATTGTCATATTAAACAGAGGCAGCGCAAAGTTTACGATAAACGCAGTCAATGAAATTGTTCCGGGCGCTTGCAGGATAATAAAGGCGTCCGAAGACGGCGTGATTGCGGGTGTGAGTTTCAGAATAACCGGAAACGGCACCGATGAAACCGCGAAGACAAACGAAAACGGTGAGATAATATTTTCGTCACTTAAACCCGGCAGATATACCGTAACCGAGGATACAGAGGATAAATACATACCGCAGGAAAGCAAAGCAGTGACCGTAGTAACGGGTGAAACCGCGGTTGTGACCTTCAGCAATGTTCTGAAAAAGGGCAGTTTAAAGGTCGTAAAAACAGCCGAGGACGGATTTAAGGATAATTTCACATTCAGACTTACAGGCACCTCGTACTCCGGCTTACCCGTCAACGAATATGCCGTAACGAACAATGACGGCGAGGCGTTTTTTGAAAATGTGCTTATAGGCTCCGGATATATTCTTGAAGAAATAAATACTCCCGCAAGATATGTTGTCCCCGAATCACAAACCGCTTTAATAGAGTGGAATAAGGTAACCGATATTTCGGTAAGTAATACGCTTAAAAAATGGCGGGCTGATGTTTGCAAATACGACGGCGAATTGAATAAAGAGGGCGCATCGCAGGGAAATGCGAGCTTAAAGGGCGCGGTGTACGGCTTATATAAGGGCGGACAGTTGACAGCCACATATACAACCGATGAAAACGGACGCTTTGTTACGGATTATTATGTCTGTGCGGACGACTGGACTATACGGGAAATACACCCGTCAACCGGGTATTTGCTTGACGATACGGTGTATAGGATAGATTGCCGACCGGGGAAATATACCGTTATCAGAAACACCGAATATATAAATGTTTTCGAGCAGGTTATTAAAGGCAGAATAAACATTATAAAGCACAGCGACGACGGATCTACAAAGATAGAAACCCCAGAAGCAGGCGCAGAATTTGAGGTGTTTTTAAAATCGGCAGGTTTGTATGCTTCTTCAAAGGAATCGGAACGGGACAGGCTGAAAACGGATAAATACGGATTTGCCGAAACAAAACCGCTGCCCTACGGAGTTTATACAGTAAAACAAGTGTCCGGCACAGCGGGCGCGGAGCTTATAAAGCCGTTTGATGTATACATAAACGCGGACGGCGAGGCGTACCGCTATATTATAAACAACGCCGCCTTTAAAGCGTTTATTGATATAGTAAAAAAGGACGCAACAACCGGCAAGGTAATTCCCGCTGCCGGGGTCGGGTTCAAGGTTAAAAATCTTGCGACGGGTAAGTTTTTGGTACAGCATATAAATTATCCTACGCCTATGGATATAGATGTGTTTTACACCGACTCAAACGGCAGATTGCGCCTGCCCGAAAAATTAAGCTATGGGGATTATGCGATTATCGAGCAATGCACGGCGGAGGGTTATATACTGGATTCAGAGCCTGTTAAGTTTACGGTGGACGGAACGCAGGATACCGTAACGGTTGAAAAGCTTAACTATCCGCAAATGGGAACTCTGACAGTAACAAAAGAGGGCGAAATATTTTCATCCGTATACGAAAAAGACGGGCTGTATATACCGAAGTATGAGACTGCAGGGCTTAAAAACGCGGAATTTTCGGTTTTTGCAGCAGAGGATATTTATACGCCGGACGGCACTTTGCGCTGCGCAAAGGGAGAAAAAGCAGACAGTATTATTACGGGAGAGGACGGAAAAGCCGCCACAAAGCCGCTATTTTTGGGAAAATACGAAATTCGGGAAACCAAAGCGCCGAACGGCTATATATTAACAAACGAGCCTGTATATGCCGAGCTTAAATATGCCGGGCAGGAGGTAAAGATAACAAGCACGGCAGTTTCCGTAAACAATAAAAGACAAAAGGCGGTTATCCGTCTTAGGAAATCTCTTGAAAAAGACGAAACATTTGCCCTTGGAAATGTAAACGAATATACAAGCGTTAAATTCGGGCTTTTTTCCGCCGAAAGGCTTACCGCGGCAGACGGCAGCGAAATACCCGCAGACGGTCTGCTTGAGGTAATTTCGGTAGATGAAAACGGCAACGGAATATTTACCGCCGACATACCCGTGGGCGCAAAGCTATATGTTAAAGAAACGGCAACGGACGGTCATTACATTTTATCCGATGAAAAATATCCCGTGGAATTCACATACAGCGGACAGGATATATCTTCGGTGCAGTTGATTATAAACGGCGGCAAGGCTATTGAAAACCGTATTATTCGCGGCAGAATAGACGGCATTAAGACGGACGAAGACTTAAACCCGATAGGAAAAGCTGTGTTCGGTTTATTTAAGCCCGATGAAACGGTATTTACCGAAAGTACAGCGCTGGCAGTTACGGAATCGGAAGAAAACGGCGCATTCAGCTTTACGGGCATTCCCTACGGTAAATGGATAATTAAAGAGCTGTCCTGCCCCGACCGTTATGTACTGTCGGACAAGCTGTATGAGGTGAATATAACCGAGGACGGCGAGGTACTGTCGTTCGGTATTCAGAATAAGACCGTCACGGGAACGGTAAGGGTTATAAAGCTAAGCAAGGCGGATATATCCCGAAAGCTGCACGGCGTAGAATTCTATATTTATTCCGACACAGATAACAACGGAGTGTTTGACCCGAATACGGATATTTATATCGGCAGGCTTGAAGAAGCCGAAAACGGTGTATACAGTCTATCAAAGCTTAAATTCGGCGGGTATTTCCTCTATGAAAACAAAGCGCCGGACGGATATAAAAAGGACGACAGGTATTTTTATTTTCAAATAAAGAAAGACGGCGAGGCCGTTACCGTGGAAAATGAAAAAGGCGCGGGTTTTGTAAACGAGCCTATACCGGTAGCGGAGGTGCCATCTTCACCTAAAACCGGAGATTTTTCCAATCCGCTTGTATTTATTATAATCGGGCTTTCGGCGCTTTTTGTATCGGCAGTTTCGTTAATTTTTTTAAGGAAAAAATCCGGTAAAGAATAATTTTACGGCGGCGGGCACAGCGATGTGTCTGCCGTTTTTTGTTGTTAGGACAGTAAGGAAAGATTGTAATTTTAAAATTGTGGTTTTTGCCTTTGAAAAGTCGTTTTAACTACTACAGATTGGATTTGAAAAGAAAAGTTGAATAATGATAATAGAGGGGTCAAAATGAAAACACAGCAAAACGCTTTATATCTCTTTTTAAGTCTGACAAGAGGCAGTTGGCGTAACGCTATATTTATAGAATGTAAAAACAAATGCAGTAAAGAATGTGCAGGCTGGCTTATGACGGCAGATACCGAGGGCGTGCCGATGCTTTACCCTGCCAGCCTGTTTGAAGAAAAGGCTGATGTGGTTATAGATAAAGCTGAGTGTGCCGCCGTAATCGGCCGGGAAACATTTGAAACGGTATACGACAGATGGCTTTTATGGAATGTTTCGGATAGGTCAAATTGCAGCATATGTCAGGCGGCAGCTAACAGAGCAGATATTATTTACTGAACGAATTTTAAATTATGTTAAAGGCGGTGATTAAAATAAAAAGAATAAAAATTCATTGTCCGTATTGCGGTTCTCTCGTTACAAAGCGGGCGGCAAGCTATGTTTACGGCAAAAACGCAAAGCCGGATACATTTCTATATGTCTGCGATAGGTATCCCGCTTGTGATTCCTATGTTGCGGCGCATACAAAAAGCGGCTTGCCTATGGGAACTCCGGCAAACAAAACGCTCAGAAACAAAAGAATCGCAGCTCACAAAGCGCTCGACAGAATATGGGAAAACGGATATATGACAAAGGAGCAGGTATATATCTGGCTGCAGGCAAAATTAGATATGCCGGCAAATGTAATGCACATAGGTAAACTTAACGAATATTACTGCAACCGGATAATTTATGAATGTAACCGAGCATACAGAAATATGCGTGCAGTTACATAAGGGGAGGTTTTATGAAAAGGATAATACCGCTGAATGAGAAACAAATAGCCTTGGTAGAGGATAATATTTCGGTTATTAAAACGGTGATTTGTTCAAGGATAATCATAGATAAAAACATATTCGGCATGGAATACGACGACCTCTATCAGGAGGGGTGTCTGCTGCTGTGCAATGCGGCGCTTATGTATGATGAAAGCCGGGGCAGCAGTTTTTGGTCTTTTGCCTACATAGTTATTCTTAACGGTTTGATTTCATACTGCAAAAAGGTTGAAAACAACAGGAAAAACCGCGCCGAATATATAGAGAGCCTTAAAAGACAGCCGGAAAGCTTTTCACTGCAAAACAGCACGCCATACGAAAGGATGGTGGAAACAAATATAATCGACTTTTTAGATAATATAAAAGCGCAATATTCGGGAACTGTAAGGCTCGGAATTGAGGCGCTGTCGCTTAAAGTCAAGGGCTTGTCGGGCGGTGAAATAGCACGGCTTTACGGGGTAAAAACAAATCTTGTGGGCGCATGGATCTCACGCGCATTGAAGAAATTAAAACAAAATTCCGTATTTAATTCATATATGGATGATTTTAACGAAAGAAAGGTGTCATAAAATGAAAATGCTTTATACTGCCGTAGGAATTTTTAAACTCAAAAATCAAGGGAAAAACAATGTTTATCCCACCGTTATTCTGTCGGGTAATGAATGCAGATTGGATGTTCAGGAAATGATGATATGGTCGGCGCTTAATTGGAGAATTACCGACGACAAAAAATTATATACATATTATTCCGAACAGAAGAAAAAGTCCGGCGTTGTATTCAGCCGCAGCTATACCGATACATTAAACAGGCTTATTGTACGCGGGCTTGTGGCATGCGGGCGCGGTGAAAACGGCGAAGAAGCCTTATATGATCTTATATCCGGACTCTACATTATTCCGCTTTACCAAAGCCCGTTTATTCGCATAATTTCGTTTTTAAGAATGGTATTTATTTTCAAATTGCCGTATGAAAAAGCGAAAGTGCTGTTTGAGCGGGATAAGAAGAATAAAAACGAAAGGCGGGTAATGAAGCTTGCCTTTTCAGCACCTATGTCCACCGCCGAAATAGTGAAATGTATTGATAAAAACATTGATTTCATTTTAAACGAGGACGATGTTGTGGAGTTTTTGTATGACGATAAATTCACAACAAGTGAAAATATAGCCGAGAACGTTCGCGGGCTTTCATCCGTCCGCACGGTTTTAACCGCAGTTTCCAATTTGTATTTGCGGCGGCAGATATTGTTTGAGAGGATGTGACAATATGGCGGCTTTTAAGAATTTTCCCGTGCCTTTAAAGGAAAAGCTGGTAACTGTTATATTTATCGCGACGTTTATACTCTTTGCAGGAAGCGTTGCCGCCGTCGTCTTTAAGGATATAATAATGTTTATATTAAGCCTTTTGCTTTGTGTATTTAACCTTATACGGGCGGTATCTCTATACAAAACCGTATCCGGGAATAAGTACGAAATTGTCGAGGGCAGATGTACCGAAATATCCTCCGTTCTCATTCGTAAGCAAAAGAAAATAAAAATTGCGACCGAGGACGGAGACGAACGGTATTTTATATTAGACAGGCGCTCAAAAATATCTGTCGGAAAGGAATACAGATTTTATTTCAAGGCAACGCAGAAAATCTGCTTCGGCAAAGACATCACGGAGCTGCTGCAATCGGCAGATTGCTTTTTGGGGTATGAGGAAGTAAAAAACGAATAATATGCTATATATTGATTATGACTATTGACAAATACAATATATAGTGATATAATCTGTTTGTAATTGATTTTTGTGCAAGCCCCTGCGGGCAAGGGATATTTTTTAATATCACATCGCACACCTTTGTTGAGTTTGTATTAAATGACAGTGGTATTATCGCTTTATGCGGTTTATTGCTGTCTTTTTTTAAGTGAAAAAGGATTTTTTCCTATGCGGGAATGGCATTTGACTGTATTATATATACGGCGGTCATTCCCGCTTTTTTATTTTACCCAAAACACCGCAAGGTGATTGGAATAAATTGAAAGGCGGAAAACCAATGAGCAAAAGAAACCGTATGCGTTCTAACCGCAGGCACACACGCCCTGCAAGGATTAGAGAGCAAATGAAAAGAAAGGAGGCACGAAAGCGTGCAAAGCACCGAAAAATAATATATTACCGGCGTGCGCCTGTTTTGCGCTGCCGATGTAAAGGGGCTTAAAATATGCCGAACGGAAATTACACCCCGTCAGTTCTTGCAGATACAAGTAACCTTACAAGGGATGAATGGCTCGACCGGCGGCGAAAAGGAATCGGCGGCAGCGATGCGGCGGCTGTAATAGGGGTATCACCCTACTCTACGGCAAGAGACCTTTATTACGAAAAGCTGAATATAGTAACAGCCGGCGACAACGAGGATAACTGGGTGCAAAAGAAAATAGGGCATTTGCTTGAGGATTTGGTCGCTGAAATATTCAGTAAAAAGACCGGCTTCCCTGTTTATCAGGTAAAGAAGATGTTTTACCACCCGAATCACCCGTATATGTTAGCCGATGTGGATTATTTCGTAAGCCTGCCGGAAAACAAAACCGCTATTCTTGAAATTAAAACCACCAATTACAACGCAAAGGATAACTGGTGGCTTGACGGCAAGGAAAGCGTCCCGGTGAATTATGAAATACAGGGGCGGCATTATATGGCTGTTACCAATATCGACAAGGTATATTTCTGCTGCCTTTACGGGAATACCGAAAATGAGGTTATTATTCGCAGTATCGAACGGGATTTAAACTACGAGGAACTGATAATCGCGTTTGAGGAAGATTTCTGGGTGAACAATGTGCTGAAAAAAGTGCCGCCGCCCTACAGTGAGGACGGGGATTTGGTGCTTGAAAGCATAAAAAAACACTCCGGAATATCCCACGCGGCAATACCCGAATCGTTACTCGGTATTAAAATCTCGGCGGATGTGCAGAGATACCTTGAATTGCAGGAGGAAAAGAAAAAAGTAAAATCAGAGGAAAACAGAATCGACAGCGAGCTTAAAAGGATAAGGGGCTGTATTCTCGATGTTATGGGGAAAAACCGTAACACGGGCTGTACCGTAGGGGACACCGACTACACCGTGGAATACAATTCAACCTTTAAGCCTACCATAGACAAGGATAACCTGTTCAGACTGAAAGAGCAGTACCCGAATATCTATGATAAGTTTGTAACCCTATCTGAAACTCGCAGGTTTTATGTTAAAAGGTCGCAGAATACTGCGGCTTGATTTTTTTATAAAGGAGTTTTGTTATGAAAAGAAAACGTGAGCGGGAGGTTATAAAGCGTGAGCTACTCCTGCGTATATGAAAGCACCATTTTTTATAACCCCGCAGACAAGCACTCGGTAATACGCGTAAGAACGCGGGATAAAACCGTACCCGACAAAGCGCGAAAAGCCGCAAACGGCAGGGACGATTTTATCCGCTTTATCGCTAAAGGGTATAATTTGCCGCAAACAGATAAAATCTCCATGATTTTAGAGGGCGAATGGCAGACAGGCAAATACGGCACGCAGTTAAGCGTTGAAGACTGTGAAGAAATAGTACCGTACACGGACGAAGGCTTGAAGGGCTACCTATCCTCCTGCCTTGTAAAAGGTATAGGCGAAAAGACCGCCGACGATATTATAAAGCGTTTCGGTGCGGATACCCTTAACATTATTGAAAACAGCCCCGAAAAGCTGCTTGAAATAAAGGGAATATCCGAGCAGAAGCTGGAGGATATAAAAAGAACCTTCAGCGAGAGCTATTCGGTAAGAAGTCTTATGATGCTGCTGTCCCCTTTTAATATAAGCGTCACGGCGGCAACGCATATCTACGATTATTTCGGAGCGAAAAGCATAGATATTCTGACAGATAACCCCTATGAGCTTTGCAATATTCCGGGCTTCGGCTTTAAGCGTGTTGATGCAATAGTTAAAAAGGGTGATACGCCGCTTAACTCCCCTATGCGCATACGCGGCGCGGTTATTACCGCACTGGAAACGCAAAAGCAGGATAACGGCCACCTTTTTATCGACGAAAGAACCTTAGTGCAGACAACCGCCGAAATGCTGAACGAGGCGCTGCCCTCAACAGATCTGCTTGTCAAGACTGCCGAAATTGATTCGGTTATTGACAATATGATTTTAAAGGGCGATATAGTATCAAACGAGGGGCGGATATACAGCACCAAAAGCTTTGTTTTGGAAAACGAGACAGCCGAAAGAATAGGAAGGCTTTTAGCTATGCCTCCTAAAAAAATAGATATTTCGGCTATTCTTGAGCATGTGCGGAAAAACCTCGGCATAGCGCTTTCAGACAAGCAAAGCGAGGCGGTATATATGGCGTTCAGCAGTAATCTTTCAATTATCACGGGTTCTCCGGGTACAGGTAAGACTACCGTTTTGAAAGCCATTATTGAGGTATATAAGGCGCTTTACCCAAAGGAAAAAATCAAGCTTGCCGCGCCTACGGGCAGAGCGAGCAGACGAATGGCGGAAAGCACCGGCGAAACCGACGCCTCAACGCTTCACAGTATGCTGGGACTTCAAAACGAGGACGGATATTTTAAAAAGGATAAGGAATTTGAGCCTATCGGCGCCGGACTTATTATTGTGGACGAAAGCTCCATGATAGATATGTGGCTTGCGCGGCAGTTTTTTATGAGAATCGGTAATAATACAAAGATTGTTCTTGTAGGCGACCCCGATCAGCTGCAAAGCGTGGGTGCGGGCGATGTGTTCCGTCAGCTTATAAACAGCGGACTTATTCCCGTTACCGTGCTGGATAAAATATTCCGCCAAAAGGACGGCAGCAGAATAGCGCTTAACGCAAGGGCTATAAATAACGACCAAACCAAATTATCCTACGGCGACGACTTTTGTTTTTACAAATGCCAAACGCAGGATCAGGCGGCGGATATTATTAAAAGAGCCTTTTGCGACCTTACGGAAAAATACGGTATAGAGAATGTTCAGATACTTTCCCCTTACCGTAAAAAAGGTACGGCCGCGGCAAACGAATTGAATCTTGCCATTCGCGAGATTGTTAATCCGTACAAAGGCGGCTTGCCCGACCTTAGAATAGGCGCTGATTATTTCCGCGTAGGAGATAAGGTTATGCAAAACAAGAACAACAGCAAGGCTTCCAACGGAGATATAGGCTTTATACGCGATATAGGCACGGATAAGGACAACAAAGCCGTTATTACGATTGAGTTTTCCGCCGACCGCAAAGCCGAATACACGCTTGAGGATATGAAAAATATTGAATTAGCCTATGCCACAACCGTTCATAAGGCAATGGGTTCGGAGTACGACATTGTTATAATGCCGATTATAAAAAGCCACTACAATATGCTGAACAGAAACCTCGTTTATACGGGAATTACCCGAGCAAAGCACCGCGTTATCCTTGTTGGACAGCCCGGTATGCTTTGCATGGCTATTCACCGTAACGAAACCGGAAACCGCAATACGGCTTTAGCCGAACGCATAGGAAATTACAAAAAGGTATACGACATTAAAATGAAAAAAGCGGGATAAGCTGAAGAAAAAGCTTACTTATTCCCGTCTTTAATTCTGAAAGGAGAAAAAATCAAATGAAATCAGACAACAGCGCCGTTGTTTACAACGCCGAAAGCACCGCCGCGGGTCTTAACCGCGTAAAGGGCTTTGACCCGTTAAAATATGTCCGCAGCACCGAAAACGGGGCGGTACTTGATCTGCCCTACCAAAAGCTTTGGTTCAGACTCAGACACCCCAACGGCAAGATCCGTATATTTATTAAAAATCTATCGGAGAAAATTGCCGCGGTTGAGGCAAGGGTATATTTTGACCGCGCCGACAGTGAGCCTGCGGCAAACTGTATTATTTCGGGGGTTGACGCCGAGGACAAGGTGTCCGTGGCGAAAGCCCAGCACGACGCTATGGAAAAAGCGCTCTCGGACGCAGGCTTCGGCTTGCAGTTTATTTCCGTCAATCCCTTTGCCGTAAAAGCCGAGGAAAAGGCGGTTACCAAGAAAGCCGAAAAGCCTAAACAGCCTGCGAAAGAAGTAAAGCCCGAAAAAGCGGAAGAACCCGTCAAGGCAGAGATAAAAACGGAGGCTGTGAAAGCAGAACCCGAAACCGCACCTGCAAAGGCGGAAACAGAAGAAGCTCCGCCCGTTACAGACCCGCTGCTGACGGTGGTAAACAATATTGAAAGCGGCAGCATTAAGGTAGACGAGCAAACGGGCGAAGTAATAGAGCAGCAAGCGGCAGCCGAAGATGAGCCGACTCCTGTTTCCTATGACAAGACTACGCCGATTGACGAAATATGCGCTGTGATGACTTTAGAGGACGCGAAGAATTATGTTATTGACGGCGGACCGTATAACGGCTGGAAGGTGGGAACCTTAGCCGAGCGCCGCCCCGTTAAGGTATTGGAAATGATTATTGAAAAATACCCGACCGAGGATAACATTCTCCGCGCCGCAACAAAGCTTATTCTTGATTCAATGAAGTGAGGTTAAAGTATGGGGTCAACCGGGGATTTTCCGTTCGACATTGAACAGGTGGCAAGCCTGCTGCCCATAAAGATTCGCAGACCGGTGGCAAACGGCGTATATACCGATTGCCCTTTTTGCGGAGACGACCGCGGCAAGCTTAAAATAAACTACGAAAACAACACCTGGCGATGTAATTACTGCGGAGAAAAGGGCGGTATGCTGGCGTTATACAGCAAATTAAACGGCAACATTTCAAATTCGGAGGCTTACAGAAGAATTTGCGATGAATTACTGCTTCGTCTTGAAACGAACACCGATTTTGACCACTGTAAAACAAAGGTGTGCAAAGCTGCTCCGACTGTAAAACGCGCGGAAGCTCCCGTTATTAACCGAACACTCTCGGCATTGCTCGGCTTGCTTAAACTGAGCGATATGCACCGAGAGCATTTGAAAAATGTGAGATGTCTTACCGACAGTCAGATAGATAAAATAGGCTTTAAAAGCACACCACCGTTTTATATGTGCGATAAAATTGCAAAAACGCTTATTAAAAACGACTTCACCGTAGAGGGCGTGCCGGGGTTCTACAAAAGAAACGGCGTATGGACGGTAATGTTCTGCTCATATACAAACGGAATTTTAATACCCGTAAGAGAAATTGACGGTATGATACACGATCTGCAAATTCGGCTTGATACTCCGCTTAAAAACGAGGGTTCGGATAAGCCGGGCGCTAAATACATATGGTTTTCTTCATCAAGTAAGCCATACGGAACAGGCCCCGGCAGCCCCATACAGTTTTTAGGCGACAGAAATGCCGGGCGGGTATATATTACCGAGGGGTATTTAAAGTCATATATTGCACACGCTTTGTCGGGTAAAACCTTTATCGCACTGGCTTCGGCAAACGCGGCAGCGGGTCTTGAAGAATTATTGCAGAGTTTAGCGCCATGCGGCACAAGAACCGTTATTGACGCCTTAGACATTGATAAATTCCGAAACAAAAATGTGGCGGCCGGCGCAGTACGCGTGCGGCAAACGGCGGCAGAGTGCGGTATGAAATGTGAAATTGCCTGTTGGAACCCGAATTACAACGGTATAGACGACCTTATTATAGCTTTAAAGCGACCGGAGGGCAGTGAAAAGATTATACAAAAGCCCGAAACAGATAAAAGACAAGGCTACCGTATTTACCAGTTGGATATAAGCGGCGCGGCTGTCAGAAGCTACGCCTTTGCGGGTATTGAAAAGCTGCTTGAAGCTGGCTTTACAGAACCTCCGGCGGAAGAATACTGTCTTGTATGCGACGGTGAAGTTGCCGAATTTGAGGACGATTTTACCTGCCTTAATTACATACGGCAAAAATACGGCTTAAAGCTGCCTGACGGTTACGCCGGGCGAGCCGTAGCTCCGTCTGATGTTATTGAGTTATATAGCGTTAAAGGCAGCCGATTCTTTTACTGTAACGAAGAGGGTTTTTATCCCGTTGCATTTGCGGCGGAAAAAGCAAAAATTAAGGGTTTTTATTAAAAGGCGCGGTATGGGGCTTTCCCGTACCGCGTTTCAAATTTTAAAAAGGAGCATAAAAATGGATGCCAATAATAAAACAGAAGTCACCGAAAAAACAGCCGAGCAAACCGAGGCTGAAAGAAAAAAAGCCTTTGAAGCGGAAGAAGCCAAGCGAAAGGCGGAATTTGACGCTAAAAAGGCGGCTCGCGATGAAGAAATTCAGATCGAATGGGAAATGAACACAATGCTTTCCACGGATGAATTATTAAAGCAGGCTGAAAACAATATAGCGACGGGTGTTGAAAGGATTACCCACCGCAATATGAAAGAAAGCGTTGCCGCTTATATAATCGAATTGAGCAGGAAAAACGAAAACCTTTCCCGCAATATTCTTCATCCTAAAAAGAGCGTTGCAAACTGCTTTAAGTATATAAACATTAAAGCGCGGGAATACCTTGAAGAAGATATGAAGCTTACGGGTGAAAAGCCGGACGGAAACGGCGTTATAGGCATAGACATTCCGGACGATCTCTGCTACGATTGGGCTGAGGAATACTATCGTTCAACCAAAATTGAAGTAGATTATGCGGACGAGGAAAAGTTTGAACCGAAAACATACACACCGGCCTATACTTCAAAAACCGCTAAAAAGTCTACTGCAAAAAAGAAAGAGACTCCACCGCCCAAAGAGAAGGAAAAGTCGGAAAACACCAACCAGCTTTCTTTATTTTAGGAGGATTTGTATGTTAGCTTATAAAGGCTTTGATAAGGGACTGATATGCAGAGACTATCAGTTTAATCCGGGGCTTAATGTGACCGAAAAAGCAAATTGCGCAAAGAACGGCTTTCATTGCGCCGAAAATCCCCTCGACTGCTTTAACTATTATCCGAATATAAAAAATTCGGAATATTATATTGTTGACGCAGGCGGAGATATAGACGAGGATGAACGCGACAGTAAAATTTCCTGTACGCATTTAACGATATTAAAGCGTTTGACTCTGAAAGATTTACTGTTACATTCTCTCGCATATATAAACGATCACCCATTCAGGGCAAACAGCAGCCAAGTGGAAAGGAAAATCGGCAAATCCCGTAACGGTTATGTAATAGTGCGCGGCAAAGACCCCGTTGCTTCGGGTGAAAAAGGAGATTATCTTTGCTTTGCAAAGGAAGAACCGAACAGCAAAAAGATTATTCAAATAGCATTAGTTAAGGTCGACGGGAAAAGAATTATGCCGAACCGACTGTATAATGTCAATTTAGAGGAAAGCGAGAAAACGGAATATGATAAAAAAAGAGTTGCTTAAAATGCCGAAGCTTCGGGCTACTCCGTATATGCTCCGCAGAGCCAAAGCAGATAAACCGAAAGATGTCAGGGTAAATAAATATACAAATTGGTCGTATCTTAGGTGCTGCACCCAAAAAGGCATTTTAAAGGTATCCTTTTTTATGACCGAGGCAATGCGGTACGGCGGCACAAAACCGATATACGATATATATTTCGATAGGAAAAATAAAAAGTATATCACTTACAGTCACGAGAAAGAAAAGTGGCTTACCGCCTCGCTCCGCAACCTCTATTGGCCCGATGGTTGGTTTAACCGTCATGCTGTATATGTCCCGCGCGAATCAAATAAAATACTGAAAAAGTATTTTAAGACCGATAAAAGCGGCGCAAATATACTTGTTTGTTATCAGGATGATGTTATGGCGGAAAATCTTGAAAAAAGGCACAGAAAGGTAACCGACCCGTGGGATGAGGATTTAAAGCAAACCCCAAAGCAGCTGCCGAAGGATTTTGAAAAATGGTTAGACAAAGAGGCTACCGACGAACATTTTATTTTTTACAATTATTCGCGCAAAAAGTATACAGAAGGCTATTGCACATATTGTGAAAATACGGTTTCGGTTGAAAAACCCCATTACAATTCAAAGGGTATCTGCCCTGTCTGCCATAAGGAAATAACCTTTAAATCTCTCGGGCGATTCGGCTATTTCGTAACACAGGAGCATCCGTCATATATTTTTCAGCGCTGCAAGGACGGGCTTATGATAAGGGAATTTCATTCACACAGAGTATATCATCGAGGCTTGCCTTTTGCTCCGCAGTTTGATTATTATGAAATCAGAAGAATTGTATGCAATGACGCAGGTATGCCGCTGCGGGCATACTTTTACGGGGATTTCAAGCGTCGGGCATTTCGCTGGATAGGCGGCAGGTTATGCGGCAGCCAATATTATGCCGACAACGGAAGAATATACGAGAAGACATTAAGGAAACTTTCCGAAAAAGAGCTGAAATGTACCGCGCTTAACGAATGGTATAAATATAAAGGTAAAATTGACCCGGAAGTATTTTTAATGCAGGTTAAAGAAACACCGTATATTGAAAAGCTTATTAAGGCAGGGTTTACAGAGCTTGCCGAGGAGTTATTAAACGGTAAGAGCTTTAATATCCGCCATCGCATCGATTCTAGCGATAGCAGCCTTAAAAAAATTCTTTGTATAGATTCCGTAAGGCTTAAAGAGCTAAAGGAAACAAACGGCGGTTTTGAGTATTTAAGCTGGCTGCAATATGAAAAAGGGCAAAATGTCTTTTTATCCCGTTACCTAAAGAAATGGTTTATAGGGCATAATCTGATGCCGAATGACCTGTCATTTATATCTGACAGAATGAGTGCGGTACAGATATTCAACTATATTAACAAACAGATGAACGCGCTTAATATGACCTGTAATGAGGTAATGGATTTATGGAAGGATTATCTTGCAATGGCGGTAAAATTAAATATTGATACAAGCGACGCCATTATATACCGGGTAGGCAGATTACGGCAGAGACACGCCGAGCTTGTAAATATGCTGCAGCGCAAGGATCTTCACGAGCGTGCAAACGAGATAATAAAGTCTTATCCCCTTTTGCCCGATGTATTTTCATATGTAAAGAGTAAATACGAATATGCCGGGAAAACATTTTCCGTTATTGCACCGAGCTGTGTTGAGGATGTGCTTGCAGAGGGCAGAAATCTTCACCACTGCGTTGCCGAACAGGACAGATACCTTGACCGCATTGAGCGCAGGGAAAGCTATATTCTGTTTTTGCGCCGTACAAACGAGCCGGATGTCTCCTACTATACTTTAGAGGTGGAACCCGGCGGCACTATCCGCCAAAAACGAACCCTCTATGACCGCAACGATGAAGATATTATTACAGCCGAACCGTTTTTAAGAGAATGGCAAAAGGTAATAAAGAAGCGGTTAAGCGAAGAGGATAAATCTTTAGCGGAAACAAGCAAGGTGTTACGCCTTGAGGAATTTGCCGAGCTTGACGAAAACAACATTCTTATTCACGGCGGAGAGCTGAGAGGAATACGGCTTGTTGATGTTCTTATGAAAGACCTGCTTGAGGCGGCGTAAGGAGTGATTGTTTATGGAAAAAATGTCTTCTTTTTTCGCCCTTGTTTCTGCCTGCGCCAAGCGTGATGATATTCTGCTGCAAATATTTGACGGCTGTATAAGCGTATATGTCGGCAGCGGACCCGATCGCGTTACTATGGTCGCGGGCTGCGGAAACGAAGAAAGGTGCAGAGAAATTTTGCACGAAATAACCGAGGGCAAATATTCGGCAGGCAAAGCACACGCTTTGCCTGCGGATAAAGCGGCATAAAGTACGGGGGCAAGGGTATTTTGCCCTTGCTCCGGCTTTTAGCTAATGTGGCTTTAAAACACACTATGACGGTAATATTAAAAAGCATTAAAATGGAAAGGAATATTAAATATGGGATTACAATTTCACGAAACAAAATACGGACAAATCTTTTTTGAACATCAGTTGCCGGCGCTTATTAAGGCGATAAACCGCCTTGCAGATGTTGGTGAGAAAATGGGCGCATTACCTATCACAGATGTAAACTGCGATAAGAAATGAGGGTTTAATTTGTCTTACGAAGATATACTGACCAAAAATATTAAAAAGGAGTATACGGCTTTCAGAAAAGAGCAACTCTCCAAAAGCACCGAAACGGTATTTGAGAATGCCGGGAAAATTCACTTTTACAAAAACCTTTATTGCTATGCGGTTAACAGCAATCTGAAAACCGAATTTGGTTTAAGAGATTTAAAGGTTTTGGCGTCACACACAAATATTCTCTCGCTGTTATATGACGAATATCTTTCAAATGAATTTTTGAGTATCGGCGGCTGGGAATATATACGGCAAATTTTCAATGCTTTTTTGGAAAGAGAAAATGTCGGAAAAATCGCTTGAATATCAAACGACGATAAAAAATTGAAAACCGCAATCAGTAAAATCCCTGCCGATTTCACCGTTGAAGTCGGCAGGGATTTAACATCTTTATAAAGCATTGCTCAATAGTTTGATTTCAAACCGCACAAAATAGCTATCCGAAAACTTATTTTACAAAACCCAACCGCCCATAAAAAAGTGATTGGTTTTTGTTCTCAGAGGTAATCAGTAAAGTTCAACATACTGTGTGTAATAATCTTTGAATTGAACTATTCTCTTTACGGAATTATCGTCAGGAAAATATTCAAAGACTGTACTTGTATACTTTTTACGCATTCCTCTGCTGTCGTGAATATCAAAAAAGCACCTGTCTCCTATCACATAAAGATTAAATATATTACTGTTTTCAAGATTATCCGCATATTCAATTATATTTTTGGCGTAAGCCGGCATACCTTCCAAATCAGTTTCAATATCATCTACCATATATAATTTATAGACTTCCGTACCCGAACACTGAAATTCTTCTGTTTCTTCATAATCACCGTTATCATATACGATGTAAAAATGCTCTTTCCCGGAAGTAATCCATCCTCCTGAACTTCTTGACATTACTTTAAGAATAGGCTTTCTTGTTTCGATACGATGTTTTTTCATTAAATCGCGAGTCAAAGATACAGCACAGATAACCGCGGCAACAGCAACGACCGAAACAATAACCTTTAAAATAATACTTTTATTTTTCATTATGTTTCACCCTTTTTCTATATACCTAAAAGTATTTTCCGAAGTCGAGTTAAATCAGCAGAATCTAGAATGCTGTTTTTATCAATGTCAGCCGTATCGAAGTCAATTCCGGTCAAAGTCATAACTCCGGCAATATGCTTTTTTACCCGTATAAGATCTATTATATCCACCGTTCCGTCTCCGTTTGTATCCCCGGATTTTCTTGTGAAATCGGCGTCTGTAACCGTTACTGTAAAGGCAGCTGTAATATCGTTTCCCGTTTTTGCCGTCACGGATATTGTTCCCGGAGCAAGAGCTTGTATAACGCCGAACTCATCAATTTTAATAACCGTTCCCTCTTCATAGGTATAGGAAACATCTGTGTCGGTAGAATTTGCCGGTATAAATTCCGGAGCGATTACATATCTTTCCCCTACGGTCATAATAATATTTTGAATGTTAACGGATGTCGGCACTAAATTAACGGTAATTTCGCAGCTTTCTATTTTATTACCGTCCGTTGCGGATATTGTTGTTTTTCCATAACCTAATGCAGTCACCGTGCCGTTTGATGAAACAGACGCAACGGAATCAGCCGACGAACTCCAAGTAAGAAGCGAGGATACGGATTCTGCATCGTCACCCGAAACATCTATCTTTTTTGCAGCGTTAAGATCAAGATTTATGTCAGATGCCAAACTCCAATCGGTAAAATGATTATTGACAGTACCTCCGACCGCAGATGTGATATTTTCCGCCGAAATAGGATTATTTGTTCCGTCATAAGACGCAAGTAACCCATTTCCCGAGGTTTGGGCCACAGAATCGGAAACGCTTGTCTTTCGCCAACCGTCTTTGTCAAGAGTTGAAACCTCGGCCTTGAAATCCACAGAAGTTCCTACACTGTTACCGCAACTGAATTCAACGCGATAGCCATAATTCGGCATATAAATTATCGCGCTGAAATTATCATCCTCCACTTCAAGCGGTGTAAAACTGAAAGTATCGCTGTTAAAACCGAAATACTTATTTTCGGATATTTGCGCAACATTATTGTTCTCTTCATCGTAAATATTTACTGTTAAAAAGCTGTTGCCCGAATACTTTATTTTTAAATTATCCGCCATACCGTTGTCTGTATCGTTCGTTTCCGCCAGCAAGGAATTTGTATCTGCCGGAGAAATATAGGCTTTACCGTTGATTGTATCACATACATATTGAATCGGTGCCCTGCGCATAGCCAAATCCATATGGCCGTATGAACCCTCATTTGCAAAATCCTTGTATTTTAAACGGTGTTTTCTATCGCCCGACAAGGCAAACGCACTGGCTGCCAATACTACTCCGTCACCTTCGACTGATTTAGCGACATCATCTATAACAGATTGCCCAAGCAAATTTGTCTTATATCGTACAACCGATGTCGTGTCAAATCCTTTACTTGAGCCAATAAGAGTTGTATCAACACTTTGTAACACCGATACAATGTCGCCTATATTATTCCGAAAGGCTTTATGACTGCGTTTATTACCGTCAGTAAGATTAGAATTGAGATTCGGACTTCTGTTTAAAATACTGTAATAGTCATTTAAGGTGGTAATTGCCTTGCTGTTTTTAAATTCATCTTCATACATCTGCGGCATAAGTTTTAAATATTCTATACTCGGCAAAAGCTGATAGGTTGTAGGTGAATTATGAACAGCCGCACGCACAAACAGATATGTAAATCTATATGCCCACCATTTTATGAACTTATTGTCAGTTATACTTTCTAACTGTTCGGCTAATATTTCATCCACCATATCCACTTTTCCGCTTTCCAGCGGATCAAGCGCATAATAGGTGCCGTATAACGGTGCTGCAATAAGAATTGCTTTTTCAACCTTTCTTTTATTTGCAACACTCTTTGCAATATATCTTGCCGCTAACAAACCGCCGGTACTGTGAGTGACAAACACTACGCTTTCATATCCGTTACCGTTAATATGGTTCTGTAGCTCGTTAGCCGAATCATTCAAGTCAGCAAGCCAGTTATACGGAAAAAACACCACATCGTAACCCTTGCATTGCTTTTTCAAAGTGTTTACAAGCAGCTTATATACTCCACCTTCGCCCGGGTTCATTTCGGTTCCGTAAAAATCCTTTGAAATATCCGGATGCACCTTTGAATTTTCTCCGTTTTTGTCAAGGCGCAAAATATCTTTTCGTGCACTTACTTCTCCTAAAATAACATAGTCGGTAATATCGCTGCTTAATTTGTCCTGATCCGCCCAATATTCATTACCGTCTTCTGTGTAAAGCCGCGAGCCTAAATATCCCGGAAGAACATAAATTGCTTTTTTAGCAGACCTTAACATCGACACACCTTGATCTCTGCCGGAAAAAGCATTTTTGTCTATTTCTATTCTTCCGTCGCCTGTCCCCAAAGCGTTGCTGCCTTCTAAATTGGCAAATTGAGAGAACGCCCAGTTATCGGGAATTTTAAAGCCTAAATTTCCGCTGAAGCCTGTTGACATATCCCCCACAAAGCTGCTGCAGGCATAGCCGGCATTGGATACACGGGTGCAAACATTTCTCGCACCGTAAACTCCTACCTTATAGCTGCTTTTTGAGACCTCATCATAAACCTTTTCAAAATACGGAATAACGCTGCCGGTTATCTGGTAATCCATCGCGTCAAAATCCACTGCAAAATAAATAATTGTATCAGCCGGAAGACCGAGATTATCTGCCGCCTCTATTGCGGATTGTGCGTCTGAAACGCCTTTTTCGGGTGTGAAATACTCAACCTTATTTGAGCTTGTTTGATAAATGGGGAAAAACCGCAAACCGGCACGCAGAATTGTTTTGGCTTCCGTTACAGTCAAGGCCTTGCTTATTCCACCGCCGTAGGTGCCGGTCAGGTATCTGCCTATATATCTGTATCCGTTATCATAAAGCGTCTTTGCCTTTGCCGCATTAAGTATGGTGGCGCAATCCGCAGCTATGGCAGAACGTTTTGGATTGCCGCTACTGATAAACAGCGACATCCATGTATCCAGATTCACTTTTCCTGTTCTCGGCAGAGCATAATGAGCCTGAAAATCAAGAACAGCCTGCTGTGTAACGGGATTGAATCTTCTGTCAAATATACCGTCCCCGAAACCGTTAAGGAAAAGTCCAAACTGTACCAATCCTATTATTTCCGCAAGCTTAGCGTCTGTATAGTAGTTGCCGTTATAGTCTTTAGCCGCGCCCGAATTTCTTACATACGGTATTTGCGGGCATAATTCCTGCGTTTTAGCACCGAAATTACCGGTTGCCGTACCGACAGGCATACCCTCCTCTGCCTGTAACGCATATACCAAGGCCTTGCTTGTGCTTCTGCCGTATACTCCGTCGCACGGTATAAGCGCGCCTATATAATCCTCATATGTACGGTTAAATTTCTGCTGCATTGAACGGACTTCATAAGTACCGCCGTAATATGCGCTTAAAAGTTTAAACGAATCCATAGAAAGCAGCGCTTTCATAACATTAGGAGTAACAACGCCGTCGGGATTTATAAAGCCCGCGTCGGTTTTCAGTGAGATAACCGCTTCTTCCACCCGTGCGTTGAATATTTCTTCAAAGCTGACCTTACCTGTATCGGGATCTTCCTTTAGATAATAACCGGGATTATAGCCCTTACACCAAAGTGCGCCCTGCAATATGGCGAATTTTCTATCCTTAACATTGTCCTGCCTACGCAACGGATTCTTTGCATACAGTGCTTTTGTAGACGGTCCGAAATTGTCTGCAAGCTCGGTTATTCCCAATTCGTGTTGGAGCGCTCTTGTAAGACCGTAAATAACATTCCAGCCGGTTTTCCCGTTTTCCGTTACAGAACCGAAACCCGAAACATTCCCGTATTCCTGATTCAACCATTTCTGGGTAAGGAGTACCATTTTGTCAATTTTGGTTGCGGTTACTCTAACGGCAGAAAATGTTTGAGTTTCATCATTGTATTGCATTTCGGGGTTGTAATCATCCCCGATTTGAACATTTGATTTTGATAAAACAAAGGTACTGTCTTCTGAGAGATCCGAATTCGAGTAACTGCCGCTGAAAATTTGCGCGGTTGTCATCAGAGAATTGGTGGGAAGCAAAACAAATAATATTGCCAATGCTAATGAAATAAGCCTGTTTTGAAATTGCCGTTTTTCTTTCATAAGAACATTCCTTTCTTTTTTGTTTAGGGGCTGTTTTCACAGCTGCCCATATACAGTATATCAAATAAGGAATATTCTGTAAATACCAATAAATAAAAAGACTCCACTCTTTTCAGAATGGAGCCGAAAACATTTGAAATTCCGTATTTCTAAAGACTTTCAATATTTTAAATAAAAGAAAATACCTATTAAATATTTTTAAGATACCCGTCAACAATATCCAAAACGGTTTTACGCTGTTTCGGGTCAAGGTCTTTAAGCTTTGCTGTTAAGTCGTCAAAAACATACGGCTCCCCGCTCTGCAGCTCGTTGCAGAGAACATAATCCGCCGACAGTCCGAGAGCGTTAATTATATTTATAAACTTATCAAGCCCTATAACCTTTTTGCCCCGCTCTATTTCGCCTAAATATGCCGAACTCATATTTGCCATTTCCGCTAATTTCTCCTGCGTATAGTTTGCCTTAGTCCGTAAAAGTTTCAATCTTTTTCCAAACTCAACCTTATCCATAACTTACACCTCTGCTATAGCATTATTTCTACTCTATAAAGTATAATAAAATGCTTTCAGAGTTTGAACGCGCGATAGCACTGTATGTTGGTTATAGCATAGGTTATGTGTAAAAAAATTTAAGAGACTAATCGTACAAATCTTTTTTAAGGCTCATAATAAGCTCTGTTACGGCAGTATGCTTTACCGCCTCTTTAATCGGTATATCCGCTTTTCGTACCTCTGCAAAAATAATAAACATTCTTTCCTCCTCGGTCGGACGCGGTAAAAGTAACCTTATTTCGCAATATTCGCATGTTTCACTGCCGTAAAGCGCAGCCGTGCCTTTCAGCCCGGAATATCCGCCCTGCATTATATCAAGCACCTTAAAGCCGTTATCCGCAAAATCTTCCGATTTAATGTATTCCTCTAAACTTTCCTCGGAATTATCCGTACCCACGGTAACGGTTATTTTTCTATCCCTGCTCATATATGCAAAGCCGTTGGCGGTCGTGCGCTCAAAATCAGTAACCACATAAACATTTTCAGGCAGCGCAAAGCTCATTCCGCCTATATAAAACCGATTATTCTTATAGTAAAGCATTGTTTTCTCCCTCCGGCTCTATACCGAGATATGTACTTAACCATTCCCTGTATTTTTTACATACTTCCGAATCCGGGTTGTAATTGTTTTTGTTTCCGTATACAAACCCGTAATAATGCGCTAATTTCGGAATGTAGGTATCTAAAAACACCGTATACTCTATAACCGCGTCATAGGTTGGAATCAGGCTTGCAGGCAGCAGCTTAACAAGTTTTTGCCGCTCCGTAATAATACTCGTGGTTTTCTGCCTTATTATATTTTCGAGAACACTGTAATAATCATCAGATAATATCTTATTCGGATTATTAAAGTAATTAAGATTATCCTTGATCCCCTGTTCAAATGCAAGCTCGGTTTCATATGCCGCAATACAATTATTATATTCTATTATCCTGTCCGTATACTCAAATTTACTTCTTAATTCCGCACAGGCTTCAGCATACGCCGTTTTAACTCCTTTAAAATCCTTGCAGGAACTTTCCAGCAGCATAATAATTTTTTCCGACATTTCCTTTTTCTTAAATTCCTCTTTCATTTTCAATTCCTCCATTCTATACACATTATAGCATATATTCTATGCTATAATCAATATTATCACATCAGTTTTAAAATATTTGTCGAATTATGTTTTACAGCATAAAAAAAGAATCGGTTTAACCCGATTCTCAACTCACACTTTTTACATATGCGCAAATCAAATTATTAACTACTTTTCTATGCCCCGGCGAGAGCTTACTTGTTAGCCTCAAGGTTTCGTCATCTACAAAGTGCTTGGCGGACGGAACGGTATCCCGCAGAATATAATCCGTTGATATATCAAGGGCAATAGCAATACTTACAAATATTTCAAGACCCGGCAGCTTTTCCTCCCGTTCTACCTCGCCTAAAAATCCCGTGCTCATATTTGCCATTTCCGCAAGCTGCTCTTGGGTAAGTCCTCTTGCTTTTCTGACTTCTCTGATTCTGTTTCCTACCGATAATTTTTCCATTTTCATCATTCCTGACAATAGCATATTTTTTATGCTATAATTATAAAAAGAAAAGTTATTTATTTGAACACACTATAATTTATATTATATGCTATCGCATAGTTTATATAAATTTTTGTTGAATAATGCGTATTAAAACCGTATTTAATTAGTATAAAACATTTTTGAAAGGAAGCTGCATTATGTTAATAGCAATTGATCACGGCAACAAGCAAATCAAGACAAACCACAGAACATTCACCTCGGGGTTTTGCGAAAGCGTCACCCCGCCGCCGTTCGGAAAGGATGTGTTGTTTTATAAGGGAAAATATTACACGCTTTCCGATAAGCGTATTCCGTATATGCGGGATAAAACTGCCGACGAGAGATATTTCATTCTTACACTGTTTGCAATAGCGTTTGAATTAAAGGAGCGCCGCCATACGGACGAAACCTGCGATATAGAGCTTGCTGTTGGTTTACCACCCGCTCATTTCGGAACTCAATACGAAAAATTTACAGAATACTTTTTACACAGAGGTATAATTGATTTCTCGCTTGACGGCATTAAGTATTCCGTAAATATAACCGACGCCGCCTGCTTTCCGCAGGCATATGCCGCAACAATGCCGATATTTCAGCAAATACGCAACTACCCTAAAGCTATTATAATTGATATAGGCGGGTTCACGGCGGATTATATGATAATGAAAAACGGTATACCGACTCTTTCTGCCTGCGACTCGCTTGAAAACGGCGTTATAAACCTATACAACGGTATTCGTTCAAGAGTAAGCAGCAGCTATGATTTATTGCTTGAAGAATCGGATATAGACGATATTTTGCAGGACAAGCCCAATGTATATGATGAAAACATAGCGGATATAGTACGAGCGCAGGCGGAGCTGTTTATAAACGACCTTATAAACAAATTAAGGGAGCTTATGATTGATTTGCGTACGGGAAAGGCTGTATTTGTCGGCGGTGGTTCAATTCTTTTGAAAAAATACATAGAAGCGTCAGACAAAATCGGCTGCCCGATATTTATTGAGGAAATATCCGCCAATACAAAAGGATATGAATTGCTGTATAAAGCCCAAGGGTGATGAAAAATGTCCGAAAAAAAAGATATTTGCAGATTCACCATACAGTTTAATCCCGCAGACCCGTGCCACAGAAAGGTAATAGAATTACTCAATTCACAGGGGCGGATCAAGGCGCAGTTTATATCCAACGCCATAACCCATTACATACATTGCACCCAAACGCCGGATATATCGGATAATACTCAGACTGATATTGAGGCAATGATTATTTCCGCAGTGAATCGTTATATGGAAGGCAGGGAAAGGAAGACGGAAACCGAGCCGGATGCAAGCAGTAAAAAAACCACGCAAAAGCAAAACGGTGTGCCGTTTGATGATAACGACATACAGGCTATAACCGATACTTTATCAATGTTCAGAAAAAGATAGGTCAGGCAGGAGCGGTTTTCCGCCCCTGCCCTTTTTTTAACTTCTAAACAGCATTATACATCTGCTTAAAACAATACATTGCTCTTGAAAGAGATCCTCGTCAAAAACTCCGCATATAATAGACTCTTTCATAAGCAGCGGGCGGTACATAGCGAAAATGGTTTCAAAGGCATTTGCATCGCCCTTTTGAGCGGCAAAAATAAGCTCTTTAAAATTCATCCCGATACCTCCCCAATGTTTCGCGCAGCTTTGTTATGGCGCGGTAAAACGCGGTTGCCGTGCCTTTATATGTTAATCCCAAACACCTGCCTATATCTGCAAAGTCCTTGTCTTCAAGAATATGAGCTACAATTATTTTCTTTTCCCTATCGGAAAGAGATTTAAGTGCTGTTTTAAGAACATCATAATCTATGATTGCCTGTATAAAGTCATATTCATCACCGGCAAGCCCAACATATTCCACGAGCGGAAATTCCTTGCCGTATCTTTTGCCTTGCTCTGTAATATAATCTATTTTACGGTTGCGCAAAGCAGTTTTAAGCAGAGCGGTAAATCTGTTTTGCAGAGCATTTACACCTTTTCCGTCATTTCTTTTAAACATTTTTATTCCACCTTTTATAAATCTTGTTTTTTAAAGACTTATAAAGGGCGGCGGTGAGCGGCACCCGACACAAAATATGTACTTTGTTACATATAAAACGAGCTGCGGCTCACATAAAGAACCGCAACTCGCTGCCGCACATTTTAAATTGTTTTCTTTTGTTTCAAAATCGGCTGTTTTTTTAAAACGGCCTCCGCCGTTCTTAGCCTAACTCCTTTTGAAACAAAAGCGTCATACGTTACTTCCTTTCCGAATACGCATTACAGCTCATATTATACGAGTTACAATGTAATTTATGTGAGCTGCACTTCATATTAAAATAAATATGAGGTGTTGTTATAATGCAAAATACATATGAAAGATTAGCTTTTTCCATCCGTACCGCAAGAAAGAGAGAAAACATAACTCAAGCAGAGCTTGCCGAAAGACTGAAAATGAGTATCCGCACCATACAGGGTATAGAAAACTGCAAGGGCAACCCGAAATTTGAAACTATAATCCTGTTGTGCAGAGAGCTTAATGTCAGCTTAGACGCCGCGCTTTATCCTGATATTCCAGCTACAAATATCTCTAAATCTGCTATCGACTTCTTCAAGAATAAAAGCGAAAGCGAAACGCAGAAGTATATAGATATTTGCAGATATGCAGAAAAATTAAAAAATAGCTAATCTCACACTTTACTTATTAAAATTTCAGTTTCACCCGAAAGTTCCGTTAAACAATCTGCCGGCACAAAAATGCTTGCGCCCTTTGAGGCTTTAATTTCACCGTCTTTCCATTTGACGGTCACTTTGCCTTCAAGCACCAGTAAAGAAGTAAAGCTGTCTTTGCAGTGTATTTCAGTATTGCCGTCAAGTTCTAAAAGCGATGCAGTAAAAAGACTGCATTTTGCAAGCTCTCTTACAGTACCGTAGGGAGTTTTTTCAAACTTGCCGGTATTCCCGTAAGGAATTTGCGGTTTCTCCCTTTTAGTAACAGCAAGCGCTTTTTCAATGTGGAGCGGCCTCGGCTTTCCATCCGCTCCGATCCTGCCGTAATCCGAAACACGGTAGGTAGTGTTGGAATTCTGCTGAACCTCGGCTATAAGTATTCCGGCGCCGATGGCGTGGAGCGTACCTGCCGCTATAAAGAATACATCGCCTTTGTGAACGGGCACATAATTGCATATTTCGGGAAGAGTGTTATCCTTTATCCTGCACTCGAATTCTTCCTTTGATACCTCACGGTTAAAGCCGTAAATAAGTTCGGCGCCCTCGTCGCAGTCAACCACATACCACATTTCGGTCTTTCCGAATTCGCCCTCGTTTTTAAGCGCATATGTATCGTCGGGGTGAACCTGAACCGAAAGACGGTCCTTTGCGTCGATAAGCTTTATAAGAAGCGGAAAATACGGAAATGCCGCAGCGTTTTTTCCTATTGCTTTATTGCCCCAAAGCTCAAGCACCTCGGGCAGCGTCTTTCCGGCAAGTTCGCCGTTTTCCACAATATCCGATCCGTCCTTGTGGCAGGAAAGCACCCATGCCTCTGCGGCTTTTTCCTTGTCGGTTTCATAATTATATTCAGTTTTCAGTCTTGTTCCGCCCCAAAGGTAATCCTTTACGGGCGGCTTTAACAATAATGGATAAAACACCGTATTCAACCTTTCTACGATAGTTTTAAAATTTATGTTACGAAAAATACGAAATATTAAAATTGCAAAAAGCAATCCGAAATTTAAAACAATTATACTCCTATATTCAGCACTTAATATTGGCTTTTACACCATACTTTACCCTAATATTCCAGCTACAAATATCTCTAAAACTGCTACCGACTTTTTTAAGAATAAAAGTGAAAGCGAAACGCAGAAGTACATAGATATTTGCAGATATGCAGAAAAATTAAAAAATAGCTAATCTTACACTTTACTTGGTTCGGGGGTGCGGACATATTCTTGGACTCCAAAAGGAGTAGACAAATATGTACACGAAAAAGCAAATTGAAACTGCATTAAAGGAATTTGAACGATTAGGTTCTGTACAAGCAACGATTACATTATTAGGTTATCCGTCAAGCAGTTCTTTGTATAAGTGGTATGAACGAAAGCTCGCTAATAAAAAAATTATCACGGTTCTCCCCCAAAACCGTATAACGTTGAACATAGATATATAAATTCTGCCGAGCATCCTCGTTATCCTGATACAAATTTAAAATTAGAGGCAATAAAACGTTGCTTTTCTCTTGGCGAAAATTTAGAATATGTATCAAGAGAAATAGGTTACAGCCGCTGAGCATATATAAATGGTATCATCTGGTATAACACCAAACGTATTAAACAATCTCTGGGATATATGAGCCCGGTAGAGTACAGACATAGTCTTGGATTAGCTGTTTAAACAGTCCAAGAATATGTCCGCACCCCCCTTTTTGTTTTTTCATGTGTCTACTCTATGGGGATTATATCACTTGCAAAAAATGGGTTGGCGTTTTTAATACAGGGTGGCACGGATAAAATCAGATTTTGGAAATTACCAGTGTTTCCGCGCTTTTAACGTAATATGTTTTTCGGTCAATTTCGATCCAAATATCATAAATTGTCGGGTTGAAAATAACATTTCCGTCTGCACTGTGAATAAGTGAATAATAAGCATTTACATAATCATAAATCTCAATATTAGTGGCATACCACACATCATCTTTCCCGGAGAGCTTTTGGTAAATATCTTCCAAATGATCCCAGTTATCGGCGTGGCGAAACTCAAAACTGTGACCCCACAAGTAGAAGAGCCAAGGCTCGCGGTGTGAAATATAGGTGTCGTCAGTAAGTACCCTGTTGTTGAATTTGTCAATATATGCGAAAATATTTTTATTGTTGTGATGTGCCGTCGGAATCCAGTTGTACCAATCAGCAGGGAGCTTGAAGCCGTCATTATCTCCGCATAATGACCGCGCGTAAGCAATACCCAGATCCTTAAGATATTCTCTTACACATTCGTAGTTGGCATTATTCTGAAAATCGTGAATTCCGGAATCGGGATATGCCATGCCACGGATGATCGTACCGAAAAGCTGCTCTAATTTTATGCGGCAATTAAGGACATCTTTTATACCCTCAATAGACCTTTGCTTGCCGGGTGCACGGTGAAGCTCGCCATGCACGGCAATTTCATTTCCGGTGTCGATTATATACTTTTTCATTTCTTCTGCCGTAAGGCATCTTTCATTCTGTGTTTTCTCTATAAAGCCGCTGTTTATATTAAATGTGCCTTTAAGACCGTAGCGGTTAATTGTTTCGGAGAACTTTATGTCGTCCCTGCAGCCGTCATCATAGCTTTATGTGACAGCCTTCGGCTTACCACCGGGAAATCTCAGAAATTCATAATACATTTTTATACGCTCCTCAGTTTTATTTATAGTTTCAAATTTCCGTTATATAAAAGGTCAGGACCGTGTGCATACAGGTGTGCGTCGGATGAATACTGCAATAATCTTGCAACTGCGGTATTATCAGAAAAAGCGTCAAATTTTATTATGCTTATACCGCTGTGCTCATATTCAAATTTTGCAAAGTAGGGGTAGGTGATATCCAGGACACAAGGCAAAAATACATGGGAAAAGCCCTCATGGGCAAACAGTGCAATGCGCTTTTCATTGGGCTATTCGTCTTGTATATGTGATTTGCAGTATCGTGAATGTACCGCGTTAAGGTAAGAAATCTGTTTTTAAAAGCGAGATGTTCATACCAGAGAAAAAAAGTTTTAATTTTTCTCGCGAAGTGCTAATTATAACACTTTTGATTTATAAGATACATATTGTCTTTTTTATAAAATATCAATCGTTAATTGTTTCAAGAAACAATACAAACGGTTTTTATGGCATTATTGGTCGTGCAATCATTCCCTACATAAACGGTAAATTCTCCCGGTTCAACCGTTTTTTCAAGCTTTGCATTATAAAACGAAAGCTCTTCAAACCCGATGACGAATTCAACGTTCACCGTTTCTCCCGCCTTAACAAATATCTTTTTATATCCCTTTAACTCCCTAAGCGGACGCACAACAGAAGACACCTCGTCTTTTATATAAAGTTGTACCGTTTCCTTGCCGTCTGTATCCCCTGCGTTCTTAACTTTGACCGATATTTTAAAGCTTTCACCGTTTTTCAGCCGCGAAAGCGATAAAGTGTCTTTATCAGAGTCAATTCCCCCGATTTCAAAATCGGTGTAGCTGAGTCCGTAACCGAACGGGTACATCGGCCTTGCCGGAATATCCCGATAACTTCTGCCCTGTCCGTAATATTCGTTGCACGGTCTTGCAGCCCGTAAATAATTATAATAAACAGGCACTTGCCCTGTTACACGCGGGAATGTCATCGCAATTTTTCCGCTTGGGTTAACACGCCCGTAAAGAATATCCGCCACCGCGTTTCCCGCTTCCGTTCCGCTGTGCCACGCATAAAGAATCGCGTCGCAATACGGCTCAAGTTCCTGCATTGCAACAGGTCTTGCAAAGCACATTACGGCAACAACCTTTTTACCCTCGCGCTTTGCCCGTTTCGCAAGCGCCACCTGATCCTCCGGAACCGATATATCCGCAAGGCAGTTGTTTTCTCCCGACATCAACCGACTTTCCCCGAGGCAAAGCACATACGTATCGCAATCCCACGGCAATATCATTTGTTTATCGGCAAGCCACGCGTGATGGCATTTAACCCTGTTTCCGCCTACTGCCTTCATAGCTTCCGCAATGGATGTGACATCATTTTCATCACCGTCAAGCGTCCACGTTCCGAGATGCGTTTCCTTTATTGTTGCCATAGGCCCTGCCAATGCCACGCGTTCGTTTTCTTTAAGCGGCAAAACATTGTTTTTGTTTTTAAGCAAAACCATGCTCTCTCCGGCAAGCTTCCTTGCGTGTCTGATATGTTCGGTTTTATCAATTTCATATTTCGGAGCAAACGGATGTTCAAACAAGCCCAGGCGTAGTTTGACACGCAAAACATTTCCGACTGCGTTATCAAGTGTTTCTATAGAGATTTTGCCCTCTTCAATAAGTTCAGCAACATAGTCTATGTAACACTCGTCTACCATATCCATATCAATTCCCGCATTTAAGGAAAGCTCTGCCGCCTGTTTATCATTCTCGGCAACTCCGTGATTTTTGAGCTGTTGAATAGCGCACCAATCACTTATAACAAACCCATTAAATCCAAGCTCTCCGCGCAACACTTCTGTTAGTAAACGGCGACTTGAAGCCACAGGCTGACCGCCGATTTCATTAAAAGAATTCATAACCGTCTGCACGCCGGCTTTAACAGCCGCATTAAACGCAGGAAGATAAAAATTATGGAGCGACGGTTCAGAAATGTCCGTATGGTGATAATCTCTGCCGCCTTCTGAAGCGCCGTAACCTATATAATGCTTTGCACAGGCGGCAATTGAACTTTCATCCGAAAGATTATCGCCTTGGATTCCACGAATCATAGCGATAGCCATTCTGCTACCCAAATAAGGATCCTCGCCGGGACTTTCTACACATCTGCCCCACCGAGGGTCTCTTGAAAGGTCAAGCATAGGCGTAAATGTCCAGTGAATATAGTCAAGAGCGGCCTCGCTTGCTATATTGCGGTACGCAGTTTTCACAAGCTCATCGTTAAAAGAGCTTGCCATAGCCAGCGGAAGAGGATATACCGTATGATGACCGTGAATTACATCTCTGCCGAATATCATAGGTATTCCAAGACGACTTTCTTCAACCGCTATACGCTGCAGCTCTTTAAAATACTCAACGCCCGCAATGCCGCCCTCGTCGCTGCCGGCAAAGCAGGTGCTTGCCATTATAAGCGAGCCTACTTTACCCTTTTTAATCAGTTCTTTCAGTTTTCCGACCTCTCCTGCGCTTGATATTTGATTAAGCTGACCTATTTTTTCTTCTAAGGTCATTTTGCTTATTAAATCATCTATTCGCTTTTCAAGATTCATTTATTCTACCTCACAAATTATTAAAATTTCTTTTGTTTTCCGATTTGCGATATTCCGTAGGCGAAAGACCGTATTCCTCACGGAATTTTTTTGAAAAATATGCGGCGCTGTCATATCCCATAGCAACGGCGATATCTATTACTTTTATGTCGCTGTTGCCAAGCATATATGCTGCCTCTTTAAGTCTCAGTTTGTTCTTATATTTGCAAAAGCTTAGACCCATGTTTTCTTTAAACAATTGTCCTAAATACTTTTCATTTATGCCGTAGTATTCCGAAACAGATTTAACCGTTTCCTGCGAAAAACAGTCTGCCGCAATATCTGCAAGCCTTTTTACAGGCTCAGGAACGGCTTTTTTTATATGCTTTACATTTTTCAGCTTTTCCGTGATTATTTCAGTCACAGCCTCTGCAAGCTTTTCGGCAGCTTTTAAATCAAGTTCAAATTCCGATTTTTCAATCAGCGAAAGCGCATAAGTGTAAGACAACGAATATTTATCACAAGCTTTTAAAATTCTTTTTTCGGCTTCGTCTTTATTGTAGCAAAGATTGCTTATATATACCGTAGCAGCCCATTCTCCGTTTGAAAAAACAGGTGTAATCACCTCAAAAATTCCGTGAATACAATGAGCGCTGAACCTACCGCGTTTTTTAGCAAGTCTATCTGCACAGGTGCGGCAGCACATACATTTTTCAATTCCGTCCGATGACGATTTAATATAATTACATAATGCATTACCGTGTATTCTGTGTTCAATATTGATATTCAATTCATTTGCAACATCAAACCGACACCAAACGTATATTTTAAATTTATGACCGCGTTCAAGCAACTCTATCCATTCGTTAACAGAAAGCAAAAAATACACCCTCGTTTAATAATATGTAACCTTTGTATTATGTTATCAGACTTTTGTGATAGAAAATAATGCCTTAGTGATATACAATATAAATTAGAATTATATATAGAAAGGTCGTTTTACAATGAAAGGATTATTCTGCGAAAACATTTCAAATGAATATGACATTATAGTTTGCGGCGGCGGTCCGGCAGGCTGCTGTGCTGCAATTTCCGCTTCAAGAATGGGCATGAAAGCACTGCTTATAGAAGCAACATCGGCTCTCGGCGGAATGGGAACTACCGGTATGGTTTCAGCCTTTGCACCCTTCACCGACGGTGAAAAAGTAATATACCGTTCCTTACCGATTGAAATACTTACACGTTATAAAAAGCGTATAAATATACCGGAATATATGTGGGACTGGATTAAGCTTTCTCCAGAAGACCTGAAGCGGGTATACGACGATACAGTCGTCGAAAGCGGCGCCGATGTTCTATTCCAATCAACCGTTTGCTCTGCCGAAACGGAAAACGGAAGAATTAAACAAATTTACGTTGCTAATAAAAGCGGATTAACTGCGTTCCGCGCTAAAGTGTTTATTGACTGTACCGGTGACGGCGATTTAGCGGCGTTCAGCGGAGTTCCGTTTGAAATAGGGCAAGACGGCGAGGTTCAGTCGTCAAGTCTTTGCTTTGCTATAAGCAATGTTCATACAGATAAGCTTAAAACAAAAATCAACAGCAATTATGACGATGGAATATGGCCTAAAATCATTGCAGACGGGAAATATCCGCTTATCTCGCGCCACTTTATTCCGGTATTCTTCGGAGATACTTTAATAGTAAACGGAGGACATTTACGCCCATTAAATCCGTCTGACACTAAAGGAATGAGCCGGTCGTATATGCTCGGGAGAAAAACCGCAGAACAGTATCATAAGGCACTTAAGGAATACCTGCCTGACGCTTTTCGCGATTCCTATCTTGCAGAAACCGCGCCGCTTATGGGAGTTAGAGAATCGCGCAGAATAAAGGGAAAGTATACCTTAACATTGGAAGATTATGTCAGTCGCAGAAGCTTTAGCGATGAAATTGCCCGAAACTCGTATTGGCTTGATTGCCACCCGTCGGGCAACGAAGAAAAAACAATTCAAGTAAATCCTGACGATAACTATAAAAAGGGAGACAGTCACGGAATTCCTTTCAGATGCCTTATACCCGAAAACATTTCCAACTTACTCGTAGCTGGACGTTGTATATCGGTTGAAAGAATTGTTTTATCAAGCACAAGGGTTATGCCGAATTGCCTTGCAACAGGCGAAGCAGCCGGAATCGCAGCCACACTGGCAATTAAAGAAAATACCGATGTATGCAATATAAGCGGCGAACAGGTAATGGAAATAATAAAATCAAATTAGCTTAATATCAAACAGATAGCTTTATCTTAGCGGGGCGTAATCCCGAAGCCTTTGCATAAAGGGTTACTTCCCCGCGCTTACCCGTCGTTTCAACAAGAACGCTGCAAAGCCCTGCCCACATTTTTCTTTTTTTAGAATCAGCAACAGTATGATCGCAATTATCAGAGCCTGTACCGACAACCCGAGCTACCGATGTGTCGTCACAGAAAAATGTGATTTCAGGGTCGGCATCCGGAACAAAACGTCCCACACCGTCAGAACAGCTGCATTTAATAAGTACCGCGTCCCTTTTGCCTGATACCGGCATTTCGGAAACAATTTCGAGTTTCAGCTCCTCTGCCGCACCGGATGTTTCAATTGTTTCGCTGACCTCACTTCCGTTTTTAACTCCAACAGCAGTTAATCTGCCGGGCTTATAGCAGATATTCCACTCCGCATGGCTTACCGGCTTGACCACCTGTTTACCTACGGAACGACCGTCCTGAAACAGCTCTACGCTTTCGCAGTTGGTATAAACAACAACCCTAACCGTTTCGCCCTCGCGTTCCGGCATATTCCAAGTCGGAAGTATATGTACCATCGGTGCCTTTGTCCATAACGATTTGTTTTGGTAAAAGGCGTCTTTTTTATTTAAAAACAAATCTACGGCGCCCGAGGCAGAACAAAGTCTTGGCCAAACCGTTTCTCCCCTATGTTCAATTCCGGACCACTGGAACGAGCCGGCAATCCAAGGGCGCTCCAGTATTGCAGCTATTGTTTTTTCTCTGCCCAAAAACCAATGGTTGGTATCCTTATCAAAAGCCGATAGTCTGCCGAGACCCGGATTGTCCGGATAATACCACCCGCGCGTCGTTCCGGTTGCACAGCATTCTGAAATATAAATCGGCGTTCGGGGATATTTTTCTTTTATTTCATCCCAAATTTGCAAATTATAATTAATACCGATAAGCTCACTGCATAAAGCTACGGGAGAATTAAGCGGATCGGCATCAATGGCGCTTGTAACAGGTCTGGAATTATCAAGGCGCTTCACTGCGGCGGTAAGTCGCTTAGTAACGCGCACTCCTATATTATTTTTATGAGTGGGTTCTTCATTTCCTATTGACCACATAAAAACCGAAGGGCGGTTGCGATCACGCTTAACAAGCATCTCAAGCTCTTCTATACTGTCCTCATCCGAATTAAAATGACGAGTTTCGTTCATAACGATAAAACCGTTTTCATCCAGCGCGTCCATTGTAACCTCTGCGTGCGGATAATGCGAGGTTCTGTAACCGTTAGCGCCCATTTCTTTCATCAATTTAATTTGATATCTCTGTATTGAATCAGGAACTGCTCTGCCTGTTATACCGAATCCTTCGTGACAGCAAACGCCGTTTATTTGGACCCGTTTGCCGTTAAGGAAAAATCCCTTATCGCAATCAAATTTAAATGTTCTGAAGCCGAATCTTGTCGTATATTTATCACATTCGGCGCCGTTTAATGCTATGGTCGCTTCCGCATTATACATATATGGGTTGCATACATCCCATAGCCGCGGTTCATCAATTGAAATTTCCGCTTTTTCTTCGGATTTGCCAAAACCTGCAATGCTTACGGATTCAGCCGCTTCGCCTATAACCGTTTCTCCGTCAAGCAATCTGAATGTAATATCGGCCGTTCTTTGCTCCGCTGTTTCGTTTAACACAGTAGCCATAAGCAAAACACGCCACGCTGTTTCACCTACCTTCTGTGGCAAAACATATAAGCCGTATGTTTCCATACATACAGGCGATGTTTTTTGCAGCCAAACATGTCTGCAAATACCTCCGCCTTCATACCACCAGCCGTTGTGCTCCTTGGATTTTGTATATACAGCAACAACATTAAGGGCAGTTTCGTCATATTCGAGTACGTCGGTAATGTCAACCTCAAAGGGATTATAGCCGCAATAATTATGCTTCATAATATGTCCGTTCACATAAATATCGCTTTGCGTAGCTATGCCCTCAAAATACAAGGTTATTCTCTTTCCCTCATCCTCTTTTGATATCTTCAGGTGTTTTCTGTACCATGCATTTTCATATTCAACATAGCCGCGCGTATTATTGCTGTTCTTGTCGACCGTTTTATTTATCATATAATCATGCGGCAGATTAACAATTTTCCAGCAGTCACAGTTAATTGCTCTGTTATCGTCATATGAGTCGCTTTTATCATCATAATAGCGTGCCGCCGGACTCCATTTTTCTGTTTCACTCTTTGAAGAAATATAAATAGGTCCTTTGGTTTTCGGTATTTCCTTTTTTAAGTCGCCTAAGTGAAACAGCCAATTATCATCAATACAAATCTTTTCGCGCATATATTTATTCCTCATTTTATTTTTTATCCCGTAATACCAACGCGGTCAATACTTTGGACAAACTTTCTCTGCATAAACAAATAAATCACAAGCATAGGAGCTATAAACATAAAGCAAGCTGCTGATTTTATAGCAACTGCGCTTCCCCCGCCCCATATATTAACAGCAGTAATCAGGTTATCTATATCATAAATTCTAACTGCCAGCGGAAATTTATCGGAAAGATACATAACCGCAAGATAATAATCGTTCCAGTGCCATATGAGAGCAAAAAGCGTAACTGTTGTATATACCACCGATGAAGACGGAACGGCTATTGAAAAGAATGTTCTGAAAAGACCTGCACCGTCAATCCAAGCGGCCTCCTCAAGCTCCTTAGGCAATCCCGAAAAAAACTGAATATAAATATATATAAGTATTCCGGAGCGAAGCCCTACCCCGAAAATTGAGGGCAGATAAAATGTCCAGACCGTTCCCAGTATATTAGGGCGCAAATCTATTCCTGTAAACCGGTTAAGTAATCCGAGTATTCCTATTACATCAAGCTGTGAATAGTTTGTCATAATCGGAACTATTATCATTTGAACCGGAACAAGAATTGTAAGCAAAAGCACAAAATTCAAAAACTTCTTGCCTTTAAAATCAAATCTTGCAAGTCCGTAAGCTATAAACGAACAAATAAGTATTTCAATAACCGCACTGACTATTTCGTATTTAACAGTTGAAATAATGCTGTCTTTGTAATCTATTGCCTCAAGCGCCAACGAATAATATTCAAATGTAATATGTTTAGGTATATAAATTACACTGGGGTCTGCAAATGCGGCAGTTGTTTTAACCGACGATGAAATCATATAAATTACAGGATAAATAACAATATAGCCTATTGCTATAAGCAGAGCAAGCCTGAAAACGGAATATGCAACGGAGCTTGCATGTTTTAAAAATTTTGTGTTTTTGAGCATAAGTTCCGCCTCCTATTCCCAACGCTTAACGCACAGTCTGTTGTAAGCGCCCAGTACAACCGCCATAATAACGCCGATAACCAAAAAATAACTCCAAAGCATTGCCGAGCCTTCACCGTAATTTTGCATACGCATAAATGTATATGCCTGCATCATTACTGAATTGCTTTGCGCCGTCATAAGCTCAACCATAGTGAAGACTGACACAAGAACCATAACGCGCGAGAGCATTGGGAATGTAATAAACCAAAATTCTTCCCACTTTGTAGCGCCCTCAACCTTTGAAACCTCGTAAAGCAGCGGCGGTATAGTCTGCATACCTGAAATGAACAGCACGGTCTGCACTCCGCAGTTCCATATCATATTCATAATTCCGTTTATAACAGTTACAAAATAGTCGCCGAGCTTTTGAGGTAAACCGAGGCTTTCAACAATTTCATTGACATCAAACATTGCCATAGCAACACTTTCATCTGTTTCAATGTTCGATACTCCATTGGAAAATGAACTTAAAATAACATTAAGCACGGCGCCGCTTGCTATTATGACAGGCATAAAATAAAGCGCACGAAAGAATATTCTGCCCTTAAACCTCTGGTTAAGAATTATAGCAAGTATAAGACTGATTATTAAAATAACCGGAAAAGAATAAAGAAACCTCACAACTGCCTTTGCGATGTAGTCCAGATAGTCTGCATTTTGGGCAAAAATATAATTAAAGTTTTTAAGCCCGACAAAGCTTGTTTTCAGTCCGCTTGCCGTAAGTGAAACCTTAGAAAATGAGTATATTACCGACTGTATTATAGGCAATGCAAAAAACAGCACCAATCCTATAACCCAGGGGAAAACACATATTCTGCCGTAATGCGCCTTCAATGCATTTATTCCGCGATTTTTTTTATTCCTCATTGGTTTCCTCCGTATAAATATAAGACTGCGGCAAAACCGTACCTGAATCGGTATTTTCAGCTTTATCTCCGTAATTAACATAAACAGTAACACCGTTGTCAAAAACGGTTTTTCTGAGAGTTTTGCTTAAAAGAGTGTGCTCAGTAATAGACGCTCCATTAATCTTCTTAAAAAATCCGTAATACTCAGCTGCAATATTTTCTATGTTTTCCGAAACAGCGGAATAAAGAACCGAATGATATATATTTTCTTCCGCCGAAAATAATCTTTCGCTGTAATTTCCGATAAGTGTAAATCCAAGCCCTGTGCCCGTTTCCGCTGCCGACAGTACACAATCCAAGGAATCCGTTGCAAGATTTACCGGGCTTCCAGTCATAGGTACATAGCCTTTGAATACCAGCTGATAAAACGGAATATCAGTATAAAACAGATCATTTTTATCCGAACAGTACGGTGTTCCCGTTATAATATCAGCTGTAACCGCAGCATATAAATTAGCGCTGTCAGCCAGAATTTTATTGCCGATTTTTCCGTTATATTCCGCAATGGCGGTGTAATCGTTTGCAAAATTATTTCCTGTATAGTATTTTTGTTCTGAATAATCCGAATAAATGCCGGATGCCGCACTTGATACAGAAAGTCCGCCTACACCCATACTTTTCGCATTATCGGCAGCCTTTTTCCCAAGCTCGACAAGCTTTTTTCTTGCAACAAAATATTCGGCTGCCTTTTCCTCTTTATCGCTGCCTAAAACGCGTTTATGAACAAGCGCTTTCTGCCCTACGGTGTTTCTTGCGTAATCAAACATTTTACTTATTCCCAACCCGGATTTTGAAAACTTCGTTATGTTATAATCCATATACAGTCCTGCAGTATTGCTTTTGCAGAATGATACAAGCGCGTCAATTTCTTTTTTACCGCCGAGTGCCGCCGCCGTTTTGAGCCCTCCTGCCGGTTTTCCCGTATTGATGCCGGATAAGCCGAATCCCGTAAGACTAACAGCTGGTTTAGTGCCTGTTTTATCGGTAAAAGCTTTAACTATTCTTAAAGCGTCACCAAAGTTTGTTGCTGCATAAAGCGATTTGTAAGGAATTCCCAGAAAATCTGCTTCAACATATGCGGCACCCAAAATATTCAGGGAAACCGCAACCTCATCCTGCGTTATTTTGAGCCTGAATTTATCAATAAGATAATTTCTGTAAGCCTCTGCCATACCGCTGTAATTCGCTTTGCTGTATACAAGCGGCAAAAAGCTTACAGACAGCCGGGTTGATTGTGTATTTTCGGAATATGAACCGTTTGCCGCTACGCCGCGTATGTTAAAGCCCGCATAAACAGAAGAAAATCCGAATTTTGCATTGCCTACATTACAATTAATGCTTGCCGATTCGGCGCCGTCCTCTATAATTGCAAGCACTGCCCTGTTTCCGTCAGCCGCACCGTAGACCGGCAGCTTTACCGGTTGCGTGTTTGTAATTCCGCTGTTATCGGTATTTTTAAGCTGACCGTCCTCCCCGTATACCGGATAGGAACAGGTATAGCTAACATCCGCCGACCATTCATTAGGCGTAATCAGAGCCCCGCTGCCGGAGGGCACAAACAAATATCCGTCAGATGAACTGTTATTTACCGAACAGAAAAAGGGTGAAAGTGCAATGCTGTAAACCTTAAACTCTCCCTCTGTTATTTCCGCTGGATTAACCGAAACATTTATACCGTTTTCAATCAATTTATATTCAACCGGCACGGATATCTGTTTGTTGTCAAAATAATATGTAATTTTAATTCCATCGTTTATCTTTTCAAGCTCATACGCACCCTTTTTAAGGCTACCGGAATAGCCGTACAAAACCTCAAGCTGCATATTTTCTGGATTTATATACTGTACAGTAAGCGGATTTTCAAGCTGGGGGTTATTGTTTTTTTCGTAACCTTCCTCATCAAACGAAGGGGCAAGCAATTCCTCAGGCAATGTTGACCACACCGTTGCGTCGGTAAGACTTTTAAGCAATACCCTATAATACTCGCCGTCCCATTCAAGCGACCATTTGCTGTTTTGCGTCGCCTGAAAGCTCTGCGTAATTTTGGTTTTATGCTTGCTGTCAAACAGAGAAGGGGCTTTGCCCTTATCCATGCCGCAACCCGCAAGAACAAGCAACATCAATGCAGACAGTACAAAAGCCGATATTTTTCTTTTCACTGTTAACTCACCTTATCTGAAAAATATTTCACGCCATAACGTGGCGGCAAAAGCCGCAGCCTGTTGAAAGAATATGACTATTAAAACAAACAGGAATATTATTATTATTATTCCTATCAGGGTAAGCAGGGTTATGGCTAAAAACCTACCGAAGCTTACATCGTGAATAATAATAGAACCCACAATAACCATAAAAACAGAGTATAACTGCATTGCGGTTACAAAGATCAAAAGAAATTCTCCTTCGTCTGCATTAAGCATATAGGAAAAAATTATGTAGATTATATTTCCGAACACCATTGGAATAATGCTGTAACAAATAACCGTAAATATTTCCTTAAGCTTTCCTATTCCGCTGAGCAGTGTTGCCACCGCCCAGTTTGCCGTTGTCCACAATGCCACAAATCCCACAGTTTGAATTAAAACCAACGCAGAATTAAATGAGTTATCGGAAATGCGGAATAAAAATCCGCTTGCGGTAGCCTTTAAAACCGAAGTTATATAGAAAGCGGCAATAATAATTGCGCCTATACACACAGAGCCGGCATTTTTCGTTTTAACTTCCCAGAATGCGCTTGCAGGATGAAAGGGTGCGGAAAGCGCAAGCTTAATTTTATGTGATTTAATCAGAGTTAACTTTTTTCTCTTTGCAAATAATGCGAATACAACAAGCAAAGCTACCGCCGCCAAAAAGGCAGTCATAATCATGTTGAAATTACTTTTTAAAAAGGTTTTCCTATTATAATTAAACGCCTTGCTGTAAAGCTTTTTATCAAGTCCCTGCTTTGCGTAATCGGCAGCGGTTTTGTAATCCTTGCCTGCAAACGCCGCTTTTGAAAGACCGATATATGCCAACTGACAGTTTGTATCCTCTTTAATTATTTTTTTCCACTTTTGACGGGAAGCTGCGTAATCGCCGTTAAGCGTAAGCTTTTGAGCCGCCTTAAGCTCTGCACCGTAAGCTGTTTCACAAAATACGGTAAGCGTTAGCTTTAGGCTGTCCGCTACTATGATTTTCTTGCCGTTATCAAGAACATCAAGAGCCGTTATCTGTTTAAATGTTCCGTTTTGGTCTCCGTTACCGGCACCGCCGAATGCTGTCATCATATAACATTCGTTATCGTACAGAAATATTTTTCCGCTTGCCGTGTCAAAGCAATAAATATATCCGTCATCGTCGACCGCTACGCCCGCAATATTCTGCGTGCGCATTTCGCCGTTAAACGCCGCAACATCCTTGTCCCCGAACACAACATCGGATGAGTCAAGAATATTCTTTCCGCCCGGACTAAGCCGCTTTATCTGTGCCTTTTGGGTACTGCCGGGGATTTTGCCGGTTGCGGTATATATAAAATCACTTTCATCTGCATAAAGATCGGTAAACTGGTAAGGAAGCTTGCTTGCTTTTCCGGCTTTTTTTGTATTGTTCGAGGTCAGCTTTTCCCACAGAGATGTAATTGCCCCGATAATTGAACCCTCAACGGAGTTTGCACCGTAAAAGCCGTAAAACTCCCCTTTCGGTGAGAAAAGTATAGCTCCGTAGTATGAACCGTCACTTAAAACATAAACGTAGCCCCTTGAATCCGCCGTAACCTTTATGGGGCGGTAATTGAAACCGTCCGGTATAAGCTTTGAATTCGGCAAGGTTATTACATTTATGCCGTTACCGTTAATATCGCAAACTATTACCCTTGCATGCTCGGTATCGGCAATGTAGATTTTTCCCGATAAATCAGCATAAAGCCCCTTGGCGTTATCAAATTTTAGCCTTTCTTCGCCGTATAATACCCCGCTTATAATGTTTTTTACGCTGAAATCCGAATTTAAAACAATAACGCGCGAGGATTTGCCATCCAAAACATAGGTGTTTCCGTATTTGTCGGTGCAAACATCGTTAAGCTCGGAAAAGCTTTCTATTCCGAGCCTTTCGGACGTAAGCACCGTTTCTGTTTTGTAAGCGGCCTTTGATGAAACCGCCGTAAACCCGTTGCTTTCCCAGTATGTATAATTTGTAGAGGGTATCTCGCCGTTATACGCCGAAACAGCAGTCGCCTGAGATATTACAGAAACTATAACCAATACAACGGCTGAAAATGATATAATAGTTTTTTTGAAATTCATAGGCTCCATTTCCTTCCGTTATTTAATTCCGGCACTGTTCATAGATTCAAGTACATTACTCTGAGATATCATATATACTGCCATAGGCGGTATCATCATAATAACCGTAACTGCCATTGCACTGCCGGAACGCGCTATTCCGCCGGCATTTATCTGAGACATAATTGCCGGCAGTGTTTTTAACGATTCATTAAATATGGTTCCGTTAGGTAATGCCGCCCATACGTCTCTAAAGCCGAAAAGTGTAAGCGTCATAATGCACGGCTTTACCATTGGCACAATAATTTGCGCAAAAATCCTGTAAGGACTGGCGCCGTCTATTTTTGCCGCTTCCATAATCGCATCGGGAACGCTCCCCTCCATATACTGTTTCATAAGAAAAACGCCCATTGTGGTTGCTATATGCGGCAAAATATATGCCCAATACGTATCTATTACTCCCATACATGAAAAAATAAGATACTGCGGTATTGCTAAAGTATATGTATTGAACAGCAACGCGTACTGCACAATTATAAATATTTTTTTCTTGGATTTAAGCGGAGATTTTGTAAGTACAAACGCCGCAAGCGTTGAAACCACTACATAAAGAAAGGTTGTTATTATTGCCACAAAAAAGCTGTTGAATATATATCTCGAAAGCGGAATTCTCAGGTTAGAAAGCAGTCCCGGCAGCGCAAGGTAATTCTGAAAAGTAGGTCTGTTTACAAAAAATCGCGGCGGAAAAATCATAAGCTCGTCAAGCGGCTTAAATGAAGTTGCAACGCAGTACACAAGCGGAAGTATTGAGAAAAGTCCTAATCCAAGCAGAATAACAACGTATACCGTATTCCCTGCCTTTGAGCGTGTGTATTTTTTACTTTGTGAGGTTTTTCCGGCTCTGTTCCCGTGAATACGTTTAAACAGACCGACTTTTTTTTCGGCGGTTCTGCATTTTTTCATAATCCGTTTCTCCTCACTTTCCAACTTTATTTATAAGCTTGCCTATTACTATCCTTACAATAATCATAAGCATAAACAGCAGTACGGATATTGCCGAAGCATATCCCATTTCATATCTTACCGTGCCGGCATCAGCCAGGTATGAGACAATAGTATCCACCCTATTTCCTACAGAAGGATAACCCGCAAGCGCTATGGGCAGCTGACTTATTGAAAAAGCCGAGGATATCTGCATTACTGCGCTGAAAAGCAGCATATGCTTCATAGACGGAAGCGTTATATACCATAATTCCTGCCAACGGTTGCGTATGCCATCTATTGCACCTGCTTCATACATTTCACTGTTAACATTCTGTAATCCTGATATATTTGCAAGGAAGGAAACGCCCATGCTCATCCACAGTTGCACCGCGATAATAATAGGCATAACATAGCTCGCATTTTTAAGCCATTGCACAGGCTCGGTTATAAATCCCATTGATAACAGCATACTGTTTACATAGCCGTAGCTATCGTTTGAAAAGGCAACCTGCCAAATGTAATATGCATTGCCTATTAGTGCCGGGCAATAAAACATAAACGAAAGAACGGTTCTTACCATGGGCTTAAATTCATTTAAAAACCATGCAAGCACAAACGAAAGCAAAAAGCCTGCCGGACCGGTTATAACAGCAAGAATAAGGGTGTTTTTTAGCGTTTTTATAAACACCTCGTCATCAAAAAGCATTCGGAAATAATTTGAAAATCCGCTTGCAACCGGCATGGACACCATATCAAACTCAAAAAAGCTTAGCACAACCGATGCTATCATAGGCACAGCTATTAAGAGTGTGAAAAACACTATAAATGGTGCCAGCATAACATAATACGGCATTCTATCCTTGAAAGAGGTTTCGATTCCGCCGTTTTCTTTTTTATGGGTAAATTTCATTTTAATCACCATTCTGATGCTTTTTGTTACTGTACTGATTTATTTTACGTTCAATTTCGTTATCGGCAATATCCGCCCACTCAACAAGTGAATCCTTAGGCGCTTCTTCGCCGTTAATAACTGCCCAGAATGCCTGATCTACTGCACGCGAAACATAATAACTGCCGGCAACCTCGGGTATTTCGCTTATATTTTCACGCTGTTTGAGCAATATTTGAAGATCCTTTTTCTCCCATGACATTTCCTTAAAAGCTTCAAGCGTTGCCGTTGTTGTTCTTGAGACCGCTCCTAAAATAGATTCAACATTGTTATTGTACCTAAGCTGTGTATCGGAAGATGTCCACCATTTAAGAAATTCCCATGCCGCTTCTTTATTCTTTGATGAGGATATTATTCCGCATCCCGTTCCCGCTCCCGAAACAGTATGATTTACACTGCCGTTGCTTTGAGTTCCCGGAACAAGAGCTATTCCCCACCTTCCGTCTATTTCGGGTGCGGCTTCTTTAAGCGTTGTATAAAGAGTGTATACTTCAATTCCGAGCGGCATTGTACCGAGTCTGAAACGGTTATAGAAGCTTGCAGTTGTAGGCAGCTTGTATTTTGTGTACATATCCGTCCAATATGTAAAGGCATTAAGCGCCGTTGGGCTTTCAAGCTCGGTTGCGGTTTTTTCGGCGTTATAAAAGCTTCCGCCGAACTGCTGTAATATTGATGCGAATAAATTGAGTCCGCCAACGCCTGTGTTTACCGTTGCCGTGGTTGTTATTTGAGTATAAGGTATCCACGACTGCATATTATTGCGTTGTAAAACCGCAATTGCCGCTAAAAATTCATCCCAGGTTTCCGGAACGGGTATTTCTAATTTTTCAAGAATATCCCTGCGGTAAAACATAATATAGAACGACTGTGTATCCGGCAAAGCATAAGTTCCTTCACCGTATATGTAAGGCACGTCTGCCGACTCTCCGAAACGGTTTAAAACTTCATTATAATCGTCAAACTGTGTTAAATCATAAAGCGCGTCGCGCATTGCAAGGTTAACCGGCTCGGTTCTCGGCAAATGAAGTGCTAAATCCGGCGCATTGCCCGAAAGTATACCCTTTACAAGGGTAGCGTCCGTAAGCTCAAGATTAACCTTTACTCCCGTGTCGGGCGTAAAGGATTCCTCAATAAGAGAATTAAGCACCATTGCCTGGTCTCTTCCCCAGTTTACCCAAATTTTTAAATCGGTTTTTCCGGCTTCGGTGCTACCGTATTCGGAAGTAAACGACACGACAAACCTTTCGGCTCCGAATATAAGCTTTTTGAAAAATCCCGGCATATCCGGCTTTTCCGCACTGTCTGACGGATAAAGATACATTCTGTCAATGCAAAGCGGCATTGACTTCATATCATATAGCCATGCGCTCAGGGTTGTGTAATTATTATAATAATCGGTAACATAATTCTGAGCTGTATACGGATTGTCTCTCATAGATTTAATTACGCGCGCCATATTGTTTATTGCCGATACAAACGAGGTATCCTTGCCGCCGGAAAGCTTTTTCATACCTGCGGAAAGCTTTGTAAGGCGGCTGTAATTTTCATCAAGGCTTTCATTAAATCCGTCTATTTGTTTAAATAAATCGTAATCGCGGTTTTTATCCGGGCTTTCGCCTGTTATCATTGCAATTTCAAGATACAAATCGCTTAATGCCGAGGTTATTTCGCGCAGCTCGTTGTAAAATTCCGCTGTTTCGCTTAATGTTGCCGAAAGACTTAATATATGCTCGCCCTTTTCAAGATAAAAAAGATACGGATTCCTACTTTCATCGGCAAATTCATAGTATTGCCAACCTGTTCCATAATAAAATTTAAGATTCAGCGCCTCAAAAAACGGCACTGCGCCGTCAATTTTAAGCGTTCTGTAGGAATAACCGTTTACTGTCTGATCCTGCTTGAACATAACACCAAGCCTGTAAAGTCCGGCATTTTCAACCTTTATTTTCCAAACTACCTCTTCACCGGGGGATTTCCAGTTACTGCCGCCAATGTAATTGATAATCTGCTTATTGGAGCTTGAAGGGTGAGGTACGGGCGATGTACTGTCGGATTTAGGCACTATTGCGCGGGTCGATTTAAGAGCCGCTTCCTCGCCCTCAATAATAATAGGATTGCCGCCAGCCGCGGTGTATCCCTGTTCCTTATAATATTTTTCTGTTTCGGAATAGCTTTTAAGCTCGTCGGGTGCCGCTATAACAAGCTTTGCAATAACAAAGTCTTCGCTTTCGGAGAAAAGTGAAATGCTGTGCGTCCCTGCCGTTAAATAAAAGGAGTAAGGCAAAGTTTCCGCACCTGTTATATCGCTGAACGCTTTTGTGAAAAACTCGCCGGCCTCCTCCTGCTCAGGCGAATACTGATTTCCGTAGCTGTCAAAGCGTTTGTCTTCAGAGTCCTTATACATTCTCGGCAGCGTCAGGCTTTCAGCCTCGGTAAACGGCAATTCACCGTCAAGTAAAAGCTTCACCGTAAGGTCGTTTCCGCTGTCTTCGGGCAACAAATAGCATAATTTTATATTATATGCCGCGTCTGTCGGTACAGAAAACAAATATACCGCATCTGTACCCGCTTTGACATCGGCGGTATTCTCATACTTATTGCCGGATTTATCCGTATAAGGCGCATTTCCGCCGTCGATTATTATATCCTCTTCGGCATTATTGAAATTTGATTTTTTTTGCCTATATGCGCGATAGGCATTTTCGTCGTTGGTGTTGTATATCGCCGTAATTTTGGCGTTTTCGCTTTTCACGGTTTCTGCCGACACAGCAACTGCCGATGTGATCAAAATTGCCGCCAAAGCTACCGAAACAAATTTTATAATGCTTGATTTTTGTCTTTTCATCTCTTACCTCGCATAATACTCTGACTTTTGCAATACGGAATATGAAATTATAGCACAATTTCATATTCCGCGTTACAAAATTGTTCTCTTAAATCCGAAAGCTGCGTTTTCTCCCTTGCTTTTATTGCAATGGAGAAAACGCACAAAACTTAAATGTTTAAAAGCATGATTCTGAGTTCTGATAGATCTACGGCATCGTAATTCCCGTCACCATTCAAATCGGCAGCACTCTTTAATATCTTGGTACCCTCTATTCCGGCTGTATATTTTTTCAGCCTTACGAGATCGCGGATATCTATATCGCCGTCGCCGTTTACATCACCGCGTTCACTTGAAAAACTTAGAACGCCGTCATCCACGCCTGTCTCTGCTCTTACCGTTAAAACGCCTAAAGACATAATTACCGCCAGAGTCACAACCGATAATCTGATAAATAATTTTTTCATATCTGTCAGCTCCTTTTACTTCGTAAACAGTTCGCAGCCGTCTTTTTGATAAAGACGAATCCAATCTATGCAGTATGCCTGCGAAAAATCCGTAGCCTCAGTTGTATATCCGGAGCCGTCGCCGGTGAAATCATAATGTCCGAGTTCCTTGAGATATGGCGAGCAACCGATTATAATACGCATAGGATCTTTGAAAGCGTCCATACTGCCGATTTCTTTCCCTGGCGCCTCATAAGCCTTTGTAATATCATATCTCGCGTACTCTGTGCCGTCAATATACATAATTATCTCGGTTTCGGTCCATTCCATACCGTAAATATGAAATTCATCCGCCGAGCAGTTTTCAAATTTATGGGTTTGAGCCGTCCTTCCGTCACTGTTATACTGCGAATGCTCTATAATATCATTGGCGGTATACCATTTGTGGATATTCGGTGTAACGGTATCGGTAAGCCCGAAGGTCTCAACCATATCGATTTCCGCCGCAGTATCTGATTTTTTCTCGGCTTCGGAAACGGAAGCGTCCGATTTAAACCAAAAGCTACTTTGGATTCCGTTTTTATAAGGGATTTTAGCCCGCATTTCGATAAACCCGTATTTAAAATTCATTGTTCCTGTTGTTGAAAGACCTGCTGGAGCGTTATACTTATATGCGTAATTACTTTCTCCGCGATGTTCAAGTCTTAATTTAAGCATTCCGTTTTCAACAGATACGTTTTTACCGTTATTGTTGTAATAAACCAGACTGTTTGTTGAGTCGTAGGAGTCGGTTCCGGCGGCAACCCATTTCGAGGAATCAAGCTTTGAGCCGTCAAACTCGTCTCCCCAAACAAGGCTGTAGCCGGCGGGCGCGTTTTGGGCGGCGGTAATGACTGCTTCGGGAGAATAATAGGTTCTGCCGTCGCTCAGCTTAACATATGCGCGCGCGGTAACGCTGCGGTCGTCGATATTTTCAATAAGCATTGAGAAGATTTTCTCTCCGTTTTCGCCGTCCGCCCAATAATCATCGAAACTATCGGTTTTCTTAACAGACAGGACTCCCTCCCCGCCCTCTTTAAGAACGGCGGTGTTTGTAGAGGATTTTGCAAGTATTCCTCTTTCTACAATGTCATATTCCGTTCCGGCAAGCACTATTTTATTATTGCCGTTATCAAAATAAGAGGAAGTAACTCTAAGCTCCCGATCACTGTCGGTAAGCTCGCCCGAAACAGAACCGCAAACCGTTGAAATTGTTATTGTATCAATATAGACCGCAACGTTTGAATCGGTGTCAAATTTAAGAGCTGGACCGCGGTAATAATCTGCGTTGTAATCAGGATGTGTCTCCATTGTTTGAGGAACGAATGTTATAGGTATTGTATACTCCGTCCATTCGTCTGACAGTTCATTTGCCGGTATTGTTATAACCGAATTAACTCCGCCCGAAATGAATCTGCCGTAAACATCTCCGCCGCCGCCGAGAGTTATTTTAAGGTTGCCGCTTTGTTCGACAGACGTATCCTTTTTAATTCTCAAAGAAACGTGATAAGAAACGTTATCCTCGTATTCGTAGCTGTTTCCGATATACAAAAATTTTCTGGCAGAATTATAGTCATTTGAAAGTGCCATATGCATTGATTTTGTGCCGGTATAACTAACACCGTCAACAATTTCCCATACAGATTCCTTCTCGGTATTTATATAACCGTATTTACCAAATTGACCATATTCTGTCCCTGTTGAACGCAGACCGTATTCATCAAAGCCGCAGAAAGCAACCTGATTTACCGAGGACTGTTTAAATATCTTCTTTGAATATACTGTCTCGTCAGAAACCGAAAAATTCATCGAGGTAATCGGTCGTGTCATTGCGCTGTCGTAATAATATTCCGTGCGCTCGACACACTCGGCGGTAGGTCTTGTGTAAATCTCGGTATTTACCGAGGTATCGAAAACGACACTCTCGGCAGTATTTCCTCCGAAGCCGATTCTGCCGTCTGCCGGCGTTGCCGGCGCGCCCTTCTGAACCGTTTTATTGCCCGCCTCATCAACTATCGTTACGGAAGATATGCGGTCAACTGCTATATCGTCAACATCAAGAGTATATGCAACTTGTCTCTGATTCCAATTAGGTAGAAAAGCAACCTGCATGCTGCGCCGAATATCGGTTGTTGAGGTATTTGTTGTGGACATTATAAAGGTATAGCTTACGGTTTTCCATTCTTCGGAAGCAGAAAGCTTAACCGATTCGGTTCCCTCAAGCGGATTAAGCGCAATGCTTGGGTTGGCAGCGGACCATCCGTTCATACAGTTTGAACCGGCTGTTGCTCCGACCTTAAATGTAAGCGTTCCGCCCTGAGCCAGCTCGGAAAGCCTGTATTTAAAGCTTATACGGTATTCCGCGCCGTTTTCAAGTATAAAAGCATTTTTTCTGTCGGCGAAAGAGCCGGAACCCGTCGGATTTGCCATAAAGCCGTAAGGCAAAGAACTTTCGCTTGTCATTGTGCCCGTTGAGGGATAGCTCATATACTTGTTGCCGTCTGCTTCACCTATTACCCATAGCGCGTCATCACTCGCCGCAATCGAACCGCTGTTTCCGACAACCTTTGAAATGTTATAGTTATCAAAATCGATTTCCATATGCTGCGGAGCAACGGATTTTTTAATTTCTATATAATCAACAGAAAGATTATATGTAAGCGCAGTACCTTCTGTCGGACGCGCTGTGTTGCCGTTTACACGCGGCTCAAAACCAACCAGCAGGCTGTGAGGAGCATCGCCGGTGTAAGTCTGCGGAGTTTTGAACGAATATGTTTCCTCTGTCCATCCGCCGGTATTGCCAAGACCCAGCTTAACGTTTACCCTGTCCTGCCAGTTCTGAGTATTATTCGGTGTTGCGACACCGCTTGAGGCAAATGTAAACAAATTAAGATTATAGCCGTCGGATAAGTCGGTAATTCTATAACGGATAGTCATACTGTAGGTTGTATCCTCGGCTAAAACAATATGCTTATCGCTGTCGTTTGTGGCGTAGTTGCCGGTGGGATTTGCAACAAACATATAGCTCTCCAATCTACCGTTCTTACCGCCGGCATCCTTAACATAATTAAGATATTTGCCGCCCGAAGCCTCATTATCCTCTGCCATACTGTATGTTCCGACCTTGCTGCCGTCATATATATTAACATCATACATATTACCGGCAGTAGGCGTTTTGTCGGGGTTTTCTTCCTTATATGAATTATATATTTCCGTTGTTAACGGCTCAAATTTGTATTGGCTGAAATCTATATAACAGCCGTCCGTCGGTTCAGCCGAAATAAATGCGGGAATGTTGCAGAACAAAGAAAGGATAAGTGCTGTTGCAGTTGCCAAACTGAGTATTTTTTTACTTTTCACTTTGATTTTGCTCCTCTCTGAAATAAGAAATTATGATACCTTTTTGCCGCCCACATAATGGGTCATATCGCGGTTGTTATAATTCGGTATATCCCCCCTGTCTCTTGTATAAAGCTTGGAATCATTATCAGAACGCTGGTACACCCTTACATAGTCAACCTTCATTTCAACATATTCGGGCGAGCTTTCGGTTGCGGCAATGCCGTAATCAGCGCTGCCCATTCCGCAGCTCATAACCATATAAACGGGCAGGCGTCTTGAATCGGGATTTTCGGTGCCGTCAAGGCTGTAAGAGAAATACACCTTTCCGTCAACCGCAAAGCTTACCTTGCTTTCATCCCACTCCATAGTGTAAATATGGAAGTCGGTTGAAAGGTCGGCGTTCGGGTCAATGCTGTCCTTAAAGCTATAGCGTTTAAGCTTTGAATACTCAGGGATATCAAGCGAGGTGTGCCCCGTGCCGCTGCTTTGCACCCACCAGCGGTGAAGATTTGACGCAAATGATTTTGCAGAGCCGAAGTTTTCAAGCAGATCATATTCGGTCATACAGGCATATCCGAGCTTACTGCCGTTGAACCAAAGCGTGCCGCAGCCGGGTTCAACCGGCAACTTTGCGCGAAATTCAATAAGTCCGTATTTAAGCTGTAACGTATCCCAGGTTGAAACGGAGCCTTCCGTAAAATCCTTGCCGTTTCTTGTGCCGAAAATCGTAAGACAGCCGTCGCCTGTCATTTTTGTGTTTTCGGCTGCCTTTTGCGTTAATGTTCCGCCGAGGCAGGAATTGGACGTATCACCGTATTTGTTCTGGGAGCTGTAATCAACCCACCAATGATTATTAAGACTCTTCTGGTCAAACTCATCGTTCCATACAAGGCTGTATCTGTTTTCCGCCTGTTTTTTCTTACCTTTAAGCTCATAATCTGCCGGAAAATCAATATAAGAGCCGTCCTTTTCCTTTTCCTTTATCTGAGTAAGAAACTCCGAAATTGCATCGGCAAGGCAAATACTGTCCGAACCTTTTATTACAAGCTTACCGTTTACCGCCTTAATAATCCATCCGTCGTTTTCCGGCGTTATACTACTGTTTTCGCTGCGGCCGATATTTCCGATTAAAATTTCGTTTTTAACCTCCGGAGAGCGTTCGTCAACTATTTTCAGCTCATAGCCCTGACTGCCGCTTAAATAATCCGCCATACTCTCAAGCTCGCGTCCGTAAATATACTCCATATCCCTTACGGTAACGACGGTGAAATTTTTAAGCTCCTCTCCGCCTATTTTATGCGGATATTCTTTGAACGGGGCTTCATAAATAATCTCGGTTTCGGAGTTTAGTTTTTCCCAGTCGGATTTATTTCCGCAATAGGTTTCCGCAAAATATTCCGCCGCTTTGGCAATCATTTCATCCCTTAAAGCCGTGATACAAATTTTCTCGCCTATATTTTTAATTATAAAGTCAAACTGACAGTTATCGCGGTTTTCTTCAAGCCTTTTGAGTGCTTCCTCGGATTCGGCTCTTCCTGTATTACCTACAAGTATTTCATAATTCCCGTCATAATCCTTTTCCTCTCCGTAAGAAACGGCAACGCTTACGCCGTAAGCCTTTCTGAGCCTTGAACGGATATCCTTGGCAGCCTTTTCAATATCATCGGCGCATCCCTTAGGCCGCACAACCGAATAATTAAAGCTCTTGCCGTTTTCGTTTACTGCTATCAAGGATTGCTTTGCGGTATTTTTGCCGCAGCCTGTCAGTACAATCAAAAACGCTGACATTAAAAGTGCGCAGGCTTTTCTCATTGCTTTTTCGCCCTCCTTCTTTTTCTGATGACAACGAATACTGTTATTACTCCGCCTAAAGCAATAACGGCTGCTGCGCAGGCTATCGCTACTGCCGCCCCGGCGGGAAACGCTGCGCCGGCAGCTGCGGTTTCCTTAACAAGGTTTTTATCTATATTGCCGTTTAAAAGTGATGTGCTGTTTTCCGCAAATGCCGGAACATACTCGTCAATTTTGATGGACTGAGAGCAATCAGAGCTTTTTGCATCCGAAAGAAGCTCAAGCGTAACATCGTCGAAATACATACTTACGTTACCGGGCGTCTGAACCGATACATAATAGCTTGTGGCATAGAAGGTAAACGAAAGCTCTGTCCACTCGCCCTCCTTTAAATCCTTTATCGCCGCGACATTATACCAATCGCCGTCAATAGCCCACGAATAATATGCCGACTGCGAACAGGCAATTTTAACCGCGCCGGTATCCTGTTTTTTGGATTCAAGCTTAACCCACATTGTCATTCTGTAAACAAGACCGGGTATCAGTCTCTTGGTTGACTCGCTTGTTTCGGGCAAAACCTGAAATGCCGCCGTATGGAAATCGCCGCCTTTACGGTGAACGGAATAATTACCGCCGTGAACATTGCTGCTGCCGTCTGCATTTAAGCGTGCGTCATAAAGCTCATAATCCATATCGGCATACCGATACGTTTCGGGAGAATAAATATCCTTAAAGCTTTCAAAATCCTGTATAAGTCTCGGACGCGCGAAACCGGCATACAGCGTTGTATCGCTCTGGAGAATCGTATAATACTCTGATTCTATGCGTTTCTTCAGCTTGCTGTCCTCATACCATCCGATGAATACGAAGCCGCTCTTTTTAATATCCTTGGGCAGCTTTATCTGCTCGTTCGGCTTTCCGGTATATACGAGCTTAGAGGCTCCGATATAATCGGCGCCGCACGGATTAAGGTTTACGGCGCTTTCCCCGTTGCCCTTATTTACGCGCACAAGCCGCAGATTATCGAAATAACCCACAAAGTTTTCGGAGTAATTGACGGTAAAATAAAGCGCATTACCGATCGGTTCTTTAAGCTCGGCGGTAAACATAACCGATCCCGTAAACCATTTACCGGTTTCCTCCTCAAGGTTAATGCTCCAGTTGTTTTTCGGAACAGAATATCCCGCCCATACATTATCCGCCTTTGCGAACCGCACGTTAGGCAGCGGCGTTGTCTGACCGCTCCCCTTTCCGGTATTCTGAACGACACGGTAATCATATGTCAGGACATACGTTGCTCCGTCCTCAACGGTAACCGGCTGGTTATCGTACAAAAGCAGCATCGAGGCATTCATTCTTGTATTACCCGATTTGTTTATTTTAAGAGAATAGCGTCCGTGACTTGCCGCTTCATCGGAAATCTCGGCTGTATCATACTGATTAGGCTTCAGGTTCCGCTGATTTTCGTCCTCAAAGCTTATAAGCACCGAATCACCCAAAACCCACCTCGCGTAAACGGTAAGTGAAGTATTTCCGTGATTTTTACCCGTAAACGGCGTTTTATAGCTCTTATCGGTATACCATCCGGAAAATACATATCCGCTGCGCACGGGCGTTTGAGGATAATTAACGGGAGTTCCCGGCTCTCCTATCGAATAGAACGGGAGCGTGTTATTATCCGAATCAAACTTAACATATGTTTTGTTTTCAAGCAGTTTGATTTCAAAATCATCTATATAGATATCAGCGCTTTTTCCGTTAGCCGTAAATGCAAGATAGAGGGCGTCGGCATTTTCCTTTTTGGTATTGGCGGTAAAACAGACGGTTGCAGTCTGCCAGCCCTTTCCCATATCGTTTAACGAGACCGCAAAAAGGTTTATTCTCGACCGATTAGCCCAATAATTCTTTCTTCCGGCAAGAGCCAAATCAATATTGGATGTACCGACGGTATTGTTAACCTTATAACGTAGCGTCGCCATATAAAGACTGCCATTTTCAAGTATAAGCGGAGTATCGCCGGCAACAAAAATATCCTCGGTATTATAAAGCTGCGCCATAGAATTATTCTTATTCTGCGTTCCGTCATATTTGAAACGCAAAGAATAACTGCCAGAAAAGCTTTCGTTAGCAGAAACAGACATATGCGAATTCCCGAATCGGTAATTTGATCCGTCGTTTTCCCTGTGATTTACCCAGCTTTCAGGATAATTTTCAAAGTCGTTAAATGCGGATTTAAGGCTCCATTTTGCATACAACTCTGTCGAACCTTTTGCAGTATACTTTCCGCTGATTTTCTTGCTGAATAACGAATCCTCATACCAGCCGCGGAATATGTAATTATCTCTAACAGGAACGGGAAGCGTAATTTTATTTCCGTTTTTAACTGTTACAAATTGGGTTTCATTGCTGTCAACAACAAGTGAAACAACTGCGGTATCGGCACCTACCTTTGTAAGCGATACATAATCAATATCAAGGTTCACGTTTTCATCCGCAAGCGGATTTATACGAACAAACATTGCATTTGCGAGGTTTCCCTTTGAATCCGTTTTTGGATTTGCAGTAAAGACAACCGTTCCCTCGTGCCATTCGCTGTCTGACTCAGAGGTACGTACGGTATACCCGCCTGCCGTATAATTAAGGGCGTTGGCGTAAAAATTGTTAGCCGTGCATGTTTGCGCCGTAATTCGCACATCCGTGGCAATCGAGACTGCCCGATACCAAAAAGACATAATATAAGTACTGCCGCTTTCAAGCCTTACGGGTTGCTCGTTCTTATACATCGCAAACGATTGCGCCGCCTGATTATACGGCACACTACCGATACCCTTAGCATAATTGAATTTTAAGAATTTTTCGCCCGAAAATGCATCTCCCGACGGGAAAGTCATTGTTTCGGCATTGTAGGAAAAGCGAGGATTACTCCATTTTCCGTTTTCATACGGAACATTTTCAAAATCCACCACCGCATCAGGCTGTACTTTATCCCAAGCGGCATACAAAGTAATGCTTTCTGTCTCGTTTGGGAATTTCACAACGGTTGCCGGTATTTTAAGATCACTGTCCTTATACCATCCGCTGAATATGTGTCCGCTGAAAACCGGATTCGGCAAAAGCGCTGTTTCGCCGGGAGTACCCTTAAGATCGGCAATCGGCACTCCGCCGTTTGTTTCAAGCTTAATATAGGAATTAACCGAAAGCGTGATACTCTCAATAAGAATATCACTATTGCCGTTTGAGGAAACCGTGAAATACAGCGAATCGGCGTTGTTTTTTATATCGGCTGTAAACGTGAGTATCGCCGTCTGCCACTCACCGTCCGATTTAACGGTTTTATTTATTTGCACCGTTTTATGATTTGTTTCGTATTTATCAGCGTTAGAGGTTACAAATCCTATATCGGCGCTTCCGTTTTGCGTTTTATACTTAACAGTAAGCATATACACGCCCTTATCGGCAATAATAAGCGGTTCGGTGTCTGAATTAAGCAGCATATAGGCAGTTTTGCCGCCTCCGATGTTATACCCAAAGCATAACATATCGCCGTCGCGTTCTGAAGTAAAGGCGCTGAATATATCTGTATTATCTCTCCAATCGGGATATTTGTCGTCGGTTATAACGGCATAGGTTGTAAGCTCGGACCATCCGGCAAACAGAGTTGCTGAAACATCTCTGTTTGTAAGCGAAACCGCTTCTGCCGAAACAGAACACTCGGGATTTGTAAACCAACCCGAAAATTTGTAACCGTTTTTCAGTGCAGTCGGAAAATCGGCAAGCGTGTCTCCCGGAGCGCCGTAGACGGTATCTATAATCTTACCGTCAGACATAAAGACAACGCTCGTTGCCCTGTCAATTTTCAAATAATCAACTGCTACCGAATAAGAAAATTCATCATTCATCGGGAATGAGGCGGTACCCGCCTTAGTAGGATAAAAGCCGATTATAAGGTTATTCACCTTACCCTTGTAAGCCGCAGGGGTTAAAAAGGAGTATTCTTTTTCTACCCATCCGTCGGTGTTGCCGAGTCCGTTTTTTATATCGATATTATTGTCGGCGTGAAAGCTGTTGGGCGAATACACACCCTGCGTGCAATTTGCATAAAGGTCGAGGTCATATGACGCGTCAAGGTTTTCTATCTTGTATTTTATCTTAATTGTGTACCGCGTGTTTTCGGTAAGGCGCAAAGCGCCTGAGCTTGTTGCCCCGTTATACGCGCCTGTCGGGTTCGCCATAAAATGATAATACGGTTTCCAGTTTTCGCCCGATTTTACCGCGCTTTTCTCAAAAAGCAGATATTTTCCGCCCACAGCGTTTTCATCGCTTACAAGACTCCACTTTCCCGAATTGCTTTTTACAACGTTTCCGTCTGAGCCGGAAGTCCCCTCAACAAAATTATATCTGCTGAAATCTATATTGTAGCTTTGCTTTTCAAAGGTATCGTCCTTATAATAAAAGTTCTCGTTTATAAGATTACTAAAGAGGCGATTTGCAGTATCAACAACACCCGAAAACTCGCCTGTTGAAGCATTGTAATTTTCATATATAACGGTTCCGGTATCGGGAAATTGAATTTTTTCTCCGGGTATACCGTATAGCTTTTGAGTGTCCGTAATACCGGACTTGCCAATCTTATTAATCCTTACCTCAGACAGGCGGTTTATCTCAATATAATCAACCGAAAGATTGTATGTAAATTCGTTGCCGTCTCCCGGTCGCTTTGCAGTACTGCTTAGTCTCGGTTCGAAGCCCAACATAAGGCTGTGGGGTGCTTTACCGGTATAATTTTGAGGCATTGAAAAGGTGTATTCCGCCTCTGTCCAACCGTCGGTATTCTGAAGCTTTAAAGCAATATTCACTCTATCCTGCCAGTTTGAAACATTGTTCGGCGTTGCAACACCGCTTGACGCAAAAGCAAAAAGATTAATGTCATAACCGGCTGTCAGGTCGGATATTTTATATCTTATTTTAATTCCATAAGTTGCGCCTTCCTTAAGTACTATATGTTTATCCGAGTCGGCCGTAACGAAATTTCCGGTGGGGTTTGCCACAAACATATAGCTGTAAAGTCCGCCATTTTTGCCGGCAGAATCCTTCACATAGTTAAGATACCGGCTTCCCTCAGACGTTCCGTCATCAATAAGACTGTATGTTCCGACCTTGTCGCCGTTATATATATTAACATCATACATATTGCCGGCAGTAGGTGTGCCTGAAGGATTATCTTTTTTAAACTGTGCATAGCCGTCGACCGTAAGAGGCTTAAAATTATAGTCGCAAAAGTCTATAAGATATTTCTCTTGCGCAAAGGTTTCCTGATCGGCGGCGATGCCCAATATACCGCCCAAACCGAAGTTTATCAATAGCACAAGTATAAGTAGTAGGCTCCACGTTCGCTGTTTTCTATTAAACATTCAATTCACGTCTCCTTCGGAATTTCTTAAATTGGCATATCTTATACACGGTTTTAGAAATTAAATTCCATACTTTTACCGCAGGGCAGTCCATATCCAATAGCATTTCATACAATCTCTCCCGGTAATAATTCACAGTATCCAATAAAAACAATTTTTAAACTTCAGCACTCAGCTATTTTTTATTCTGTTCCTTAACATCGCTGATTATCATATTTGCGCGGGTAATGCAAGAATTAAGCTTATTTGCGCCTGCATTAAGAGCTGTTGTGACCTGAGCCGAAGAACATTCTGCAAGATCGGGGAATATTTCGTAAAGCGGAAGATTGGTAGTTGACATAAGGGACATAATGCCATAGTCAAAAACGGGATTATTATAATTCTGATTTTCCGAAAGCTTTTTATAAAGCTCGGCAGCGTCTTCATTTTTATAAAGCTCAGCTTCGTCATAATTGTCCGCATTAAGGAAATAGCGAAGGAAATATACCGCACCGTCCGGATTTTGCGCACCTTTGCAAATACCGTAGGAACGGAACGTACTGCCGCCGTAAACTTCATCACCGCCGGCTTCGGCTCTGGGAGGCGTTACAAAGGATAAATCGTTTATATCCATATCATTCATCCAGCCGTACTTTCTTAATCCATATGCGCCGGTGAAAATCATTCCCATTTTACCCGATACAAACAGGTGGCGTCCGCCCTCGTCATTAACCTTAACAGAACCGTTTTCTCTCGCCTTTATCATATCTTGCCAAACCTTGGTTACACTTGGATCTGAAAGATTAGATGTGAATGTTTCGGTTGCAGAATCGTACTTAGCCATTCCGCTGGCATAGGTGGAAAAATAAGCGCTTGTTTCTATTCCGGCGCCTGTTTCTGAGCATACCTGAGCCAATTCGCGCGCGCACTTATAGAAGTTGTCAAGAGTCCATCTGCCCTCTGCAAGATAAAGTGCAGGGGTAGTTATACCGTTATCTTCAAAAATTTTATTGTTGTAGTAAACGCAGGGCGATGCCATATTCCATGCGCTGTTTTTTGCATTTACAAGATACGACCTTCCGCCGATTGTGCCTAATTTTACAATTTCCTGATCCCAAAAGCTGTCGGAAATATCAAGCTTTGTGCCGTCAAGGGGTTGAAGCACTTGAAGAACATTCGGAAATTCACCGTTATTTACAATAACATCCGGCGATTGTCCGGCAGATATAAGCGATGCGAGCTTAGATATGTAATCAGTTTGTGTAATCGAAACCAGTTCAACTTCAATACCCGTCAGATTAGTGAAGTCATCTAAAACCGCAGCCGATTCGTTATCCCTGTGGTTAATCCACGTGGCAAATTTAACTGTTGTACCCTCCAGTTCTGCCGGAACAGAATCAAAATACGAATCTCCGCCACCGTTCCCCGATTGGTTCTTTCTGCCGGTTCCTTCTCCTGTGTCCTTTCCGCAGCCTGAAAAAAGACACATAACGCCGATTAAAGCAACAGCACATATTTTCTTAAGTTTCATTGATTATATCTTCCTTTCAAAATTTTTGCGATTTGAATATATATCTCACCGATTCTTTATTTTATTTTATCAAAAACATCATAATATTTAAAGCAGTTTATAATATGACAAATGTAATAGATTTTTTTGTGTTCTTAAAATTTAATTTTCTTTAATTAAACCGATAATTATGTTATACTAAAAACGGAGATGATAAAAATGGCATTATATATTCTTGAGGATAAAAATCTTCATCCCTTTTTAAGCAAAAGAACCGCTCAGGAAATTACTGCGGTAAAAGCGCTTAATCAAAAAAGAATCCCCACCAAAAGTATAAGCGATATATCAGATCTGTCTGTTCTGATTAAAGATAACCAGTCTGTTTTTCTCATTCCCTACGGCATAACGCCCGATACGCTTAAAGCCATTAAATTCTGCAATTATAACGATATACCGGTTATCGCAATGCACAATATACCTGATTTTGCACCCGAATATATTTACAGCTCGACCGGCAGCAACAACTGGGTGCTGTTTGCAAAAATTATTTCATATTTCAAAAAGCACGGAAAAACCCGAATAGCATATTTCGGAATAAATCCAAACAGCCAATCGGATTTAGTTAAAGTTCATCACCTTTATAATATGTATCTGCCCTTCACTTCCGAGGATCTTTTCTGCATAAATAAAAGCTTTTCTGAATGTTTTGAAGGCTTTGTGGAAAAAAGGAACAATTATGACGCCATAATATGTCCGAACGATTTTATTGCGGTAGCGCTTATGAAAAAGCTGCTTCCCATTGATTCCGATTATGTTAAATCACATTTTATAATAGGATTTATGGACAGCTATATTTCCAAGCTTTACCACACGCCGGTAACCAGCGTAACCTATGATATTAAAGCGGTTTTAAAGGCTATTTCAAATATATACAGAACCCTGAACCGCGATCGGCATAGCTTCAATTCAATAAATATACAGCTGCCCAATCTTATAAATGTACGCGACTCAACCCAGAATGCCCCGTTAGCCGAGGGCCATTGCCTGTATAAAAATCTTTCAAACTCACGTCCGCCACTTGTATTCCCCGGCTCTATTGATTTCAGCTACGAAAAAGACCCTGAAATGAATATTATTCTTCAAATAGAAAATATGTTTGAAAAAATTAATCATATTGATTTTCGCATAATATATGAAATTCTTTCCGGCTCAACAAATAAAACCATAAGCGAAAAGCTTTTCATTTCACAACAGACTTTGCAATATCATACAAGCCACATTTTTTCAGCCGTTAACGCCAAAACAAAATCTGATTTTATAAATATTATATCATCCTATGTGAGTACAGCCAATCTCGGCAAATTCATTTCAAAATTAGCGTGAGACGAATCACGGAAAATGTAGCTGTAATATACCACTTCCTGCAATAGTCCAATAGCCTTTCCGAGTGTTCCCGTTTCGGTAAGCCTGCAATTCGGGCATACCCAATTTATTTAGGTTTTCCACCCTTGTTCTCGGATTCTTCCATTGCTTTCAGATATACATTCGTATTCTTCTTCGTAACCACTCGTTCCATTGTTTCATAAGCGTTTCCTTCTCCGCTATTCCGTAATAATTCAGCCATCCTCGCATAAATACCTTTATGTTGTTTAACACGGTATCAAGCTTTCTGCCGTAGCTTCCGTTTGAAAACTTCGGCACTGTGGTTTGAGTCACCTTGAACCAGTCAATACTGTAAGAAAAAGGCTGCAATCTGCGGTGCAAATGGTGCCATAATCCCGAAAGTCAGTCATTTGATAAACAAATGATGTTTTATAAGGATAAGTGTACTCATTGCGGCAAATGTATTGAAGTATGCCCTAATAGTCTTAAAAAATGCGATTTTTGCGGCAGGTGCGAGCTGTATTGCCCTTCGGATGCTCGAAAAATCTGCGGAAAAGATTATACGGTCGACGAGGTTTTTGAAGAAATCATAAAGGATAAAGCGTTTTATGATAATTCGGGAGGCGGAGTCACCTTTTCGGGCGGAGAATGTATGCTGCAGCTTGATTTTCTTTGTGAAATTCTTAAAAAATGTAAGGCTGCCGGAATACATACCGCCGTTGATACTGCCGGTAATGTTCCGTGGGAAAGCTTTGAAAAAATACTGCCGTTTACGGATTTGTTTTTATATGATATTAAAGCTTTCGGAGCAGAATTGCACAGAAAAGGAACAGGCGTATCAAATGAACTTATAATAAGCAATTTCAAAAAGCTTTCAAAAATCACGGATATGATTATAAGAGTTCCTGTTATAGGCGGATTTAATGACAGTTTTGAAGAAATACAAAAAATAATAGACCTGTTAAAAGAAAACGGTATCAAAAAGGCCGAATTCTTACCTTATCACAAAATGGGTGAAAATAAATATTACGCTTTAAATTCTCAGCCCGAAAAATTCTATATTCCCGATAAGGATTTTATGGATAATTTAAATGATATCATGGCCGAAAAATGCTCAGAGAGTTTCTGAACTCTCTGAGCATTTTTAATTCTATTAAGACTAAGAAATAAGCTTGATTGAAAACTCAAAATCTATATCCTTTTCTTTCAGTCTGTACTCATCTTTAAGCTCGGGACCGCAGGCGGCTGAGCCTATTCCCGAATTCTTATAATCAATTCTTATATGAGTAAAAGGCGATTTTTTAAGCTCGTCTGTATGAGCGGCATTATAAATGCTTTCCATTGAATGATGAAGTACGCTTATTTCCATTCTGTCGGACTCAAATAAAAGCTTATCGGCTACTTTTAAATACTTGACATCAATATGATTTCCGTGCTCCTGAGGAACGGGGTAAGGAACATATTCTGAGTCGGCGGTGCTTTTATGCTTTGAGATAAGTCCGTGATGAGACATATCGCAATAGCTGTCAAAGGGTCCGTTTCCCATTGCATGGGAATATTCGCACAAAAAGATGGTATATATAGAGATATTTCAAGATTTTCAGAGCCTAAGGAAGCAGCCATCGACAAAGTCGGCTTGACCTTGACAGGTTGCTGATGAAAATGCTACAATGCCGGCTTTGAAGGCGAGAAAAGTACAGATATTTCTGAGTTTCCGTCGCCTTCGGTGAAAACCGAACAGCATTTTTATCAGCGTTCAGTCAAGGTTGGCGGCGGATATGGTAAAATACAATCGGTTACTGTCTGCGGAAAGCAGGAAAATACGAATCGTTTTACATTAGTCGAAAGGATATTGGTAGCTTTGCGAGGTGAGCTTTACTGCTATGAGCATCTAAGCATCGCCTGCGCCATAATAACGCATATTCATTATCGGTAGGCGTAAGCAGTGCAATAATAGATTTCGGGCAGTCGCATTCCCCCGGAAACATTGTTTCATCCATATCCTTATAACCGAAGTTAAGATAATCCCTTTTAAAGGTTGCAGTTGCGAAGATTGCACCGAAAACCTTTTGTTTATCGGGCGGCAGGTCTGCAAACTGACTTTTTCCGTCAGCATTTTCGCCGCAATACTGTTTTAATTTTCTTACGGCAGCATAGTATACTCCGCCTACCATAGTCGATTTTAAAATCTCGTATTGACCTTCGTTCAGTCCCTCTGTAAAATATGCGTCGCATTCCGCCTTACGGTATATATTGCCGTTCGGATAATAATGTGACGCTTTTTGCCAAGTCCAGCCCATTTTTTGCTCCTTTTTAATATATTTTTTATGTTTCAATATCCACATACTCGCGGATTATTTCCAAAGCCTTTTCGTAATCGTCCGCCCTTAAAACTCTTTTCTTCATTTCGGCAATATATTTGTCACCGTTATGAATATTGTACCGCTTTATGGCGTTTGCGGCGCTTGCCAACACAACAAAAATATTACCGTCCGGAGACTCAAGGTTTATGCGGATTTTAGGCTTACTCTGACATTCATACATTGCTAATCCTCCTTTGGCACAATAATCAGCTTGCCGTTAATCTTTATAAACACCTTCGGTGTTTTGAATAATTCGGAGTATTTCCGTATCAGCTCATCGGGCAGGCT
>ERZ827490.312-NODE-312-length-79988-cov-8.470644_pt1 | contig 79988 bp, 65 predicted proteins | sample MGYA00519770_ERZ827490 | MGnify/ENA primary metagenome ERZ827490 (study PRJEB31778, sample SAMEA3449324) | human gut metagenome | biome: human gut; feature: human-associated habitat; material: faeces | place: United Kingdom | collected 2010/2012 ... | reverse complement strand
CAGCAGTAAATTTACCGTCCAATTTTTCTCCAGTATCCTGAGACATGGATGCCAGACCTTTGGCTTTAGCAGTACGATCATCCGATTGATCAGAACTATCAGGGGTAAATATATCGAACCCTTTCTCTGCTGCCATCTTTTGGTAATCTTTAAGCAATTTATTTGCTAAAGACTGTTGATTGACTGCATCATTTACAAGATTATTAAGTATATTAGACCATTTATTAAACTTTTGTTCATCTGTCAAACCAGCCTCTTGCATAGTATCCAACATGTCTTGTTGTGCTTTTTTCATCAATGGACCTAATGTTACAGAATAAACCATTTGTTTAGCTAATGTTTCTAACATATCAGAAACGGAATCTACATACGATTTAGCCGCATCTGTCCCATTTACCCAAGCATCAACCAAAGCATCAGTCATCGTATTACCCAGATCACCGAATATGTCAGTTAAGTAACCCCTTACTTCTTCTATGGCTTCTTGATAAGATTTCCAATAATCTGACATTTCTTGTAGATATTTCTGGTTTTCTTCGCTCAACTTTTTAAATGTATCTGTACCCAAGAATTTTTCTAAAGCATCCATGTTTACAGAACCATTATCATTAAACAGTTCTGGTACAGCATCTTTCAATGATTGGTATTTTGCGCTTCTAAACCAAGTAGAATGTCGTATTTGTATCTGCATGTCTGCGACAGATTCAGCAATAGAGTTGTAACTATTTTTTACCCCTTCTGCTTCGGCTATCAAACCGATAAGACCAGTGTATTTTTTTCGATTAGCGGCATTATTTTGAGTCTCATTAAAACGCTGGAGAGCATCATTTGCAGCGTTAATATTTTTTTTTGCATTTTTCCATAAATCTTCTCCAAATATGCTATCATATTCATTTTCTCCTATGCGAGCATTTAATTTTGTGATTTCAAGTTCGTGGTTTAATTTGGCCATTTCTTTACGAAATTCTGCCATGTAATCCGTCCGTTTAAATAGACTGATAATAGAAGTTGCAATTTTTAATGCAGCAGAAATAACAGTCAGGATAACAGATGCTTGTTCTACTTTTATTATCGCTTCAGTTGCACCTTCAGCCGCTCTCTCTGTCGCTATTGTAGACCAATTAGACAAAGTTACAATGCTGTCAATCATTTGCAATGTTGATGAGGATATATTGCCAGCGGCTTTAATGATTTCACCAACTGTACCACCTACAGCATCCCCTATTTCGTCAAACTCTTTATCTACTTTTTGCAAAGTACTATACAAATTCTGCCATTCTTTTATTGTTCTTTTACCAGGAGATACATTATTTTGTGTAGCTTGTTTGATGCCTATTGTATTTTCCAATGTGGCCACTTTTGCCCGCATTGTAGCTAATTTCGGATCATTGGGATTTATAAATTCTTGACGCTGTAATTCTTCTTTAGCAAGCATCAACATTTCCCGTAACTTTTCCAAACTTAAATTAGCAACATTATCGGCCCATACTTGAAATGATTCCTGACGTATTGCAAATTCAGAATCGATAGCATCATAAGTTTCCTTTCGCTGATATTCCAATTCGCTGATACGTTCTTGCGATGCTCCAGCGTTTTCTAATGCCGTTCTGTCTTTATCAAATTTCTTTTGAGCTTCAAGCCGTTTAGCTGTGTAATCTTGATATTTAGATAGTAAGTCTTTATAGTATTTAGCAAGATCAGCACTTTGTCTTTTCCTTGTTAGAAACTCTATAGCGTCAAATACAGACGTCTGAGGAGAAACTGAGGTAGAATCAAATGTTTGTTTCTTATAATTGGGGTTCTGTTTTGCTTTGAGATCTTCTTGTGCTTCAAAAATCTCTTTCTGTGCTTGTTTATAAGCTCTAATATATTCTTCTTTCTGTCTTTGCAGAGCTTGTAGTTCCTTTTTATTATTAAGCTCTCTTTGTGCCAGTTCTTTATCATATCCTTCATCCATCGCATTAATGCGCTCTTGCGCTACTTGATTTTCCAAGTCTATTTCTTCTTTAATCCTTGCAATGGCATTTTTCGACATAAGTTCCAATATTCGATTCCGTTGATCTGATATAGCATTTTCTTCTTTAGTAGACTTTCCTGTTATCGCTTCCAGTTTAGCTTGTTCAGCCTTTATTTCTGTTTCAATTCGTTGATATTCTTTAGGATCAACTACTTTTTCTAACTCCTGTTGTTTTTTTGTAATAGCGGCTTTTATGGCACCTACAGATCCTTCCACTAAAGAGTTTGTAAGATTTATACCTGCTTCTTTTAGTTTTTCCGTTCCTTCCTCTTCTGCCGTAATGACATCATTAATTAAAGCATTAAAAGATTCCAGGTACTTTTTTGCCTCTTCTTCTGTTGCTGTCTTCTTTAAATTCTTGCCAGTATAAGAAGTAACACCTCCAAACATACCATTCTGAACATAATATGTTCTTTCTTCGGGCATGGCTTCCGCTTCTCTCATCTTTTCAAGATATCTTACGTACTCCTCCGATGCTAACTTCATGGTTGCTGTGGCTTTTGCTTTAGCGATAATACTTTCCACAAAAGCGGCTTTATTGTTGATTAAAAGGTTTTCTGCTTCTTTTACAGAATTAATGGACGTCCCTGTACTATCAAAAGCATCTTTATTATCAAGTATAAACTTTTCTTGTGCTTTGATATCTCCACCTAACTTTTTCCAGGCCGCCGACATTTTTTCTAATGTAGCAATAGTATTACCAGATGTTTCACTAACGTTTTTATTAAAATCTTCTGTCGTTTTATAAGTCTCGGATAACGCTTTCTTTGCAACAAATAACGATTTAGTCCAATCAATAATTTCTTTGCCGTATAAAGACAGCACCGTTATACCTGCTACTAATGCTGTTTGCCAGGAAAAAATAGAAGATATCAACTGTTTCCATACCGGTGTGGCCTTTTTATTTTCTGCAATTAATGCTTTATACTCTTTTCTCGCCCGTTGTAATTCATCAGCTAACATCGGAAGATTATTAGAGATGGCAAGAAAAAAAGTATTTGCCGAAACGGCCAAAGATGGCAATTCTCTGGCTAATTGTTGGACTTGAACATTTAACCCGTTCCAACCAGATGCATAATTACCGACATTACGTTGAAATCTCATAGTTGATTGCTCCGCCGCACTAAGTTCAGCATTAACTTCACGTATTTGTGTGACTAATTCCTTTCCTGTGGCACCGTTACGAAGGTCACGAGAAAGATTGTCGTATTGCATATTAAGTAATGATAATTGCCTACGAAGCGAATTAAGGCTACCTTCTTGCGCTTGGCTAATTTTTATGTTACTGGTGTATTCTTTAGATAAAGCTCGTACACCATCAGTTGTAACCTTTAATTGTGCATTTAAAGCAGCCCATTTATTAGCATTAGCCTGACCGGAAGTTCCATTCCTTTCCGCCTCGCTCATCGTATTAAATTCTTTCGTCAACTTCTTCATCTGCAATTTTATCCCTTCTATTGAATCAGCATAGCCTTTGAAAGAGTTTGCCGCATCATCATTACTCTTTCGAATTTTTTGAGAATCCTCAACTATCTTTTTAGAGATGTCTACTTGCGCTAAAGCTGTATTAATTTCTGCGAATTTCTTTTTGAGTTTATCAATTTCTGTACTTATGTTCTCAAATTCTTTATACAATTTATCAAATTTGGGACTGCTCTTGCTTAATGATTCGAGAGATGTTTTTAACTCTTTTATCCTTTTTATTAGTTGATTGAATTTTGTCAAATCAGCATCAATATTAAATCTTAATCCTGCCATAACTTTTTAATAACTTATTATTTACTAAATTTTTTCCTTGCTTTTCTTTCTATATTAAAAGCCGCATCAGAAAGAACATCGAGACCTTTCGCCTCTACGTATGAAGCATACTCCATTCCGTCGGCTAGGATGATTCCGTTTTTCGGCCGTTTTCCGTAAATAAGAAGATTTTGCGTTTTATCTTTAGCAGCTTGGTGCCCTGCTTCCGCAGGGACATACAAGTCCACTATTTCTCCTTCTATAACTACAGCCGATCCGGGAGCAGAACGAAGATTTCCAGTGTGATTTTTATATTCCCCGTTCTTTTTGGCATAATCAACACCGTCATGGGACAGTTCTATCATACGCTGTTTTATATCTTCTTCTGCACCCAGTATAAATTTATCTAAGCCAGAGACATTTACGTCTATTTTCATTTTGGCATTGCAATTATATTTGATATACTTTCTACAGCAGTATAGATGTCTCTCGTGTCTTTTTCCATGTCACTATACATAACAGAGACAGCTTCTACTAACTCATCCTTGGTACCTAATGATAATTCTTTAACCAGCGATAAGTTACCTTGAATCAAACAAGAAAGAATTTTGCAAAGGATTTCTTTGTCAAATTCTTGGAATATTTCTTCAATACTATTTCTATTCGGTACATCCTTTAAATATTCTCCTGCAAGAGTTATTTTCTTTATTGTAGGTGAGGTTATATTATAACTGCGATACCCGATAATAAAAATTCTATTCATATCGATAATTTTAATTGATTAATAAATATTTGTAGCTATTGTAAATCTTACTTTGTTTATTAGCATTAATCATACTATTTTAGCTAATACTCCGATCAGTTCTTTTGCCGAATCTCGTTCTATTGGCATATGACAGCATCCATCATCGGGAATATCTTCTTTTTCTATTCCTTCAATTATCAAAAGAGGTTCGTTAACTGGATTGCCCTTTAAATCTTTGGGTTGTTGAACGGAAACCACCCAATCGGCATATTCACAGTTTAACGATAATCCCATTGTGGGAACATCTTCTGTGCTATATTTCAATAGTTTAATAGCAAGCTCTTTCGCTTCCTCTTTCGATAATTCAACACAAGCAGGTTGATTACCAACTCTGACACCTTTATGATGAAATAATCTAAGAGTTATCTTGTCATCATTATCTTTTAGGACCCCACATAAAAATGTCCCTATGCCAAAAACGGTGTCAGGCATGTTATTGCTCAATGCCCGTTCCAATATATCTTTTGTCGCTACACCCCGGGATTTCTCACTACCCTTAGCCCAATCAATAATTTTTTTAATTCTAGTCATACTCTTGTTTTTAGTGATTATTTATTTCGTTTAAAAAGTCGTCGTAACATTTAACGATAGCATAATGACCGCCAGCAGCTTTAATTTTTGCCTCAACATCTCTCTGTATATCCGACTGGCGATCCTTACCTATTTTGATCTCAAAATTGTACACCTTGCCGTTATAGGTCACTTGTACATCGGCAATACCTTTCGTTGTACCGGACTTGCGCCAGCATCCCAGATGCGAATCATATTGTCCCTGGCTATTCTGACGCTGATAGAAGGCATTATTAACCTTTGACCAAGCATCTATACATTTAGCCAAAGAATTGGCTGTATCGTCCCGAAATGAGGTCTTAAATCGGCAATGTTTAGGTATAGAGCTATCCCGGTATTTCCAATCGAAATAATCTTCCTCTAATTGCTTCACGCTATCCGGCTTCATATACCGGGATTTGGCCGGTTTCTTTATCTTTGCTATCGTAGGAATTAAATCATTCGTATTCATTACGCAATAAGTTTTAAATCAAATGTTTCAATTAATGATTTCAGTACCGGGTTAATACCTAACAGTGTATCCAACGTATTCGGAGCCGGTCTACAATCAGTCATAAGATCACGTATTAACCAATCTGCCAGGTCGATCTTATTAGTCCTATCCTGATCGGTCGCATTCTTTTCCAATATATCCGATACCAGGACATTACACCCTATGGATTCAAGCTCTTTGGCCTTATCTTTCCAGTAGTCGAACCCGTCTACATCGGGGAACGCTAGAACCGTTCTTCCATGCAATACCTTCATCTTTTCAATAGATAGCTGGCTTTTGCCGCCTGTGGCCAACCATATGTATTCAGGGTACACACCAGACGCAATCAAGGCTGATTTCTCACTTTCTACCAATGCTACCGGCTTTTTAGGGTACATCTTCAAAAGCTGCTCACCGAATAGGCATTGAACCAGGTTGAAATTGTCCGGCAATAGCTTCTTTTTCTTCAATATCGAATGAACCCAGTTGATGCCACCTGCATCTTTTACCCTATGTCCGGTTTCCGGGTTGTACCGCATGATCTTACCGGTTCGAGCTTTGCCATTGATATCAATCTGCCAGTAGATGATACAACCGTCTTTAGTGGCTCCCAAAGCGTAATCATTCATCAGTCTTTCAATCGTAGGTGATTCCAGCGTATAACGGTCAAATAAGCCGCACAAGAAGCGGATAAACGAACTATTATAGCTTACAGCCTTTTCAACGTATTGAAAAGGAATATAGCCTACTTCCTGTTGAGGCTTCTGTATTGTTTTTTGTCGGACAGGAGTTACAAACCGTTCTTTCTCTACCGGATTATCAATAAAGAACTGTTTCGGTGTATAGTGGTATCCGCAACTACTTTCGTGATTGCACCGTCCTACCGTTTTGGCTATCGGTTCCCCTGTATTGCCGTCCAGGTAATAGGCGAACGAGTGAGGATCGCCACACAACGGACATTCATGCCGGGAAGATCGACCGGCGTATTTTTCCAGATATGGTTGATTGTAATTTGTCATAACCAAAGTATTACGGTTTGAAGCTGAAAGCATACTTCAGGAACATTGCAAACGTCAGATTGTCAACATACAAGTATTTGAACATCATAAAACCATTACTTTCTGTACAATCATCATCAATCTCTATATCCATTTTATGATCGTAACTTTCGATATATCCCTCTTCCAAGCCGATATAAAGTTGTCCCTTTTCAAGCATTATACGCAGCCCTTCGAATGTGTCAGTAATATATTCTTTAGGCGTAAGATTACAAAAGAGACGAAGTGAAGGTATATCCTCAACCTTAGTGCAAATGACAATTTGAGTATTGATATCTGAAATTTTATTTTTTACTGTTTCCATATTGCTAATCTTGTTTTTTTATTCGGTGACAAAAATGGTATGGTAGGTAAGGTACTCCTAAAGGAGTAGTACCTACCTACCATACATTTTTTTTAAGTGCGGTATGGTAGTATGGTACTTACCTACCATACGGTTAAAACTGCAATTGTTCTGCAATGAATTGGTATTTTTCATGTTTGCTTGATTCTACTTTTGTTAGAAATTTTTCGTTAATATAATATTCGACAAATTTACGTGCCGTTTTGTCACTAATACCGAACTCTTCACATACAGGACTGTTTAACGCAGTTTTTGTAATTGGGTGCTCGGCAGCTTTCCTGAGAAATGCAAAATGAATATTCTTATCTATATCTGCCGGTTTTTTTTCTTTTAGCACCTCTTTAGGTTGATCCTTTGCAAGTAATTCAAATGGCCTTCGTCCTCCTGTAGCAGAAAAACAGAAATTCTCGTCCATTCTAAGCACATAGGAGGCTTTTTTTGCTTCGGCTGGTATGTAATTGCCTTTTACAATACAAAGGTGTCTTAAATCGTCTCGTTCACGGTCTAACCGAAATTCAAACATAAGCCTCATCTTTGCCTCAAAGCTCTGCGATCCGACTGCGTTGTTTTTTGACGGTGCCAAATCTTCTGTTCGCTTGCCTGTATGATGTAAAAAAGCAACACAACAACCGAAGTCTTTAGCAATCTTACCATACTCGTTAAGAAATTGTCGGGTTTGGGTCGCATCTTTGGAGTCTTTACCAGTAAATACATCGGAATAAGCATCAATGATAACTGCATCCGCTGGTTCTTCCGTCAGGGCGTTTCGTATCGCCTCAATAACATTATCTACATCATAAACGAAACGAATCCTATTAGCCTGTTCTATGGTTATTTTCATCGTTTTATTTTGCTTACGAAGTAAAAAGGCTGTTGCTTGCATGTCGTCTTCAGTTGATACGAATATGACATTTTGGAATCTGCCAGTATATTTGAATCCCAAAAAATCAGATCCTTTTACAATTGACATAGCCATTTGACGATAAAGCATTGACTTACCAGTATCAGATGCTCCTACCTCTGCAACAAGGCCTATTCTCGGTATTAAATCAGCAAACAACATAGGGACTTCCTCAACTTCCATTTGTAGAAGTTCTCCCCCTCGGATAATATGCTTGTTATCAGTTGTCTGCTTTCCAGATGAATTAATCTGTTGCAATTCAGCTTTAATCATGTCTGTATATGATGTTTCATTCATGATTAACAGGGTTCTCTTGCGCCAGCCAGTAAAGTTTACATCTATTTGATTGTCGGATATCCTGTATATTCAGTCCTTCCCTACGGAGATCTGATATAACTTTTCTGGCATCATTGCCGCCGGTTACTAAATTGATTTCTTTCGCAGTTAATTTTCTTCCGGATCGAAAAAGTGCTTTAACTGTAGTGTGAGTTTGTTTTTTTGCACTATCTTTGTTTCCGGTTTCAGGGGCGGCTTCGGTCGCATTTTTCTTTTTTTCTACCATAGTTCCGCCTCCTATTATCTAATCCTGTTTCTTACACAATAAGATTGTGCTTGTTGATTTATTTCGGATTCCATGATAACCCTGTTACTTTGTAACCATTGTTCTAATTCCTTACGGTTGAAATAGCACATCTTTCCCATCGGGCCTTTATAATGGGGAATTTGACGGTTCATTGTAAGTTTATACAGATAACTTCTTGAAAGTCCGCAATATTTTGCGGCTTCTTCGCTTGTCAGAACTTCTTTTGTGCAAAAAATAGTATTTGCCGTTATAAGATCGGCTATTTGCTTTAATTCCTCTGTCATAACTTTAATAATAGAGGTTTGGGCTTTCAGGTTACAGGTGCAAGGCTGCACCGTCTTTGCCCCGCAATATTTTGAGGTAAGGCTTGCACTCCTCCGCCTCATCAATTACAGAGGCAAAGGAAGCTAAAAGCAAAAACATGGAGAAAGAAAGCAGAAAAATAAATGCGGGTTAGAAATGACTGTAAAAGTTCGATTTTCTCTATTCATAGATAATCATAGATAGTCATTAATGTGACTATAGGTAGTCTATGGTAATCATAGGTAGTCATGTTAAACTCTCATTCGTTAAATTTTTTTAGTAAATCATCTAAAATAGGGTAGTCAGAACTTTGTTCTAAGCGTCTTTTATCTGACTCTGGGAGCGTTATTTGTTCGCCATGTGTATTAGAAAATAGGTTTAAAATTGAATGTGTATTAATCCAAATTGTTTCTCTGGGAAACAATGTATAAATGAAAAAACGTAATAATTGTTTGTTCTTTCTCCATATTATAGGTTTAAAAGGTGCATCTTTTTTATGTAAATATATACCAAATATCACTCTAAAGTGTTCTAATTTAGTACTTTTTGAAACAAAATCGTATGTTTTTAATCCATTTAATAGAGTGGCCGTTTTATCATTTGACGGGAGTTCTGCTAAAGAAAAAGGAACTCCTGTTGTAATAAGATGTATGAGATTCCCCAGGTTATTCCCTGTAAAATAACCGGATTTTTCATCTGATATCATATTATCTATCATTGTGCTTATCTCTTTTTTTAAGAGCATCAATTCTTTTATTCTTTCTTCCATGATATTATAAATCAAGTTTCGGTAAGCTATTTATTGCCTCTTGTTTAAGGCTGTCTATCGCCCGTGTGTATTTTTCCGTATGCTTTAATCCTGAATGTCCTAAAAGGCTTGCAACGGTCTTTATATTGGCTCCGTTGTTGAGAATATTAACAGCAAAGGAATGGCGGGCGCAATGCCAAGTTATATGTTTATCAATTCCTGCATGTTTAACCCATCTGTTTAAAGACTTGTTACAACTTTGATAGGTTGGTAAATTAAATATTTTAGACTCTTTATTCCCTCCTGACGGCTTTTCTCCGATAAGATTCAATAGTCCTTCATTCAATGGGATAACAACGCCGCTGGCAGCAGAATGACCTTTTGTCTTGTTTTGTTCAAATTTTAGTAATCGATTGGAGTAATCTACGCTTTCAAAGGTCAAGTCTTTAACATCGCAAAACCTCAAACCACAGTATAGGCAGAGTATAAAAGCTCGCCTGATTTCATTACTTTCGTATTGATAATGTGTTTTTATCAATGTTTGTATCTCATCCATAGAAAGCACATCTTTTCTTAATACTTGCTTATCTACCTTGCAAATAATTCCTGTGCATGGATTTTTTAGTATCACATCATGCTCAACAGCGTATTTTATAACCTTTTTGAATTTTTGAAAAATATTCATGGCCCCTTCACCTTTGCTTCTGCCTTGAATGTAATCGACAAAATTAGAAACCAGTTCTTTGGTGATCTGTTCGGGTTTAATGAATAGTGTATATTTGCTGTATTCTTCTGTGTCTCGTAGAAAATCTTTAAATCTGTTGAGGGTTAAAACCATCATTCGATAATCTTTCTTTGTATAATTGTCATTGTATGCCTGAAAATAATCCAGAAAGTTAATATTCCGATCTTTTTTTAATCTATAACCGTTTATATTTTCTTTGAACTCCTGTTCACGTTCGAATCTGATTTTACGGGCAAGTTCATATGTGCTTTTATTTTGTTGGCGTTCTATGGGGGTTCTTGGAGCTTGCCAAACATAGAGGCTAAGGAACTCTTTTTTTCTATTATGCTTAATTACATTTTTAGCTTTTTTTTCATCATACACCTGTGTATAACCTAGATAATACTCTAAATAGAGACTGATTTGACCATCAGAAAGTATTTTTTCTTTCAATTTGGGGTTGTCTGTCACTTTTGCGTCGTTCTTAGCCATAATTGTAACTTGTTTATTTTCTTTTGTTTTCTTATAGATGCAAATATAATATATTGTTTTTGTATGGGGTGTAAATAGGGTGTAAAAAATGACAAAATAAGAGCATTTATAGGAAGAAAAGAGAAAAAGGTAATAATTATAAATAGCAGATTGTCAGTCGTTTTATTTCTTTTGTTTTCTTTTTTATGGGCGGTTCAATCCCGGGTCTCGCTACTGAAAGGCTTACAAGAAATTGTAAGCCTTTTTTGTTTGTATCTCCTCTGTTTCTAATCTCTCCATTTAAGCTATTATCCGGATAAATCCTGCGAAATGTACTTTTTTTGAAAAAATATTGCTAAAAAGTTTGGTGGAGTGATTTTTCTTGTATCTTTGTCATATAATAATAGTACAATGTTTCTATAATATAATATATATCTATATGATTAAGTTTTTATTGGATTATTCCAGCGGCGTACCGGTGTACCGTCAGATTATTGACCAGATCATATTTGGCATAGCATCCGGACAACTTAAATTGGGTGAACAGCTTCCTACAGTCAGGGCACTTGCTGTGGAACTGAAGGTAAACCTGAATACGGTATCCAAAGCGTATAAAGAATTGGAGATCAAAAATATTCTGGAGACTCAGCAAGGTACCGGCACTTTTATCAACAAAACAGAAAATGTGGTGTCGGAAAAGGAAAGGGAAGATAAGCTGAAAGAGATTTGCATGCAGTTTTCTTCTGTAGCGTTTAGTTATGGCTTTAATCTGGATGAAGTCATGCGGGAATTGAAAGACATTGAAACCTCTAAAAAATAATAGTTATGACAACAAATGTAATTAACAAGGGATGGTTTAATCCAATTTCTCTTACAGTATTGCTGGTATTGATTTCTGTATCGATCATTCTGTCTGTTTTACAGATTGTAAATGTTCAGGTCTTTGTGCTCTTAATCCTCTTTTCCGGATTATTGGCTACTTCTATCCGCATTGCCGACCAGTGGGAGCGGGCAGTGGTGTTACGAATGGGTAAATTCAAAGGTTTAAGAGGTCCTGGTCCATTCATGATTATTCCTATTATTGACAGTGTCTCTGCCTATATCGACCAACGTGTGAGAGTAAGCGCCTTTAAGGCAGAGCAGACCCTGACCAAAGATACGGTACCGGTGAATGTGGATGCTGTTGTGTACTGGACGGTTTGGGACGTTGAAAAAGCGGCTCTGGAAGTTCAGGAATATCAAAGAGCCATTGAGCATATTGCACAGACCGGTTTAAGAGATACGATCGGTAAACATGAATTATCTACTCTCTTGCAGGAACGTGATAAAATAGCCGAAGACTTGCAACATGTTCTGGATCGGAACACAAATCCTTGGGGAATCACTTGTCAAACCGTTGGTATTAACGACATCGCCATACCTCAGGACCTGGCCGACGCCATGAGTAAAGAGGCACAAGCCGAGCGTGAAAGAAGAGCACGCGTTATCCTGGGAACGGCGGAGACTGAAATTGCCGAAAAGTTTGAACTGGCTAGTCGAAAGTACACGGATAATCCGGTAGCCCTGCATCTCAGGGGAATGAATATGTTGTTTGAAGGCTTGAAAGAAAAAGGCTCTATGGTTATTGTCCCCAGTTCGGCGCTCGATTCCATGAACCTGGGTGCCATGGGAGGATTGGTTTCGTTGGCAAAAAGCAACGAGGCGTTTGCACACGAATGATATAATGTATGAATTAAAAGGACTTTTATAATTTATGAACAGACATAAGCACGGACTCTCTTTGATCCTTCTATTTTTTATCTTTATAGGTTGTTCTCAAAAACAATCTTTGGATTGGGTTCCATTCAATTGGGAGGGTGATACTATTTCCGGACAATATATTGAAAAAGCATATATATATGTACCTGTAAAAATAGATGGTTTGCCATATGATTTTACGATGCAGTTTGATCTGGGAACGTATCAATCCGTATTTTATGGAAATTCATTAGAACCATATCTTGCGGAATGCCCTTCTTTAATGGGTAATCTGGATTCGACCGGAATGTTTAGAAATCTAAGCCTGAAAATGGGAACGGTTGATTTTAACAGCATTAATATCGGTTATAAAAAAGACTTTGGTGATAAAATTCCTGAAGATTCGCTTCGCTCTAAAACCCCGAAACATATTGGAACAATTGCTGCCGATATATTCCAGGACAAATTTCTAATAATCGATTATAAATTAAACAGATTTGCTATATCTGATTTTTTACCGGCTGAATATAACGACTTGCCGGCAGAAAAATTTGAATTGACGGCTGGTATCATACGACTTCCGTTTTGTATTAATGGCAAAAATTATAAGTTAATGTTCGATACCGGGTCAAGTCCCTTTCAGTTGGTAACAACGAAAGAGAGAGCGTTGGATATATCCGGTTCGGTAATCGTCGATTCTTTGAGTGGTCCTTTATGGTGGGGAAAGGAAATAACTTTCTATGGGCTTGAAGTCAACAAGCCCATAGAGTTTGCTGGAAAAGCTTTGGGAAACTCACGGGTCTATTATGATAAAGAAGGACTCTGGAATGGTATTTATGATTCTTTTAATGTGTGGGGAATAACCGGAAATGCCTATTTCTTCAATAATACTATAATAATAGATTATAAGAATAAGTTGTTCAGGATAGAATGAGAGCAAGAAATTAGCTTTTTTCAATTAAAAATCTTGTTTCGCTCAGTTTTAGAAATAATTGAGTTATCCCGTTCCCGTGCTTGACACGGGATCGCAAGGGGACAGACTGTATCCTGTATGTATTTTTTGATACCGCCAGTTCTCTTGCGGCCCCGTGTTAAGCACGGGGACAAGATAGCTCACTTTTGACAAATCTAACCTCATTCTTTATATCACTTCAAAGAATATTTTAAACCGGGTATAACCCTCTTCTGTCGACAGGCTGAATCGGCATCGATGGTTTGTCAGTACCTCTCTGACAAACATCAGGCCGATCCCCTGTCCGGAAGATTTGGTGGTGAAGAAGGGGGTGAAAAGTTTTTGTTTGGCCTCCTCGCTTATTCCGGGACCATTGTCTTCTATGATAATGGATAAAGGGGAATGGTAGGTACTGATTTTTATCCTGCCGTTTTCCCCGATTGCCTCGTAAGCATTTTTGATGATATTGACCAGAACCTGTTCAAACTGGATGCCGTCTACGTGGATATATTGATCATTATCGGTCAGGGATAAAGACAATTCTATATTTCTTTGCCGGCATTCGATGCTGGTCAGTGAATACACCGAACGGGCCTGCTCATTCAGGGAGATCAGGGAAAAAGTCGGTTCGGGTATGCGGATAACCTGCGCCAGGTTGCTGATAAAACTGGCCAGATGTCCGCAACGGTCGAAAGAGGCCTCGATAGCCGGCAACACATATTCCCATTTGTTGCTCCCGTCCTGCTTGAAAATATCGGCGACAACATTCAGCGTGGAACCGATCGCCCCGACCGAATTATTTACCTCGTGAGACATCATACGGATGATGCGTTCGTATGAATCTTTCTCTATTTTAAGCAGTTCATGCGTGATCTCTTCAATCAATATAAAAGGATGGTTGAATCCCTGGTCAATAAAAGACGAACGGATACAACGGTACACTTTGTTTACCGAATTGCGGACCATCATATCGTCGCCCTGTTTTAATTGCCCTAAAGCAGGGGCCAGTTCGAATGTGGAATCGTTGAAAGTCTTCCCTTTGATTTCTGAAATATCGGAAATGTTTAATAGTTTCAACCCCGAAGGGTTTACTTCTACGATCTGTTTATCAAAGTTCAGAATAATAATCCCCTGTGGCGATGCGTGGATAAGCAGGTCAAGGAACTGGTTTTTTTCGCGTACTGCCAGTCGTTCACTCCGTAACTGTGAGATCATCCGGTTGAAAATCCCGATCAGTTCGTTGGCATCTTTATTTTTGACCAGACGTAAATGGGTTGAGAAATCCTGGTCTTTGAGTAATTGCATTCCACTAAGCAGAATGTGATAGGGCTTGACCAGTTTATGATAGATAAAGGTCGCCAGCAGGAGCGATAAAATGGCAATGCACTGTATCACCCAGAAAGGAATCGGTTCATTCCGGAACAAAACGAACCCTATACCACTCGATATACAAGCGATAAAGGCCGTGATCGTCCAGAATATCCATTTCGATTTCATTCGGGAAGTTTAATGTCGTATTTTTCGAGGCGGCGGTATAAAGTCTGTCTGCTCAGTCCCAATGCCGCAGCTATCCTGGAATGATTGCAACCATACAATTCGACCGCTTTTTGTATCATGTTCCTTTCCACCATTTCCAGGGAGAGGATTGTATTCCCGCCGGCAGGTTGGCTGGCAGGAACTTCAATATATTGCTGTTTGAAATCAATATCTGTGATGACATCCTTTCCTGAGATAAGAATTGTTCGTTCCACCAGGTTTTTCAGCTCGCGGATATTTCCGTGGAAAGGCAGTTTTTTCAGATATCCGAATGCTTCCTGCGATATTTCCGCTTCAGGCAGATTGTTTTGTTCAGCCTGTTTGCGGGCAAAATATTCAACCAACAGGGGAATGTCTTCGGGACGTTCGCGTAAAGCCGGCATCTGTATGGTGATCAGGTTGATCCGGTAGAACAGGTCTTCGCGGAATGTACCTTGCGCCACCATCTCCGGGAGATTCTTGTTTGTCGCACAGATGATACGGGTATCCACCTGCCTGGGCTTGCTCTCGCCCAGCGGTTCGAAGGTCTGGTCCTGTAAAACTCTCAATAGTTTTACCTGGCAAACCAGATCCAGTTCCCCGATCTCATCCAGAAAGATCGTCCCTTTGTCCGCCAGCTCGAACCGTCCGGTCCGGTCGTGGCGGGCATCGGTGAAAGCTCCCTGTTTATGACCGAACATTTCACTTTCGAACAGCGACTGAGAAATGCCTCCCAGATTGACTTTGACAAACGGTTTGCCTTGCCGGCCGCTGTTTTCGTGGATTGCTTCGGCAATCAGTTCCTTACCTGTGCCGCTTTCGCCGGTGATCAGCACAGGGGCATTCGTCTGGCTGATGCGTGAGATTGTATTTAAAACTTGTTGCAGAAGGGGAGATCTGCCGATGATCTTGTCAAAACGGTCCGTTCTTTCCGTTTTCCCGTTTTTCGGGTCCGGATTTTTTTCTTCGCTGTCCCTGAGTTGTATGGCTGTTTCTATTGTTTTCAGCAAAGCCAGGTTGTTCCACGGTTTCGTGATAAAATCGAAAGCACCGGCACGTATGCCTTGGACAGCGAGGTTGATGGAACCCCAGGCCGTGATCAGGATAACCGGGACTGCCGGGCAAAATACCCGTACTTTGGCAAGCAGTTCCAGTCCTTCTTCCCCGGTCGTTGTGTTGCTATAATTCATATCCATCAAGATCAATTGCGGACAGGTATGGCGCACGAAATCAATGGCCTCCTGCTGGTTTGCTGCCGTAGCTACCTCATATCCGGCCCGTTTCAAGACCAGTGTAAGCGAAGTCCGTACCGTTGTATCATCGTCACAGATAAGTATCATATTCGTTTATTATTTATCAAAGTTACAAATTTTATTCATCCCGTAGGGCCTCTGCCGGAGGAATCTTTGCGGCTTGTCGGGCCGGGTACCATACGGCTATCAGGGATATCGTTGCCAACAGACCGAAAGTCAATACATAGTTGATAAACTCCTGTTCCATTCCTATGCCTGCCTCCATTCTGTTGGAGATAGGGATGTCCAGCAATTCCAGTAACTCCGTCTGGTTGATGTTAAGGCAGATATTTACACCTACCACACTGGCGATAAATAATATCAGTAATGTCTCCCCGAAAATCATCTGTTTTACTCCCTGCCGGGTTGCCCCGAGTGCCAGCCGCAGACCGACTTCGCTCCGGCGTGTCTGCGTCCGGTACCAGAATGTCCCGATAATCCCCAGGAATATATTCAGGATCAGAAAAGTGGTGATGGCATATATCCCGTTCAGGTCGCCTGTCGGCCAGTTCATTTCTCTTGCATTTTTCGTCGATGAAAAGACGGAAGCCAGAAAATAAGGCCCCAGCATCAGTTGGTCACGCATTTCCCGGGTAAACCGTTCCGCAAAATCATTGTCGACTCCCGGACTCACACGGATATATATCTGCATATTCGCCAGATCATATTCTTTTTTATCCAGCGGTTGTATCATATTGCTGTAAAAAGAATCGAAGTAACTGTCTTTCATCTTATCGGCAGTTCCGATAATAGTGTAGACCGCCTTGTCATGGGTAGCGGTTAATTGTTTTACGTCGGATAGCGGTACAGCATATTCCGAAGAACCGAACTCCCCGTTCCGGCTGGGGGTGATCACGATCATCCTTGTTCCCGGTATTCCCCAATCGCTGAGTTCTTTGACTGTATTTTTTATTTTGAATACATCGAAGAAACTGTCGCTGACCCATCTCATCCGTAGGGTTACCATGTTGGCTGTGTCTTCATTAATATAATAACTGCTCATATAATTCGACCAGGCAAAAGGAGCACCCCATTTCGAAAAACTCACACTTTCCACTCCCGGATAGTTGTTTACACGATTCAGAAAAGTCATAGCCAGCGCTTGTTTGTCCGTCTCTTCCGTCGGCCCGTCTTCTGTCGGAAATGCGGCACTGTCTGCCGGCTTTCTCTGCATATTGATCTGATAGGTATGTTCTATGTCGAAACCATTCGGTTCAAAATAGCATTTTCCCATATAGAAAAGATAATCGACGCAAAACCAGAGTACGCAGAATACAAGTACATACTCCAGGGTGATCCACGCATTCGTTTTACGTTCGTTCCAGATGATTTTAAATATGTGGCGTATCATAATCAGTTATCATTTTGATTGAGTGAATTAATAATCTTCATCTGTGAAGCCCGGTAGGCCGGTATTCCCGCAGAAAGCAGGTTGATGACCAGGCAGACGGCAAATACCGCCAGCAGGACCGGAATGGAAATCAGCGTATTGACCGGTATTGTACTGCCGGACGGAATATCAAGCAGCCAGTCCCGCATCCGGAATACTATAACGTACGACAGGATCAGACCGATCACCCCACCGATCAGCGAAGTAATCAGGTTTTCAAAAAGCACCTGTATCAGGATCGTGTATCTTTTTGCACCGAACGCTTTCCGTATCCCGATTTCTTCCGTTCGTTTTTTCATGCGCGAAAGGCTTAGTCCTGAGAGGTTGATTGCCGGTATCAGCAAAAGTATCAGCAGGATGAAGATCATTTTCCTGTTCTGGATGGTGATCGATTTCGTAATATCCTCGACGCTGTTTCCCCGGATGTCTTTCTGATAGAATTGATTGTTCAACGGTCCTTTCATATAAAGCGTCCAGGGAGCATTCTCTGTGTTGTATTTTTTCTCCATGTTTCTCACCTCTGCGGTTATTGCCGCAAAATCGCTGGTTTTTTCAGCCATTATAACCACATCGAAATATAGGTTTTCTTTTTTCAGGGATGAATAGGGTACCCATAGATCTCCGTAAGCCCGTTTGAATACCGGCGATACATCCTTCACGATTCCTATGATCCGGTACGGTTTGAAGTTAACCAGAATCGTTTGTCCGAGTGCTGTTTCTCCTTTGAATGCTTTTTTTGCCAGCGTTTCAGAAACGACTGCGACAGATATTCCGGAATTAAATTCCCCTTCGTTGAACGGACGTCCCTTTATAAAAGAAAAAGAAAATATTTTCCAGTAAGTGGCATCGGTGAGCCTTTGGTTTGCACTTATAATCTCGCTGGATCCTTCCCGGCTGACCAGTGTGGACGGACGTTTGGGATGTATTGATGTAACGGCCGAAACATATCGGGGAGTTTTCAACGGGTACAGGTAATCTTTTACGATATCATACGATAGACTGCCCGATTGCCAGCTGTTTTTTGTCGTGTCTTTTTTTACCTGGTAGTTGATATGTAAGGTTCGCTCCCTGTTTATTTCCGGTTGGGCGCTGATACCTTTTATTTCATCGGCCACGATGATTGTCATGATCATCATGATTGCCAGTGCCGTTCCTATAATTGCGATGGCGCTGATAAACTTGTTTTGTTTTAGCATCAGCAGCGCCTGTTTGAAATATATCCTGTACATAGTGGTTCCTTTATAAAATTATTCAACTCGTCTTCCATCGAAAAAACGGACAATGCGTTGCGTTGACTCGGCAATATGCTCGTCATGCGTGACCATTACTATGGTGGTACCATCCTCATTCAACTGAAACAGAAGTTCCATAATCTCCGAACCCATTTTACTATCCAAGTTTCCGGTTGGTTCATCCGCCAGAATGATCTGCGGATTCCCGACAATGGCCCGTGCCAAAGCTACACGCTGGCATTGTCCACCCGATAACTGTGTAGGTAAATGTCTCATCCGGTGTGATAGTCCTACCTTCTCCAATACTTTTTCAGCAGCTTCCCGTCGGCTTTTAGCTGTTGAATTACGGTAGAGCAGGGGCAGTTCTACGTTATCCAGTACATTCAGTGAATTGATCAAGTGAAAACTCTGAAAAACGAATCCCAGCATTTTGTTCCTGAACTCAGCCATTTCTCCGTCTTTCATCTGTGTGGTTTCCATCTCGTTGATCAGGATTTTTCCCTGATCCGGCAGATCCAGCAATCCCATTAGATTGAGCAGGGTACTCTTTCCGCATCCCGATGGCCCCATAATAGAAAGAAACTCACCTTTTCTGACTGTGAGATTTACATTTTCAAGTGCTGTGGTCTCTACTTCCGTTGTGCGGTATACTTTTGTTATACCTTCCAGTTTGATTATTTCCATATTATCCTCAGTTTATCTGTCTCTATAGTAACAATGTATATGCCAAAACCCTATTGTGTTGAAAATGAGTGTTCGCTTTATGGGGAGGGTGTCCGAATACGGACAAATTTGTCCATAAACCGGAATAAAAAAAGCCCGCATTCTCAGATTGTCGTTTATAAACAACTTGAGAATGCGGGCTTATTAATTATGTAACCTCACGGTTATATTAATTAAGGTTTGCTTGCGGAATTAAGGGTTCACACAAGCAGAGTATAGGGTAAAATTTCACAAATTGTATTGTGTCTACAAATGTACTATGTTTAGTTGTATTTGTAGCATGTGTATTTCTATCATACGTGAGAGGCGTACCTGTCAATCTTTGCTTTGATTTATTGCGTGGGTGGTAAACATGTCAATTGTGATCTGTTTGCCTATGCTGTGAATATAGGCAATGTAAATCAATGGTTTTGTTGTAAAAATTAACGCATGTGTTACTATCATAAAGGGCGGTAAAGCTATCACGGAGAATCGCATGTATGAAAAAAAACGGCGCACACGCGGAACTATCCGAATGTGCGCCCTTATGCATATAAAAAATTGAGGGTCAAATTTTAACCAATTGTAACATGTTGAATAACTGTACCCCAGTCTGTTACAACAATATTGCAATTGTTTTTTGAGAGGTCAAAAGTAATTTCTGACAGTTCTCCTTCGTTTACAGACACTTTCTCCGAATTTTTGACATTTTTTGAAGAAAGGATCATGTTATCATCTTTATAAAGCTCTATAGTCACGTCAGAAGCCGGTAAAATAGCTGTGTTGTCAGCAACAACGTTACCTTTTGCGTCCATGGTTGCAGGGATGATATATTCAATTTCTTCGCCTGTCAATTCACCATTGTGATCAAAAGAAGCTTTTGTTTTCTTTACTTTGTAATAAAAATTACCTTCTCTGGAATCAAGCATTTTAATAACGCCTTTTGTAATCAGGGAAATAGAAGAAACTTTACGTTCGATTTTTAGAGTTTCAACACCAGCCTTGGTAGCAGTGTTCTTTAAAGTAATCTGTCCGTAGAATAAATCTCCCGGTAAAGCGGCTGCAACGCCGTTATTCTGCTTCAGGCTAACCTGCAAATCAGAAATAATATTCGCTTTGCTCATGGCGCTGATATTTTCGCTATCGGAAGAAAGACCTGCCCATGCAACAACTGTGATCTGTTTTGAACCCGGACAGCTGATCTCAACCGGTTTTGCCTGTAGCAAATAAGTTTTGTCAAGAGACACTTGTGTGTAGTAGTCACCATTCTGATCAAAAACGAACAGAGTAGTCTGGTCTACGTCACCCTTAACGGTGATATCTTTGTTATCGGAATAAGCTTTCAGTACAACAGAAAAAGGAGCCTCAGTCTGAGAATCAGCATTTTTAATTACGCTTTCATCAATACCTGAGTAAGAAGAATCGCTATCAGCGGAACAACTAGTGAAAGAAATTGCTGCCATCAGTGTGCAAACAATAAACAAACAATTTGTGAAAATTCTACCCTTTTTCATGACCTTAATTTTTTATATGCTTAAATTACCCTATACTGTCCGAGAGATTTTCTATCCGGTTAAGACCCTCATCAAAACCTTTTGTCTCTCGTTGACATTGCAAATATAGATACAAAAAACGGTATGATTATCAAATGTATTGACAATAAAAGTTAAAACGATCAAGGAAGTTGCTGAAAGTATCACATTGAGTGGTGTAAAACTCTCAAAAGGTGGTAAAAGCATCATTTTATACTCTTAAAATGAAAATGTATCAGATTAAAATATATTGGATGGCGTGATATGAATACATGTTATATGATAGGAATACAACCTGTGTGGGGCGGGGATTTGTTGATTTGGCGATGGCGTTGTTGGTTTTTCTATATAATAATGTGTATATCTGTTTTTTTGGGGATATTTCTATTCTTATCAGAATTGAGCTATTTATAGTGACTGGTTGTACCTGTCTCCCCTCTCAAGAGGGGAATTGGTTACTCCCGTCGCTATAAACTGATAGCTCAATTATTTCTAATATCTCTTCTTTTGGTGGGGATGGATTGAATGATATGGATTGGTTATTTTAAGAAGGATGGTAAATCTGTCATGTGTGATATATTTACCGCTGTTGTTGATGTAAGTGTGGTAAATCAATGCTAATGTTGTAAAAATTAACATATGTATTACTCTCACAAGGGGTGGTAAAGCTATCACGGAGAATCGCATATATGAAAAAAAGCGGCGCACACGCGGAACAATCCGGATGTACGCCTTTATGCATATAAAAAATTGAGGGTCAAATTTTAACCAATTGTAACATGCGTGATAACTGTACCCCAGTCAGCAACAACAATATTGCAATTATTTTTTGAGAGGTCAAAAGTGATTTCTGACTGTTCTCCTTCGTTTACAGACACTTTCTCTAAATTTTTGACATTTTTTGAAGAAAGGATCATGTTATCGTCTTTGTAAAGCTCTATAGTCACGTCGGAAGCCGGTAAAATAGCTGTGTTGTCAGCAATAACATTACCTTTTGCGTCCATGGTTGCAGGGATGATATATTCAATTTCTTCGCCTGTCAATTCACCATTGTGATCAAAAGAAGCTTTTGTTTTCTTTACTTTGTAATAAAAATTACCTTCTCTGGAATCAAGCATTTTAATAACGCCTTTTGTAATCAGGGAAATAGAAGAAACTTTACGTTCGATTTTTAGAGTTTCAACACCAGCCTTGGTAGCAGTGTTCTTTAAAGTAATCTGTCCGTAGAATAAATCTCCCGGTAAAGCGGCTGCAACGCCGTTATTCTGCTTCAGGCTAACCTGCAAATCAGAAATAATATTCGCTTTGCTCATGGCGCTGATATTTTCGCTATCGGAAGAAAGACCTGCCCATGCAACAACTGTGATCTGTTTTGAACCCGGACAGCTGATCTCAACCGGTTTTGCCTGTAGCAAATAAGTTTTGTCAAGAGACACTTGTGTGTAGTAGTCACCATTCTGATCAAAAACGAACAGAGTAGTCTGGTCTACGTCACCCTTAACGGTGATATCTTTGTTATCGGAATAAGCTTTCAGTACAACAGAAAAAGGAGCCTCAGTCTGAGAATCAGCATTTTTAATTACGCTTTCATCAATACCTGAGTAAGAAGAATCGCTATCAGCGGAACAACTAGTGAAAGAAATTGCTGCCATCAGTGTGCAAACAATAAACAAACAATTTGTGAAAATTCTACCCTTTTTCATGACCTTAATTTTTTATATGCTTAAAATTACCCTATACTCGAGAGATTATTTCCGGTTAAGACCCTCATCAAAACCTTTTCTCTCATCTTGATGTTGCAAATATAGAGACTAAAATGATATGTGTATCGTATAGTGAGATAATAAAAGTTAAAGCAATCAAAATAATCGCCGAAAATATCAAAACAAGTGGTGTGAATGTCTCAAATAGGTGGTGTAAGTGTCGTTTTAGCCCTCGAATCAGTTTCTGATATTACTGTATTTATATCTTATTTGATAGGAATAGCCTGCGTTTGTGATACGAATACACCCGCTTTTGCCCTGCCGGTTAGTAATAGTACTTATTTCTGTTCCGGTCAATCCCATTATTATGCTAAATATTACTGATAAGCTGGTTTGAATATCGGAAATCATGCGAAAAAAATATGATAATCATTTCTTTTTACGCAAATAATCTTGCGTTGATGTTCGCAAAACGAAAATTTATTATCATCTTTGCATAGATGATTATACACAGTTATGAGGAGGGTTTACTGTTGGTTCTGAAATACTCGGGAGAAAATTATCTTAGAAATTAAAATATATATATCATTATGAATAATAGAACTTTGTTCAGGAAGTGGTCTGTCTTTCTTGCATGCTTTGCTTTTTGCGGTCAGCAGGCATTTGCAGCAGGAGGCTCCGCCAGCCCTTTGGAGATAACTGTTCTTGTAGTAGTCATTCTTTTGGCATTGTTGTTTGTCCTGGCGGCTTTTTATTTGAGAAAGATGTATGCCGGTTTTTCGAGCCAGTCCCAAAAGGCGGTAAAGGAAAAGGAGTTGCTTGCCCTGAACCAGATTGAGATTGAGCAAAAAAATAATGAGTTGGAAGCTGCTAAGAAGAAGTTGGAGGAGCAGAAGGAGGCTATCGAGTCCAAAGCGGCAGAACTCGAATCTGAGAGAAATGAACTGGAATCTCAATATAATGTATTGTCAACAGCGAATAAAGAGCTGGTTCAGAAACTTTCCACGCAGGAGACGATGATCTCTACGCTGAACAGCAATAAAAAAGACCTGGAGCAGTTGCTCGTCACCAAGATCAAGGAGAGTGATGCCATGCAGCGGGAGGTTGCCGACAGGCTTTCGGAAGCCGAGTCCCGTTTGAAGGATGCCGAAATGATCCACGATAACTTCTTTATCGAGACAATCCACGAAATGCGTACACCTCTTTCACTGGTGCTCGGTTCATTGGCATTGGTGGTACAGAATAAGGATGAAGAAAAAGATATGTCCACCCAATTACTTTCGGCTTATCGTAATACACTTGCTTTGCAGGACCTTGCCGACCAGTTGATCGGGACCCGCCGGGCAAACGATGTCGCCAATTATCTGCGCATCGCCCGTTACGACCTGGTGGAAATATCCCGGCAGATATGCGACCTGTTTGTAGACTGGGTTGCGATGAATAATGTCGATTTCCAGGTCAATACCCAGACGGCTAAGTTATGGATCTGGCTCGACCGCCGTAAAATGGAATATGCTTTACGTACATTATTATCTAATGCATTTAAGAATACATTTGTTTATGGCAAAGTCACGCTGGATATTTCAGTCGTCAGGAAAGACGGGAAAGCGTATTGCTCTCTGTCCGTGCAGGATGAAGGACTGGATGAGAATGAAAGTGCTCGCCGCGGTTTGAAGCAGGTGCACGATATGGTGGATGACATCGGCGGATTTTATAGCAACGAAACGACTTCGTCGGGCACTGTCTATACATTATTAATACCGTTAGGCAAACAACACCTGATGGAACGCCGGGTGGAATTTGTAGAACCCGAAGCTGACCTGGTGAGATTGAACGACCGTCAGAAGGAAGAGATCGCCGAATTTATTCAGGTTGTCCCGCAGAAAAAGCTCACCGGCAAGAAAATCCTAGTCATCGACGACAGCGACCAGATCCGTTGGTTCCTGAAACATGTCTTTACTAAGGAATATGAGATTCTCGAAGCCCGTAATGGGGAGGAGGGAATACAAGTTGCCTTTGCCAACAATCCGGACCTGATCCTTTGCGACGTGATGATGCCTGTGAAAGACGGTTTTCAAACCTGCAAGGAGTTGAAGGCCGATCCGCGCACTTCACAGACACCGGTTGTCATGCTGACGGCGAAGGTGGAGAGCGAAGACATCATTGTCGGTCTCGAAGCCGGGGCGGACGATTATATCACCAAGCCGTTCGATGTGGAGATTCTTCGCAGCAAACTGAACAACCTGGTGAAACGCCGCGAACAATTGAAGCAATTCTTCACCAAGTCGCTGGCAGGAACAAGCGCACCGAATACGGATGAAAGCGATTCCGGCATACCGAGCAATCCGTTTATGGACCTGGTTGTTAAAAACATCGAGATGCATCTCGATGATTCGACCTTTGAGGCAAAGGTGCTCGCAGACTCATTAAACATGAGTCTGCCGACATTGTATCGTAAAATTAAGCAATTCTCTGATTGCAGTATCCTGGAACTGACCCGTACGATTCGTCTGAAAAAGGCCGCCGAATTAATCCAGACGCAGCAGTATTCGGTGCAGGAAGTCGCAGAAATGGTCGGTTTCAACGACACGGCCACCTTCCGCAAACGTTTCACGGAACAATATGGAACGACGCCTTCGCAATACGGGCAGCCGTAAGATCAGTATATAGTTATATTTACCTGAAAACCCGTTTTAAATGAGCACAAACTTCGTTTAAAACGGGTTTTTTCTCGTTTTAAACGAGATTTTTTGCATCATCGACCTTTAGAAGATGAATGTGTCGGTATTATTTTTTACCGTTTATAGCTTCCAACAAGAATTTGCCTGGTTTGAATTTTACGGTTGTTCTGGCCTTGATCCGTACCGGAGTGCCGGTCTTTGGATTACGTGCCATCCGGCTACTCTGCGGTCTGGGAATCAACGTTCCGAAGCCAATAAGGGCTATTTCTTCATTTTGGGACATTTTTTCAGTCACGATCTCCATATAGGATTCCAGGACTTTTTTTGCTTTTTGTTTGCTCAATCCGGACTTTTCAGCTAAAGCCTCAATGAGTTCTGCTCTGTTCATGGGTATTTATTTTAATGATTAATAATTCTGCAAAGCTAATGAAAACAAACTGTATAATAGAATGGTTCCGGCAAAAAATATAGATGTTTTTGACAAAATGATATTTAATGTGTCTTGTAGGTGGATTGTACGGAGTGTAGCACGATATTGATTGTTTGCAGGCGATTGTAATAAGGTTATGTGTATCCGATGTGCTCTGTATATCGCGTGATAAGCGTCATAATATTCCATGTTAGTTGTGATTCTTGTTATAATGCTCGTTTAGGTGTCTTTTTTGTATGAATTTTGATAGTTGACTGCGGGTGAATATTTCTGTGCTTCCGGAAGGAAAATATGTTCCATAACACGTAATATAGCGCTTGAAAAATTAAAAAAACGGGATTATTCGTCTGTGATTAACAAAAATTTGCTTTAAAACGAAATGAAATTTTGCTGCAGTCAAATTTTATTTCGTTTTAAACGGATTTGAAATTCGTTTTAAATGAACTTTTTTTTGTTTGCAGAGAGTTGAAAAGTTAGTTGTTATCGAATGTTGTGTTAATAAATGTGTATTTTGTTTTTCTAAAAGGGAGAGATATGGCAATTTGAATGTTACTGAATTTGCTATATCTTTATCATAAAGTTGGAAAATGCGCTTTTGTTGCTGCAAAATGCTATTAAAGTCGTTGGATAATACCGAACCTATCTGTATTTACATTGGCATATTCCTTCATTATTCTTATCTTTGTATTGGTACTTAAAAACGACGGAAATATGGAAACAATGCCGATCAGAAAACTCCCGGTAGGGATACAGGATTTTACAAAATTGCGTGAAGAAAATTTTTTGTATGTTGATAAAACGGCTTTGGTCTATCGAATGGCTGTTTCCGGAAATCCTATATTCCTGAGCCGCCCGCGCCGTTTTGGCAAAAGCCTGCTGCTTTCGACGCTCGAAGCTTATTTCCTCGGACGAAAAGAGGTCTTCAAGGGACTCGCTATCGAGCAGTTGGAAAAGGATTGGAAAGTATATCCGGTGCTTCATCTGAGTCTGAATGCCCAGTATTACGAGGATAAACGGAGTCTCGAACAAGTGTTTGAAGTTCATTTTATTGAATGGGAAAAGCAATACGGTAAAACAGATAAAGAAGTGGGCTATGCCGGACGTTTCATGCAAATCATTCGTCAAGCCTGTGAGAAAACAGGGGAGAAAGTGGTCGTCCTGATCGACGAATACGATAAACCGCTCTTGCGTACATTATTTAATGATGATCTACAAGACGTTTACCGTGAAATGCTGACCGGCTTCTATACCGTACTGAAAGATGCCGACCGCTATCTGCGTTTTGTGTTTATCACCGGTGTAACGAAGTTCTCACAGTTGGGAGTCTTCAGTAACCTGAACCAACTGATGGACATTAGCATGAATCCGGTTTATGCCAATATCTGCGGTTTGACCCGCCAGGAGATTGAACATACCTTTACTCCGGATGTAAAAGCGGTTGGCGAAATGAATGGTTTAACCTTTGAGCAAACGATGAATGAACTGACACGCAGATACGACGGTTATCGTTTTACGCAGATCAAGACAGAAGGACTATATAATCCGTTTAGTATTTTGAATGTGTTTAGCAGTCGTGTATTTCAGAGTTACTGGTTTGCCACCGGCACGCCTACTATGTTGGTCGATATACTGAAAAAGACAGATTATGACCTTCGGAAACTGGATGGCATAGAAGTACCTGCTGCTGCACTGACCGATTACCGGATGGATTTTCATAACCCGGTACCGATCATTTACCAGAGTGGGTACCTGACGATTAAGGAGTACGACCTCCTAAAGAACTTCTATGTACTCGGTTATCCGAATGCCGAGGTAGAATATGGGTGGTTAAATTTCATTACTCCCTATTACACACCTATGTCGGAAGCGAATGCCCCGTTTTATATAGGAAAATTCTGGGATGAGTTGCGTGAAGGTGATGTCGACAGTTAGTCAAAGTAGGCGCCTCCTTTAACAAAGAAGATCGTAATATCGGTGAATGGAAAGCCGTTGACAGTTGACAGTTAACAGATGACAGTTGATAACTTCAGAAATGAAACAAAAAATCAGCAAAGCTTTCCGGAAAGGCGAAACTTTGCTGATTTATATAGTTCTGGATTATAATTCGTTTATCTCTTCTATGGACAGACCGGTACATTGGGCTATCGTTTCGATGCAGATTCCCTGCTTTTTAAAATTGGTTGCAATCAGACGTTGTCCTTCGGCAAGACCTTCGGCAAGACCTTCTGCTTTCCCTTCTGCAAGACCTTCCGCTTTCCCTTCGATCCAGCCGGTTTTGATCACGCTGCGCTGATAACGCAGTGCTTCCATATCTGCATAATATTGTCGCCGGTCTTTCTCATTTAACTGGTCTATGCGCAGGCGTTCGCGAGCTTCCTGTAAGCCATGAGCCGTGCTGTTTTGGTCGATCTCGCCTGTTTTCAGGAAAGCGATCCATTCATCGAGCGGGGTTTTGGCCTGCTGGTTGAAACCGTCCACGCGTAATACGTAATATTCAGGAAAGATATCACCGGCTTCGTGGCGGACAAACTGCTCTTTCTGCCGGACAGAGAGTTGAAGAACGTCATTGTAATGGATACCTTTAAAGGTTGTTTTTCCATGATAGACATAATCTTTTCCCTGGCCTAACTCAAAATAAACGATGTTGATCGAATATACTTTACGAATAATACCATATTCCTGTCCTTCGTTGATATAATCGGTGATGGCCTTGGACGCTCCGTAGAGCATACGGTGGAAATAATCCAGTTCGCGGTTGTTCTGAACTTCAATGATGATAAGTTCGCCTTTGCTGTCTTCAGCAAGCATGTCCACGCGGTTGAACTTATCCTCCGAGGTTTCTTTATTACCTTCGCTTTCCAGCATTTTGACAATACGTATCTCTTGCCCCAGTAAAGTGGACAAAAAACCTTCCAGCACAACAAAGTTCGACTTATTACGCAAAAGGCGCTTGACGGCCCAATCAAAATGAACCAATGCAGAATGATTTTTCATAGTTATTCTTATTTTATATGTTACTTAGGCAAAGATAAGTGATTTTCTCATGCCAGAGTCCTCTTTCTCATTTAAAATCAATTTATTTCCGCGGCTGCTCAAAAAATCTCCTTCCTCCACCCTCAAAAGAGATTTTTACCCCTTTTTTGAGAGTATTACAATTGTGCCAAAAAGCCTCAAAAGACCCGTTGAAAAACATTTAGAGTTTTACCGCTGATAATTGAGACTGATACCTATTTAGAGTTTTTTACGACCACCATACCTTTGCAATGTCATCAGGAAACGAATTATCGTATAGGGTAAAATGATAATCCTCTTATGGCTAAAACTAGTATTTATTAAACGTATTATATAACTTCTAAATTTTTAAAAATATGAAACTAAGAAATTTATTATTCGGTACAATGATCGCTTGTGCGTTCGTTGCTTGTTCAAATGATGACGATCCTAATCCTACACCGAATCCTACTCCGGAAGGTGATGGTGGTGTCGCTGAGTTAATTGTTAATCCTGATTTATTAAAAGGTAATATCACAAAATCTTCCACAAAAGCTGCTATATCAGATAAAGTATATGGAAATTATATGGTGTATGTTTTTGATAGAGCAACAGGTGCAAATTTAGGATTCGGTGAGGTGGATGAGAAAATTACGATAGAAAAGAATCCTGGTGCAGTTGATGTAATGGTTATAGGTAATGTGGGAAACACATTGAATGCAAAAGAAGGTGGTATAACGGGGAAAGAAACTAAAGCGGAAGTTTTGGCTTTTTCAAGAAACTTTTTTGACTCGGTTGATGAACAAGGGGCTAGTGGAGAGGAGTCAGGAGAAAAGACTACTAGTGAACCTTCTCACGAAGGTGCTATAGAAGGAACTTCCCAAAGTAGTCATTTATATCCATTTACTTTGCAGAGCGGTGTTCTTAATAAAGTAGGTTATGATGAAGCAGGTGAAGGAGAAGTTTTGTTAACAAGTAACAAAATACAACTTTACCGTCATGTGGCTAAGATTGTATTGAATAAGATCACTGTTCAGGCTAAATCTATTGGTGAAGATGGTAAAGAAGTTGTTTATTCAAATCCTAAATTGGATGTTAAGAGTGCATTTATCTTGAATGCCCAATTTGAGACAATGTTGGCTAATGTGAATCGTTGGGGAAGTGTCTTTAAAGATGGTCCTGTAATGGGATCTGTTGATTTAGATCAGTTTAATGCCTGGATGACTGATGCTGGAAATTTAGCAACAGCAACAGTTAAGCCTTATATTCCTGTAGCAACCGCAAAAACTGAAGCAACATATAAACAACATGAAAAATATAGCTCTACAAGTGTAAATGGAGAAATTTCAAATTCTAAAGAATTTGAATCAGACAATACATTCTACGTTTACGAAAGTACAAATATGGCAAATCCAACATTATTGGTTGTTGAAGGTGTATTTTCTTATGACAATCCTTCGGGTGAAGGTCGTGTTGAAGAATCTGGCTATTATACAGTTCAGTTAGGTGCTGGTAAATTAACAGCTTCATTAGATACTAATTTATTCCCTGGTGTAGGAGATAATATGGGAGTTCGTCGTAACATTCAATACAACGTGAATATGATAGTTAAAGCTCCGGGTTCAAAGAATCCGCTGATCCCGAATACGAAGGTTGCTTCTTTGGAAACTCTGATCGAATTGGTTGACTATGGTACAGTTTCATCTGAAACTACATTTGATTAAATCAATCGAAATAACCAAAAGAGGGTAGGCCGCTCAGGCGTGCCCTCTTTTGTCTTTTTAGTTTAGTGATAAGGTAATGATTTTGCAAGGGTAAAACTCTCAATAGGAATCTTGATACATTTGTCTATAAATATAGAGAGAACCACCTATATTCAAACTGTCTGAATCGCAATATCTTTGTGGTATAAAGAATTAAATAAATGTATTTCCTCATGAAATTCCAAAATTACATATTAGTATTTGCCGGTTGTCTGCTGGTCGCTTGTTCAAACGACGATGATCCGGTAACAACGATTGAAATAGAACCGGACGCCACTTTGTCGCTGATGGTGGATAATGGTAATGATACTTCTTTAAAGAAGACTAAAGCAGAAATTACCAATTTTGATAATATAGATAAAGACATAAATTCTCTTACTCTTGCCGTATTTAATCAGGGAGCTTATGAAGATAAAGAAATGGGAGTTCTTGTTGCATGCAAGACTGTTACGGATACTTATGGTGGTTGTAGTAGTGTAGAAGGGGTGGCTGTTCATTCCGGACCGGTCGACGTTCTGGTGCTCGGTAATTTGTCTGCTTCTCTGTTAAAAGAGCTGTCCGTTGGGAAAACAACGTTATCAGATATTACGGAAGAGGTTTTATCAGCCAATTTGAAAGTGGACGAAAGCGTGCAGTTAACTATGGGAAGTGCGGTACACCGGGTTATTTTGCAGAGTGAGAAAGTTAATTGCATGGGGTATACTGATAGTGAGATTTCAGAAAAAAATGCAAAGGTCACTCCCGTAAATCCAGGAGAAAAACCGAATAAATATGTTTCTGTTTATCAATCACAAGGTACAAATTCGAAGATAAAATTGTATCGTAATGTAGCCCGTATACAATTAAAAAGTGTAAAATTCGAACCTTCTGAAAATTATGCAAACGGTGCGGAATTAACCATAAACAAACTATTTGTAGCCAATGTAAAATCAAAGACACGATTAACCTCTTCCGAAGAATGGGGAAATGTTGAATGGATGACTCCGGCAACCGATGCCGCTTCTTTTTGGTATTGCGGGCAGTTCGCAGATGCTGAAGGAACGATTAAGAAAGGAGAGGCAACTCTTCAGGAAGGCTTACTGTCAGTCACTCTAAAAGAAGGTGGCAAAGATATTCTTGATAGAGAATATAAAGACAATATAGTTTCTTTGACACCAAATAACTCTTGTTCGGCTGAAAAAAGGGTAGATGGAGTCATAGGTAAAACATTCTATGTTTATGAAAACAGAGAAGAGGGAGCGAACCATACGTTACTGGTTTTATGCGGAACCTATAAATATATACCGGTAGGACAAAAAGAACCGGTACAGTCAGATGTTTATTATGCCGTTACAGTAAATAAGCCGGGAGAGGGAACTTTGGAAAGTGGCTCCGGTGAACTGACTCCATATATCAAGCGTAATTATAACTATTCGGTAAATGTCAATATAAAGGCTCCGGGTGCAAAAGATCCTTATACTCCTGATATAAGCGCAAACCTGAGTACCTCCGTAAAGGTGGAACCTTGGAATGTCGTAGTTATCAAGGAAGATGTGGAATAGTAAAAAATAATATAGGGTATGAACTGTATCAAAGAAAAATTAATTGTTATGAAACGCAATGCTATTATAAGACAACTTTTATTTCCGGCGCTCTGTCTGTTGGGAGTATTGGCTACCAGTTGTATCAAGGATGATTTGGACGAATGTTATAAACTTCGGTTAAAGGCAGAGAATATAAAGGGGGAAGATGTTACCGGATTGGGATATGTGTCGGCTGCATCACTCTATATCTTTGATGAGAATTTGAACTATCTTGAAACTCGTGTTCTGGATAAGGATTTTATTATTTCGCATGATGAGATCGTGCTTGATAACTATCCTGCTTCCCAAAAGCTGAATATCGTGGCTTGGGGTAATGTGAATGTGTTGGGAGATAAGCAGGAAGTATCCGAAAGTAAACGAATCGAAGATCTGAAAGTGATGTTGAAAAGCCAGAATAGCCTGGCCGTATTGCCGGATAGTTTGTATTTTGGAATCCAACAGGTACAAACAAAAGCGAGTGGGGGAATTACTGAGAATAAGGAGATTGTAGTCCATCCGAAAGTCGGCTCTGTAACGATTGAAACTATAAACCTGAAATACGGTTTGAGAAGTAAAGGTATATCATCGGTTAATGAATGTGACTTTTATCTGAACCGGACATTGAGTGGCTTCGATTACCAGGGAGAACAGATAGGTGACAGTGTCTATTACAATCCAGCCAGTGTTCCCAATGATAAAAATACAGGTGAGTGGAAAACTCCGAATCTGCAAACCGCTTGTCCGGGTGACGGTCTGGGAGTGTCTCTTGATATCAACGGTATTAATCTGGGTAGTGCTACGCACGATCAGGATAATAAGCCGATTGCCACTAAAGCCGGTGAAAATACTCATATCGTACTTGAATTTGCAGAAGACGGAACATTATCGGCTCGTGTACAGGTACGTCCTTGGGGAGAAGTAAACGATCATATTGAATTTTAAAGAAACAGATGATGAAGATGAAAAAAATTAAATATTTATTTTTAACAGCGACTTGTCTGTTGGCTTGTGCGGCTTGTTCAAAGGATGATGATCATGGGGACGATTCGCTTAATGATGCGAAACTGGCTATTATGACTAAGGCTGCCGGAGCAAAAACGAAAGCATATAATCCGAATGACCTTAATGAATTGCAGGGAGAGGCTAATATTAATAGTCTCGCTGTTATTGTGTTCAGTGCAGATGGCTCAATGGTGTATGGTTCGAAATGGGAAGAAGTGCAAGCCGAACATTCGGCCACTTTGACTGATATACCGGCAAAAGCAGCTAATGCACGTATTTTGATTGTTGCTAATGTACCTGAAACTGTGATCGATGAAATCAACTCTTATGATAGTTTTCAATCGAAATTAACAGATTTGGCATCCCAATCGCAGACCAGCCTGGTTATGAGCAGCCGGGTGATCAATACGGATAAGCCGCTGATTGCAGATGATAATTATCTGGGATATAGTTCTATGGGCGATCAAAATATAAATAGGATTTCCTCTCCGGTTTATCTGACTCGTGTTCCGGCACGTGTGGATTTAGTGAGCATAGATACAAAATTTGCTGGAACAAAGCTGGAAGGTAATTCGGTAAGAGTGGAGGAAGTATCCGTTGTAAATCGTAAAACCCGTGCACATTATTTCAGTGAAAACGAATGGGGAATTGTTGAAACAGACGGGAATGCAGATAATTCGCCGATTGTGCCTTTGAATGCTATGGTCAACGATGCGAATCCGTTGTCGGGTACGAGTTATGTGTGTTACGTAATGGAAAATACAGCTATGGACCTACCTACCAGTATCCGGCTCAGAGCCTCTTTAGTCAATGCTTCCGGTAATGTAAGGCAGACTAAAACATTCACATCTCCGATTAACTTGAATGGAGTCGATCTGGGGTATGATCATAACCTGATAAAACGTAATTACGTTTATCGTTTATGGATAACTTTCGGTGAAGATAGTTTTGAGGCTGAAACTTCTTTGGTTGTCCGTGTCGAGCTGGTCGACTGGGGACAGGTTTATCAGGACGTTGTATACGATTGACAATATCAACGAATAAATAAAAAATTAAAGATATGAAAATCAGAAGTTTATTTTTAGGTGCATTGGTGATTGGTTCACTAATTTCCTGCTCCAAAGACGATGATGGTCCGGATACTCCGGTATATCAGCAAATAGATACTTATTTGTCGATTTCGACAACGGCTAATTCCGGGACGATAACAAAAGGTACGGTAGAGCCGGGGAAATCGGAAATTGGTGATGTAAAAGAGCGTAAAATTCATACTTTGACAGCTGTTGTTTTTTATGATGACGAAGTTGGTGCTTTGGCTGCGATTAAGAAAGTTACCGATCCGGAACAGAATGATTTGGGTGAAACTTCCATTGAGGATGTGGTTGTTAAGGTGGCTGCAACTGAAGCCGGACAAGTATCAGATACAAAATTAAAAATCTTTTTATTGGCAAATGTAACTGTTCCGGCAGATAAAGTAAAAGATTATCGTACTTTTATCGGTTCATCTTTTAGTGGAATTGCTGACTGTTCGTTTTCAGGTGTTATGGCTGATGAGCAAGAGAAGTATATTCCTATGAGCAGTTCAAAGTTGAATGTCACTAAATTGATTGCCGGAACTAGCTACAATAACTGGGTAGAGACTAGTGGAGAAACTCCGATATATACTTCAAATAAAACGAGTGGAAATGAAAAAAAGTTGATTGAGCAGAGTGGAAAGTATGTCGAAGGAACTGAGGTCTATACTGTTGGTAAAAGAATCTCTTTAGTACGTTATGTCGCTCGCGTTCAGTTGGAATCTTTGAATGTGGACTTTGGAAATAATTATGAAAATGCAGTATTTACATTGACTAATGTGTCTGCGGCTAATGTAAGCAACGCTTCTCTATATTATGCAGAGAATGAAGGTAGTTTGCAATCGGTAGATTATACTTCATCAGCTGCTTTTTTAAGAGGGTATCCGGTTGAGATAGATCGTGCCGACTATTATTTGGCGAGAGGTAGTTATGATGGTGATACTTTTTCAAAAGTTTATGGGACTATAAAAGATGGTTCTGTTAGTAATGGAATTTCTTTGTCAATGAAGGGAATGCAATCGATTCAGTTTGATGATCAGACAACCGATGATAGTGAAGGAACTTCTCCAATGGCTCAATTCTATGTGTTTGAATTCAATCATATTTCTACTACACCGGATGAGGGGGGAGTAGAAATGCCTTCTACTGCAACACCGAATATTAATACAATGTTAATTATTACAGGTTTGTGGGATAACGGGCCGATAAAGGAAGAAAGAAGTTTCCGCATTCCGATTAGGCATTCCAATGATAGTGAGGATTATCAGGTTAAACGCAACTATATTTATAAAGTGCATGCAACATTGACGGGTGAAGGTACGAATAACCCAGATAAGAGCATGTTGAATGCATGTGTTAGCTTTAGCGTTCAGGTTAAGCCCTGGAAAGTGATCAAACAAACGGAAACGGATATAAATTAATTGGCCTGCATTTATAAAATAACGGAGAGGTTACTTCAAATTGTGTTGAAGTGACCTCTCCGTTATTTTTCCTATGTATAAGTTTCACTTCTGATGGGTGCGCCTCTCAAAATGAGAATTTATTGTTTTATTGATATATATACCCTTCAAATGGATAATAATCAGCTCTTTTATGGGCATTTCTATCGTTCCGCAAAGGCACTTCTATCAATCTTATCGGTTGCGATTTTTACCACTTAATCTTGAAAGTTTCGCCTATCGCCACTCTTTATAAATCGCCATACATTTGCATCGTAAGACAAACGAAAATGATTTTAGAAACGATTTATAAGTGTAGGGTCATGAAAATTATAAATACATTATCAGTTTTATTTTTCCTGTTGGTAGCGGTAGCTTGTTCTTCGGAAGGCGATACGATCATGAATGATATAGATAAAGAAGTAGAAGCGTCTTCTGAAGCAGTTGCTTTTTTTGACATAGCGTTGGCAAACGATGGAATTCAGACACGCTCTTCTGAAAAGTTGGAAGATCAAGATCCTAATGCTAATGAGTACAGTTTAAATAATTGTTTTATTGCTGTGTTTAATAATGATACAAAGGCTTTTATAACTTCTTATTTATATCAAAAAGATGAATTGGGAAGCTGTAATACTGAAAATGGAAACTTTCAATATAGTTTATCTAAGCGAATATCAGTGAAAGTAAATAATACAACTCCAAAACTTTTATTTGTTGCTATTGCTCAGACGAATGATGCATCGGGAGAATATGAAGTTTATTCTACTCGTAAAGATTTATTGTCATGTACAAATTATAATGACTTACAAGATATCATCATCCGTGAAAATCCTGCAGTTATGGTAAAATGTGGAGAAGTAGTTTTGGATAATTATAGGGCCGTTGAATCTTTGAAACATCAAAATCATGAGTCATGTAATCAAGTGACTATACCTTTATTTCAGCGTTCTGCAGCTATTCAGTTGGAAAGTTTTAAGGTCTTGGATGCGAATAATAAAAATTTAGATGCTACCATCACTTCTTTACAGTTGAAGAATATGAAGATGTTTGCAAAAGTGAAGGGCGAAGTAAATAGGTTGTCCAGTGAGTTAGCTTCTATATATGACGGAGTATATTTTGAAGATTATTCAGGGCAAGTATATAGCACAGATCAGTTTCCGGAAGGTTGGATGAATAGGGCTTGTTTTTATACATATGAGAATACAAATTCTGACAGGCCAACGATTTTCATTATCAATTATTCTGTTGGAACAGAAACAGGACATTTTGAGGTTGCTATAGAAAGTCCGAATGGAACAAAGGAAATTCTAGCCGGGAATTTTTATAAGTTGGATGTAACAATTAAAAATGCAGTGGCAACTGCTACGATTAAATGTTCTACAAATGACTGGGAAGAAGGTGGTGTAATTGAAGTTCCGGTACAAAAGTAAAAGATTAATAGGGTAAGAAATAAAATATATTTATCATGAAACTAAAAAATATATTTCTGGTATTTGTTTTAGGAGCTATTTGGGGATTTTCCTCTTGTAGTTCGGAGGAGATAATTGATACTCCGCAAAATGGAGAGGCTACTCTGTCGATTTCTTTGTCTGTGAATGATATCGAAACAAAGGCTGGTGAACAAATTGCTACATCTGAGGAACTTCAGATTAGCAATTGTCATATTGTCGTATTTGATAATGAAGAGGGCAGTACAAATGGTAAGTTTATTACATCATTTGATTTTTCGACAGGAAATGGCTTATCTGGTGATAACAATCAATATACATGTACTGCACAAAAAATACGTACTTTTGGTAATGCCCGGAAGGTTAAGTTTTTAGCAATAGTAAATATTGATGGGGTAGTAAATAAGTTAGATGATGTATCCGGTAAGTCTTATTCAGAATATCTTAATGCGGTTGTAGCATCTTCGTCTTTTAATTCGACTAATTTGGTGAAAGTAGGAGAGAAGAGTATTGAATTGGAAAAGGATAAACTTTACCCTGTTCAAATAGATTTGACGCAGTTGACTGCTCGATTCGATTTTGAAGGAATTACAGGTAGTTCAACTCCATCAAAAGTTACTTCTGAACCCATTTATGAGTATAGGGTGCTTTCTGAATCAGACTGGGGGAAGCATAAGGAATTGAAGGATTATGTTTTTAGCTTATATGAAAATGGAACTTGGTATAAAAATGACGATTACTATGTGTTTCGGTCTTATTATGGATATGGAGATAAGAGAGTAATAGGCATCGAAATTACAAAAAATCAATCACAGTCTGGATATCAATTTAATTCAAAGAAAGTCCATGGATTGAATAAAAAAACGAATATTAAAGCCTATAGTGGAAATGAAAATAGTGAATCTGATTACTCCTTTGAGGATGAAGAATTTACTAAGACATTTTATTCTTATAAGAATGCATCTGAAGATTTTAAAGTAACTGTTGTTGGGCGAACTTTAGATCAAACATCTGTTTTTTATGGATATATAGAGCAGTCTTGGAATTTTAATAGATGGACTCCAAGTTTGTCAGATATCTCTAGTATCTATAATAATGAAGGTAAGGCGATGGATGTAAAAAATATACCGGATGCAGAATGGATTGGAAAATCTACTGAAACTGGGACTCAAAGTCAAACATTTACATTAGATTTATCAAATGTTCAATTTGAAAATGGATATAGATATAAGATTGTTGGAAAATATGAGCCGGAAATTGGAGCGAAGATAACGTGGGAGGTAGTCGGTTTGACTCCTGTTGATGCTGTAGAGATTCCATCTTTTAATTGATAACCAAATATATACTAAAAATATGAAAACAATTATGAAACAATATAGTCTATTCACCCTAATGATTTTACTGGGTACTCTTATTTTTAACTCTTGTGTAGATGAGAGTATGGGTGATGGTGAAAAAAAAGTGGTAGAAGGAATTCCTGTTGGAATAAAGTTGTCTTTTGTAAAGGAGGATGCTGAGAAAATATCAACTAAAGTAGGTATTGGTGAGGATGCAGAAAATTCTGTTTATGACATTTGTATATTTGTTTTTGATAAAGACAAAAGATATGAATATTCCCAATATCTCGAAACAAGTAGTTCTGATAAACCGCTGACTGTAACTGAAACTACTTTTCCTGTAGGAAGTATTACTTCCGGGACAAAATATATTTATGCAATTGCGAATTTGAAGGGAGAATTATCTGGTATCGGGGATGAAATAAATTGGGCAGAAGAAAGTCAAAGAAAAGGAAGGGTTGCAAATGTTAATGATTTGAATAGTCTCACAAATACATTACAAACAAAAACCGTTCAACGTTTAGGTGGCCGTCTTTTGATGAGTGGTTCTTTTGTATTAAAAAATGGTGATACTGGTGATGGCCGATGTCCTATTGATGTAAAAAATAGTGGGGATATTGTTTCATTGAATGCCATTGGAGTAATAAAACTTAAACATTTGGATTCCCGTATTAAATTTGATGTGTCTATTGGAGAGGTTGATACTATTTCTTTTACTCCTAAAAGCTGGAAGGTTATAAATGTACCGGCTAAGTCGTTTGTTATGTCTCAGACAAGTGATGTACCAACTACAAATAGTGATTATTTTAATACTGAAGAAGCTACTTTTGATGCAGGAGGAATCTTTACATTTTATATGCAAGAGAATAGAAAAGAACCTATAAATCTAGGCATATCTACTTATTCAGATAGGGAGAAACAAAATAAAAAGGCAGACAAAACAAATGGTGATTATATTTATGCTGATCCTAATGCTACATATGTAGAAATAACAGGCTCTTATATCGGTTATACTGATGCAAGTAAACAAAAGGTGCGGACCACAGCAGAGGTAAAATACACAATCCATTTGGGGTATGTGAATACTAACAATTTGAGTAAATCACAATCTGGTGATTTCAAAAGTGAACGAAATAAATCGTATACTTACAAAGTGACAGTGAAAGGGGTAGAAGATATAGTTTTGGAGGTTGTTATGGATAATGAGAGACAGCCAGGTGCTGAAGGAGATGTTGTAAGAGCAGATCAGAACTTGGTTTTGGATTCTCATTATGAAACAAGAACAATTATTTTCTACAAAAATTCTTTGACTAATTTGAGTGCAAAGGTTGATACCCCTTTCGATGACAAAGGGGAACTCCATGTTAATGGAGATAGCTATAATAATACATTGAAAGATTATAAATGGGTAAAATTTGTTAGAAATACGAAATCTAAAAATGGTGTGTATGGTTCTGGTCCAGGATCATATGCTACATATGTAGGTGATGAAAAGTCTTGCAGTGTAGATGCTTCACAAATCACTTCTACGGAAGAAGATCAAAAGAAATATCTATATATAGATCAACTTTTATGTAAGTTAAATAAAAATAAAAATGATAATAAGAATGGTTTTTGGGATGAAGAAGATAAAGTCGTGTATACTGTTTTTGTAGATAATTTTTATTACGATGGAAATCTTGATCCTAATGGTAAAAGTATCACGTGGAAGAATTTTGTCAATAAGCCAAATCGGAAAATGTATATTTTGTGTGATACAAAATGGAGTACGGATAAAGAGAGTAGTTTGACAACGTCGAATATATTGATAGATCAGCGTTCTATAAAAACTATCTATGACATTGATGAAGGACCAGCAACTGCTTGGGGGATTGAAACAATTAATGAAAATAATAGATTAAAATGGGGAGGAACGATAGATAATACATCTTTATCAAAAACAAATGGACGATATAATACTGTTACTCAGGCTGAATGCATAGATCATAGATGGGATGAGTATATAAATTTGACATATAATTCATTAAAAAACGACTGCAATTATGCTAAATATGCTTTTTTACTAAGAAATCGTGATTTAGACGGAGATGAAATTATTGATGCTGATGAAATTCAATGGTACATACCTGCTATAAATCAATATTCCGGTTTATGGATTGGAAAGGATGGATTAGATCCGGATGTGCGTTTATTTCAGGATAATCCAGAGAACGTAACGGATACTAATAGTGACAATTATCATTTTGTTTCTAGTGACGGTGTCCGTTTTTGGGCGGAAGAAGGAGCTTCTACCGGTGGTAATACGACTAATATGCGTAATGAATTCTTTGATGTTCGATGTGCTCGAAATTTAGGTGGTTTTGACAATGGTCAGCCAGAAAAAGATAAGGAGCCAATGGATTATGTGCAGAAAGAAACAAAATGGTATAAGGTTTCCGGAGTATATGGTAACCAAGAATGGGTTTCTTCAATTGATTTGTCATATTTGAATGTAAAAGCTAGAAGACAATATCTTCAGACAGATCCTTTGACAGAGAGCGGTGAACATAATGGAGCAGACTTAAATAGGCCTTATAAAAAGTTTAAAGTAAGTAGTTTACAGACCACAGGCAGTTGTGCTGGTTGGATAGACAATGAAAGCGGTTGGAGATATCCAAATCAGAGGGAATTAGCTTTGATAGCCGGCTATTCTCCGGGTCAATTAACAAGTACGCAAGAATATCCTGCACTAGCAAGAATATCGTCTTGTACTAAATCTAATTTGGAGTATAAAAAAGATGTATATTATACGACATTTTGGAATGGTCACTTAAATGTTGTTGCATTAAGTTATGGGAAAAGTAATAATGTACGTTGTGTAAAAGATGTAAATTAAAATTTTATTCTACTGTCTGGATATAATTTCTTGTGACCAGACATAACTAACACAGCGTAGAACCGCCATTTCATCTTTGTATCATATCAAGAAACAAAGGTAGGATGGCGGTTCTTTTTGTGTCCGTCTCTTCCTATTAACGGTACAAAAGTGCAATTAAAAGAAAAAAAGTGTCGTTTCGTCACGTGAAAACACATAGGTCTTCAAGACCGTAACCTCCCGCCGTACCTTTGTTTCATAATCATTTAAAACAAAATAGTATGGCATTAAGGTATGTAATAAAGAATACAGTTTTCGGGTTTTTATGTCTTTTTCAAGAAAAAAGTACCCGAATGTTCCCGAATAGTCCCGTATCCTTCCGTAGGATCCCTCGGCCCCTAACCGATGTCCTATCTTTGTAACATCATCAAGAAACAAAGGTCTGACGGTGTTTGGATGAAAAACGGTTACGATTAGGAACATATATGGCAGTAAACCGATTTATTCCTATTTAAACCTTCTTATCCCGCACTAAACCGCTTTATCCCGTTTTCGTCGGAACATCCTGCCGTACCTTTGTTTCGTAATCATAAAACAATAATAGTATGGCATTAAAGTATGTAGTCAAGAAAACTGTTTTCGGTTTCGATCAAACCAGGACAGAGAAATATGTAGCCCGCCCTCTGCTGGCCGGTACAGTGAATTATCCCGAGCTTTATGAACAGGCCGCCAAACGTTGTATGGGAGTGTCGAACAGTGTGATAAGAATGGTTATCGACGATTTGATCAAGGTGTTGGAATGGAATCTGCTCAATCACATGTCGGTGAAGTTGGATGATTTCGGGACGTTTCGTCCGGGACTCGGATGTAAGCCTCAGAGTGAGGAAAAGGATGTGAATGCAGATGTTTTGTGCCGTCGCAAAATAATCTTTACCACAAGCGGAAATTTCAAAAGGATACTGGATAATGCAAGTGTCCGGAAGTCCGAAAAACGATGAATTTGTAGTCTCTTTTTTAATAATCATTTAATAACAAATCAGTATGGCATTAAAGTATGTAGTTAAGAAAACTGTTTTCGGGTTTGATAAAACCAAGGCAGTGAAGTATGTAGCCCGCCCATTGTTGGCAGGTACGGTAGATTATTCCGCTCTTTGCGACCAGGTAACCAAGGTTGGTATGGCGCCCCGTGGCGTAGTGAAAATGGTGACTGACGGTCTGATCGATGCGATCATGTGGAATCTGGAAAATCATTTGTCGGTGAAGCTGGGTGATTTCGGGACGTTCCGTCCTGCTTTCGGCAGCAAGAGCCAGGATACGGAAGAGGCTGTAAATGCCGAGGTTTTGCGCCATCGTAAAATCATCTTTACTCCGGGGGCTTATTTCAAGGGGATGTTGAACGAAGTAAGTATCCAGAAGTTCGAAATCCCCAAAACCGATGAAACCGGTTCGGGCAGTAGCGAAGGCGGCGGTTCCGACCGTCCGGAAATCGAATAGGAACTATTCTTTTTCTGATTAACAAAGCAGGCATGGACCGGATAACGGGGGCGTGCCTGTTTTGTTTTTTCTTAAATGGAAGAATCAGGTTGGAACCAAGATTCATTTATCATTATAATGACCATAGGCATTGACAATAAGTACATCAATTTTATCTTTGTGGATTTCGTAAACCAAGCGATGTTTATCTGTTATTCGGCGTGACCATTTGCCGACGAGATTGCCTCGTAGCTGTTCCGGCTTTCCTGTTCCGATTTCCGGATGTTCCATCAATTCAACAAGTAGTTTTGTCAGCTTTTTATATGCAGAGGGTTCGTTCTTTTTTAGCAAACGGATGTCATCAATGGCATCATCAGTGTAAGATAAGTTAAAACTCATAACCCTTCCAATAGTCTGAATAATTCATCTTTCCCACTTATGGTAGTCACTTTTCCGGCCTTTGCTTGTTCGCTAGATTGCAAAATACGGTTTATATTTCTTTCATCGGAAAAAAAAGGATCACCTGATGGACTTGGGTTATTTAAGGCTGCATCAATTGCTTTTGCTTGTTCTAGCAAGACATTTTCCAAATATTTTTTCAAACTTATTCCTTTTGCAGCAGCAGCCATCGCCAAACTTCTAACCGAATCAGATGGAAGATCTACTGCTTTTCGTTGTTTAAATAACTCTGTTGTATTCATATTCTAAATATTATGAGTACAAATATATGCAAAAAATACAATGTGTATATAATGATAATATATGCATAATGTTATTTTAACGATTGCACGATGGAAAGATTTTATCGCTTTCCGGTTCGGGTAGTGGCGAAGGCAATAAATATTTATGTATCTCTCTGATTTGTGTTATAGTATGGCTATATCTTCGAGAGAAAGTCCGGTATATTGGCTGATTGTTTGCGGATCCAAGCCTTTGGCTTTCATGTTAAATGCTATAGCCTTAGTGGCTTTTAGGCTACCTTGTTCAATTCCTTGCTCAATCCCTTCTTCCTTGGCAGCGCTTAGGACGTCGTTTTGGATCATTATATTTTCTAAGTGACGGTCGTAGGCTTGACGTTCCTGAGGGGGCATATCGTAATAGCGAAGTTTTTCGCGCGCTTCGGGAAGTCCCGGGGCTTTGGCTTCGGAGGATATTTTCCCGGTTTTCAGGTAAGTGATCCATTCTTCTAAAGGAGTTACGGCAAGTTTATTGAATTCGTTGACGCGTATCAGATAGTATTCCGGGAAAATTTTATCCGGTGTTTTTCTGATGATGGCATTCTTTTCTTTTAGACTGATTTCGAGTTCATCATGGGTGTTGAGTCCGCAGAAGCGTGAAGAACCCTTGTAAATATAGTCTTCTCCTTTTCCCATATCGAAATAGATGATACTGATGGAATAGATTTTTTTTACGGATGAGTACGAGTCTCCTATATTAATATGTTCGGTAATTGCTTTCGCTACCCCGTAAAGAATGCGTTCAAGATAATAAATCTCACGTGTGTTTTGTATCTCAATGATGATGATATCGCCTTTACTGTTCTTTGCTTTGATATCGACACGGTTGAATTTATCACTCTCGTCTTCCATGTTTGCTTCACTTTCGAGAATTTCCATGATATGAATATCTTCTTCCAGAAGAGTTTTGAGGAATCCTTCGAGTACGTCGAAATTCGCTTTGTTGCGTAAGAGCCTTTTTGCGGCCCAATCGAATCGGATGTAATTTTCTTCTTTCATAGTTGTATAATATATTGATATTTATAATTATACAAATATACGACATTCTTGGAATACCATTCGCGAAAGTCACTGCTTTTTGAGAATGAAATCCAAGAAAATCGCAACTTTCGCAGATTATGTTTTGTCGGTATTTCTATCCGTAGAGGCGAGGTGAGGTGGTGTTTCTATCAAAACCGGCTAATTTGGTAGAAACACCCTATTAACTTGAAAGACTTGCCTATTATTTGGAATAAAGTAAATAACTACTTTTGTAAACGTTGAAAATCTTTCTTTTTAATTAGATTTGCAGGGTAAATGAAATTATAATAATAATGTATATGAAAAAAGTACTTTTCCTCTTTTTGCTTTTGGCAGGTATGACGAATGTCTATGGACAGAAGTTTGCGGTGAAGTCTAACTTGCTTTACGATGCTACTGCTACCATTAACCTGGGAGTAGAGGTCGGATTGAGCAAAAAGTGGTCGCTGGATTTGTCCGGTAACTATAACGGCTGGATGCTGGGAGACGAAGCTCGTTTTAAACATTGGCTGGTACAGCCGGAAGCACGTTATTGGCTGTGCGAGAAATTTAACGGACATTTCTTCGGTGTGCATGCTCATTATGCTGATTATAATGTGGGTGGTCTGAAGATTCTGGGTGAAAACATGGAAAATCACCGTTATCAGGGACATCTGTATGGGGCAGGTCTGTCGTATGGTTATCAGTGGTTGCTGAGTAACCGGTGGAGTATGGAAGCTGTGATCGGTGTGGGTTGGGCGCATTTGGAGGACGATAAGTATCCGTGTGCTGTTTGCGGCTCTATCGAGAAAAGCCGTACCAAGGATTATTTCGGCGTGACAAAAGCCGCTCTTTCCTTTATTTATTTCTTTAAATGATCGGGACAATGAAAAACAGAAAGAATATCTATATAGCAGCCGCTTTGTTGGTGGCCGGTGTGGTTCCAACAGGAGCACAAACGGGAAACAGTCCGATCAGTGTCGCTTGCAACGACCTGATGCAGAAAGGGGATTCACTTTATATCGATGCAACAATCCGGGTGAAGGGTGACCTGATCGAATCGCGTAAGTCATTGACATTGACTCCGCTGTTGGAAAGTGCAGAACAGAAAGAAGGACTTCCTTCCATATTGCTGAACGGAAAAAATCGTGCAAAAGTTTATAAACGTGAAGTCGCGTTGAAGAACTTGCAAGATGAACCGCGTTATCAGGTTCTTCGGGCCAGTGACGCTTCGGAGCATACTATTCCTTATAAAATGGTGATAGCCTGGGAGCCATGGATGAAAGATGCCCGTTTCATTCTGGCACAGGATCTGTGCGGTTGTGGAAAAGAAGAAGCGGTGGGTCCGTTGCTGATCGCCGATAAGATTCGTATGGCACCGACGGAACGGTATAAGGTGCAGCCGACACTGGCATATATTTCGCCGGAGGCTGAAACTGAGAAACATCGTGCCGAAGTGGGAACTGCTTATCTGGATTTCCAGGTGGGAAAATCGCAGATCTTGCCGGATTTCCGTAATAATGCGTCTGAATTGGATAAGATCAACAGTACGATCCGTTCGGTAACGTCGGATAAGAATATCACTCCGAAGGGTATTATATTAAAAGGTTATGCTTCGCCGGAAGGTTCGTATGCTTCCAACGACCGTTTGTCGGATAACCGTGTGAAGGCTTTGCGCGATTATATCCGTTCGAAGAATGATTTCCCGCAGAGTTTCTTTACGCTGGAAAACGAACCTGAAGACTGGGCCGGTTTCAAAGCGCAGGCAGAGGCAGACTATGATATGCCGGCACGTGACGAAGTGCTTAGTATTATCAACAGTGACTTGCAGCCCGACCAGAAAGAGGCCAAACTACGTGCTTTGAAAAGCGGATCTGCTTTTAGTTATGTTTTGAAAAATATTTTCCCGTCGTTGCGCCGTTCGGAATATCGTATCGACTATACGGTTCGTGAGTTTACGGTAGAAGAAGGTCGTGAGATTATCAAGACCCGTCCGCAACAATTGAGTCTGAGTGAAATGTTTGCCGTAGCCAACAGCTATGAAACGGGAAGCAAGGAATATAATGATGTATTTGAAATTGCTGTACGCATGTACAGTTCTGATCCGGTGGCTAATCTGAATGCTGCTAATATCTCTATAGGAAAAGGTGATTACGAATCCGCTAAAAAATATCTGTCGAAAGCAGGTAATTCGGCTGAAGCAATCCATGCCCGTGGCGTTATAAAATTAATTGAGGGTGATCTTGATGGGGCAGAAACTTTGCTGAAACAGGCAAAAGAAGCCGGTGTGATAGACGCAGCAGCTAATTTGAGAGAATTACAGAAGAAAAGAGATGATAATGCTTTATTTGATAGTTTCAACATGCATAATTGATATGTATACCGTGTGGAATTATAATAAATAGAGTCTATTTTTGCATCAGAATGATTTATGGAAAAGCATAAAAATAATAATATGGAACATGCTGCACAAGTCGAATACGTTTTAGTAAACGAGATTGACAACCAGAACGGAGTGCATCTGTATCTGGAAGGAAATAAATGGTGCGCCTATGAACGTTCCGCTTATTATCTGGCTCAGTTGAAAGTGCCGGTTGTAATAAAGAAGGAAATAGTTCGTGACGGATATGACGTGATTCTGTTGAAAGCTTTTTTTGAAGTGGACGACATGCGTTTGCCTCTTGCTCCGAAGACTATTTTGAAACAAGTGGCTGACGACAAGCTCTTATTTCAGTTGAACGATCAGATCGATGGCTTCCCCGAATGGAAGGCTTGTCAGCTGAATAAATTACCAGCATAAAAGGTGAAGCCGTGAGGCTTCGGTTAAGTATACTAAGTTGTAAAATTGAGGGTGTATTAAGTCCCCGGAAGTGAGTGGTTATCCTTCCGGGGCATTTTTTTTTAATTGAAAATTGAAGATTGAAAATTATGCGGGGGACTGGAAATAGATGATTAATCGGGCATCGGGGGATAAGGTGAGGGTAAACTCGGTTCCCAGGGCTTCGTTGAGGGAGCCTTGCCACCAGGATGTCAGGCGCCGTCGGGTGATGGGCCATCGGAGGCCTTCGGTGGTTATTTCTCCGCAGGGATACATGGAAAAGATGGATATTTGCTGGCCGGGTGTGCATGGTAGCGTTGTTGTCCGGAGGACAGGGATGAAGCGACCGTAATCGGAGAGCATTTCCACGACTTCGAATAGAGGAGCAAAGTCTGTCAGCAGGGAGATATTTCCGAGTGTATGGTCTTCGCGAAGTCCCGTAGCTCCGAGAATCAGTATTTTCCGGTAACCGGAAGCGTGGGCGAAACGTACAGCCTTGGTCAGATCGTTTATCTCCTGGTCTTCCACGGTATGGATACGGTCGGCATATAGCCGGAGCATTTCCGATGGAATACTGTCCAGGTCACCGACAATGGCCGACGGGACCAACCCCCTTTCATGAAGGTTCTGCACGGCCCCGTCGCAGGCAATGATGACGGGTGTTGCTTTTAATAATTCCAACGGCCCCGCTGTTTGCGGAAAACTGCCGTTAGCAACTACTACACAATCATATAATGTTTCCATTTGTATTTATTCCTTTCTTTAAACTTTATTCTTTTAATTCAGCTTCAATTTCTTCTATTGAAGGCAGGCTTCCCTTGAAGTCTTCCGGACATAGGCGAGTTAGTTCGTATTCCGAGACGCCAATGGGCTGACTAATTCCTTTCAATGAATATTCGGCAATAAAGCTATCTTTATTTTTACATATCAACAGACCTATTGACGGATTATCTGCAGGGTGTTTCAATAAATCATTTACTGCAGTCAGGTAAAAACTTAATTTGCCGGTATATTCTGGTATGAAATCGGTTGCTTTCAACTCGATAACAATATAACATCGTAGTTTTAGATGATAAAAGAGTAAATCCAGATAAAATTCTTTATTACCTACTTTTAAAGGTATCTGGCGGCCTACGTAGGCAAAACCAGCTCCTAACTCAATTAAAAATTTCGTGATATTGTCGGTTAAGGCATTTTCCAGTTCACGTTCTTTATAGCTATCTGTAAGTGTAAGAAAATCGAAATTGTAAGGATCTTTTAGTAATTCCTGGGCCAGGTCACTCTGGACTGTTGGTAACAAACGGGAAAAATTTGATACGGAATGCCTTGTTCGTTGGTAGTCTTGTTGTTTGATGTGTAATTCTAAAATACTGCGGCTCCAACCGTTTTCAATTGTTTTGTGTATATAAAAAAATGCTTCTTCAATGGATTTGCATTGAATGATAATACGTAAATTATGTCCCCAGGGAATTTGTGAAACTGTTTCCCGTAATTGGTCAACAACTTGTTGACCAATTGTAATGTCTTGGTTATAAAATGAATACCATCTTTTGATGTATTTGATATTGGTTGTGGAAAAACCTTTCATCTCAGGAAATTCCTGCTGTAGATCTGAACTTAATTGTTTTATCAAGCCATCCCCCCACTGTGATTGTTCCTGTTTGGAAACAATTTCCTTTCCAAGCTCCCAATATAGGTTGATTAATTCTGTATTAACTTTCAATGCCGCTTTGATTTGGCTGTTTCGTATACGGAATTTAAGATCGGTGAGCCATTGCTTATATTCAATGTCAGATTTAAGAATTACATTCATAAGGTTTTGTTTTTTATAAGTTTGTAATACCTCACAAATGTAGAGTTTATTTTCAACATTTCATATCCGTTCTTTATTTATTCCTTTCTTTTTCCAGGTGAAATATCCGACGATGGCCAATATTGCGTAGCAAATGTACAAAAACATGGTTGGATAGAGGCCACGGAGGTAATAAAGATAAACGGATACGAAATTGACGATTACCCAGAAGATCCAGTGTTCGATGATACGGCGGGCCAGCATCCAGGTGGCTACGATGCCGACGGAGGTGGTGAAGGCGTCGCCCATCGGGATGGGGGAGTCTGTGAAGTTATGGAGTACGTAATATAATAGGGCGTATATAGCGAGGATAGCGGAAGCTATCCCTGCTAATAACGGCCAGGTGATATGACGGTAGAAAATCAGGTCATCGGAGACTTTCTCTTCAGTGACGCTTTTTTTCGTACAGGTCCATTTTTTGAAACCGTAAATGCTGATGGCAACATAGTAGATATTCAGCCCCATATCGGCATATATCTTTGAGAAGAAAAAGACAAATACGTAGACCAGGGAGGTGAGGAAGCCTACTACCCACATTGCTTTATGCTGCCTGATCTCTAATAACAGGTAGAGAAAACCTGTAATGACACCGAAATATTCTAATAGTTGTTCCATAATTTATATTTTTCTAGAACCTGATTGTTACTCTGGCCATGGCGTTTGTGCCGGCCTGGGTGAAATAACCGTCGTCTTTGTTGACGACACCTTTGCTAATGTAGGTATATACCCAGGCGTTTGTTTCATATTTCTCGTTGAAGAGGTTGTTGATGGTGATGTCGACGCCGATCTCCTTGACAAACTTCGGTTTGAAAACGTATCCGACACGCAGGCTGTTCACGAAATAGGGATCGATGGAACGGTCTTTGGTGGAGGTATTGTCGATGTATTGACGGCCTACAAACTGTGAGTTGAAGCTGGCGGAGAATCCTTTCAGGTTGAAATCGAACATGCTGTTGGCGATGATGCCGGGAGAGAAGGCGATGTCGGTTGTTCCCAGATAATAACTTGCCTGGCCTCCGTTATCGAAGTCATCTATGTAATGAGTGAAATTCTTTATTTTGTTGCGGCTCAGAGTGACGTTTCCGTTCCAGTCCAGCCAGTGGGTGATACTTGCGCCTCCGGTCAGTTCAATTCCCATGCGGTAGCTGTCTTTGATATTGCTGGTCAATGCTTCACCGATTTCGCTGATTTTGCCGCTCAGGATCAATTGGTTGTTGTAGTCCATAAAATAAAGATTGGCTCCGGCGCGGAAACGCTGGTTGCCGAAGCTGTAACCGGCTTCGTAGTCGTAGAGTGTTTCGTGAGTAGGACGTTCGTTGACTGCGGCTTCCGTAAAATTGTCGCGATTGGGTTCACGGTTGGCGACGGAGAAAGAGACGAAAGCATTATGACCGCCTTTCTGGAAATTGATACCGGCTTTCGGGTTGAAGAAGTTCCAGTTTTTGTTGACGTAGATTTCCTTACCGGTATTGTCGTCGCTTCCTTTGATCGTGTAGTGGATGCCACGGTATTGCAGGTCGAGGTATCCGTTCAGGTAGGGGTGGAACCGGTAGTTGCCTTTTACGTAAAAGTTATAATCCAGTTTGTTCCCTCTGTTACGGTAATATTCGTAGTCAGGCGAGGGGAGTGCTTCTGCATTTTTGACCCACATGACACGGCCGAAATGGTCGCCTACATATTTATTGACAGCTGAACCGAAGCTCATCTGGAGACGTTCGGAACGATAGTTCGCACTGTAAACGATACCGTAAAAGTCGTTGTCCAGCCATTTACGGCGGACGAGGTCGGAACTGACGATTGTGTCGCCTTTCCCGTTAATATAAGACTCGGGGAGTTTGTATTTTGTAAATTCTTCATTGGGCTTATAGTCTTCGTAATATCCCTCTCCATGTGTGTAATGGAGTGTCAGGTTCATATTCCACAGGTCGCTCAGTCGCTGACTTGCCATCAGGTGGTAGTTTTGCTGCCGGTAATTGTCTGTCTGGTTGTCGTAGAATTTTTTAACGCCGTTCTCTTTATATTCTCCGCAAGGGTTGTAGGTCCGGTCGCTTTCCAGATAAATGGAAGGGACACCGTTCCAGGCCTGATACGTTTTTTCTATATTGCCGAATGTCTGGAAGCGGACCAGAGTGTTGTCGCCGTAATAGGTGGCTGAGCCGAAATAAGAGTGCATATTGGCTGTTGCCCGGTCGATGTATCCGTCGCTTTGGACGTTGGAGTAGCGGGTGTCGAAAACGAAATGATCCCGGAGTAACCCGGTTCCTGTTTTGACTGAGTTTTTGACGGTTCCGAACGAACCTGCCGAAAGGCTGTATTCGGCATACGGTTTCAGGTCCGGCTTTTGCGTTTGCATGGCGACGGTGGCACCGAAGGCGGCGGCTCCGTTGGTCGATGTCCCGGCTCCCCGTTGTATCTGTATGTTATCGACGGAAGATGCGAAATCGGACATGTTGGCCCAGAAAACGGTGTGAGACTCGGAGTCGTTAACCGGTACGCCGTTGACCGTGATGTTGATGCGGTTGGCGTCTGTGCCGCGGATACGGAAGCCCGAATAGCCGATACCTGTCCCGGCGTCCGAAGTCATGATGACGGAAGGGGATTGGGAGATGAGATAGGGGATACCCTGGCCATCGTTTTTGCGGCTGAGTTCGTCTTTGGATACTTCGCTGTAAGCCACCGGAGTACCTTTGGCTACTTTGGTGGCGGTGACGACTACTTCGTCCAGCGATAAGTCACGTGAAATTTTGAGAGAATCGACAGGGTCGGGACGGTTTCCCGCTGCTGCGAATGTTGCCAGAGATCCGGCACAGATAATCAATACACTTTTCATCCTTTTTACCTTAATGTTTAAAAACCTGATAAGTGAATAGGAGAGGTGTGTTGTGTGAAGAAGTATACCATGTTTTACAATTCCCTTCGCCGGCATTATCCGTATCAGGTAATATGGGTATAATCTCAGCCTGCGGCACGTACTGTATCGGTACGTGGCAAGCACCCCTTTGTATTCGGGGCACAAAGATAAGAAAAGTCAGGGAATTGTACAAATGGAAAAAACCGCCGCGAATCACTTCGGGGCGGTTTCGACTCCACAATTTTCCATCAATTATGTTGTAATTATTTACTGTGGATATATCTCTGTTTATTTGTTATTCAACAGTGGTGTACCAATTGCTCTTCATCCAGTTCAAAGGAGCGTACCAGCTGTCTTCCTTACCTCCCAGATGGGCATTCAGGTTGGCTGAGTTATAGTCTTTTTCGTCAGCCGGATACTGGATGCGGTCCAGAGGAAGCGGAGTTGCGACAGACTGCGGGTCGCGTTTGAAATAAATTTCCGGATATCCGGTACGGCGGACAACATTCCATGCTTCATATTCCTGGATAGCACCGTGATGGATCCAACGCTGTGTCAGGATACTCTTTTGCGGATTGCTGGCGTCCCATTGTGTTTCAGCATATGCTTCAACTTCGGCTGCTGAGGGAGGAGTTAACGGATCACGGTAGGTACCGGTTGAATTCAAATCGAAATAGAATTCAGTGGAAAGTTTTATACCGTTGATATATTCGCTCTTGGCATTACCGGTAGCCCAGTTGTTAGCATAGGCCTCCGCCTTCATGAAAGCAACTTCGGCTGCTGTCATCCAGAGTCCCGGGAATCCGGGGTTACGGGTGAAGGTCGATGTATCCAGGGCTGCGTAATATTTAGCCGTACCATGTGTAGAGATACTCATATTCGTTTCCTGTTCCGTGAGTGTTTCAGACGGATCGAGGCCGATATATTCGTTATTCCAGTTACTGTCATACAAGACTTCCAAACGTGGGTCCGGATTATTGGTGTTGGCATTCAATGCGCGTTGCATTGGGCCGGACATGCGGTTGTAAGTTGAATTCTCGATTGCATTTTGCAGGTCGCGGTCAAAATCAAACTGGTCATCGTCGGTTTGTGGCACTGTGATATTATCAGAGTTTAGATCTACCATCGGATAAGTACCGGGATTTTCCAACATGGTTTTGATCGCAGCACGTGCTTCACTTACCAGGTCGCCGTTAGAAGCCAGGTGAGTAGCTACACGTAAACGCAGGGAGTTCACATATTTACGCCACAAGGTGATATCACCGTTGTTCACATAGTCTTCTGCATTCAGGTAAGTACTGGCATTGGCTGTAAGCGAACGGCCGTTGAGGTATGTGTTGACTTCGTCCAGGTCGCTCAGGATCATTCTATACAAATCGATATCCGAGTCGTATTTAGGTTTGGATGCTTCTACGTCTCCTGTTGCCCATAATGTGCCGGCTTCAGAGAATGGTACTCCACCCCAGGCGGAACAAACTTCATAAAGTTGTTCTTCCATTACTGTACGTCCCAGCAGATAGAAGATACGATAGTCTTCTTTTTCTTCTTCCGGAAGGTTATTGAATTCGGTTTCCAATACCCTGTACTGGGTGACAGTGTTGTAGAAGTTTCTCCAACGTTCGTTGAAGTAACCCTGGCCAGCACCGGCAAAGCGGTCTTTACTGTTTGTATGACCGATCACTCCGGAGAATAACCCGGAAGTGGTGGAAGATACGTAATATCTGTAATAGACCGGATTCATCCATGTATTAGAGGCTTGCCATACTCCAACCATCAAGGCCGGACATGATACCGTCTGTGTCTTTGACGGGTCCTGATATTGATCCGTGAATTTGTCGTCACTACAGGAAGACGTTGCCAGAAGGGCAGCACATCCAAGTGCGAGTGCATATATTTTTTTCATAAATCTTTCAATTTTAATATTCTATATTATTTTTCGTCAATTAGAAGCTTGCACGTAATGAGAAGCCGAATGAACGTGTTGTGGCTGTTGAACCACCAATCTGTGCCTGCGTGATCCAGGTTGTACCGTCTGTACATTCTGCATCGAATTCTTTCAGGCTCTTATAGAAGTAGAACAGGTTACGACCGTATACGGAAACCATCAAGTTCTTACAACCGAATTTGGAAGTGATGTTTTTCGGTAATCTGTAACCAAGGCTCAGTTCACGCATCTTTACATATGAATTCTTCTGTATTGCGTTTTCATAAGTGATGTTTCCGGAATATCCCCAACCGTATTGGTTGTAATATGATTCACCGGCAGTGATGATCGTTTTGTTTTCAGAACCGTCTTGTTTAACGCCCGGCTGGATTACACCGTTATCGTAAACCATGTTACCGTTTACTGTAGATCCGGCAGGCTGGTCTGTCAAATGACGTTTTGAAGGGTCTGACAGGTCGTTTCCGTCTGCATACCAGGTAAGACCGCCACGTGAAGCATCACGGTTATCCAATGTACAATCCAGGATACCGAGTTCGGTCATATACTGGTAAGGCAAGTTCAGTACGTCACCACCAATACGGAAGTCGATAGTGGCATCCAGATAGAAATCTTTATAGCTCAATGAAGTGCTGATACCTCCGACAACTTTCGGCATGGCGTTACCTGCTCTCTGGCGTTCTGTATAGTCTACGATATACAGACCGTTATCGCCAACGACTTTGTTTCCGTTCTCGTCTTTTACCGTACCGTAAACATACCAGTCACCCATCGGGCGTCCTACTCTGGATTGCAGCACTGCGGCTCCGTTATCAACAGTAGAATGGTCGATAGAGTTGATTCCGTCTATCAGTTTTGTTACTTCGTTCTTGTTCCATGACCAGTTGGCACGAATATCCCAGTTCCAGTCTTTAGTCTGGATAACTGTACCATACAGAGACATTTCAACACCGGCGTTCTTTAATTCACCGACATTCATCCAGATGGAAGTACCTCCTGAAGATGCTGATGTTGTAGTCTGAAGGATCTGGTCTTTTACTGTATTCTGGTAATAAGAAAGTTCGAAGCCCAAACGGTTGCCTAGGAATTTGTTTTCCCAACCCAATTCGAATTCGTATTTCTGTTCCGGTTGTATCTCATTGTTTCCAAGTGCCTGTGGAACCTGATTGTAGATATAACTGCCTACAGCGCTCTGGTTGTAACCGGTAGCTGCTTTATATATTTCCGGGGCGTTACCTACAACACCGTAGCTAAGACGAATTTTACCATAATCCAGCCATTCGGGTTTATTATCTTTCAGCAAAGATGAATAAATGACGCTACCGTTCACAGAAGGATAAACGAATGTGTTGGATCCGGGGTACAACGTAGATGTTTTTTCCTGACGCACAGTTCCTTCCACATAAGCCCAACTGTCGTAACCGAAAGAAGCTGTAGCAAAGAAGGCTTGTTTTAACAGCGATGCTTTTTTCATCGATGGATTTGCCGGTGTTAATCCGGAAGAGTTCAGGTGGAACCAGTTTTCAACACTCAGACCTCCGCGGGTACTCACTGAGGTGTCGAACTGACTTTCCTGACGGGCAGACCAACCTGCGGTTGCAGCAACATTGTATTTTTCAGCAAATGTACGGTCAAACATCAACATGATATCACCGTAATAGATCTCATACTTTGAATTTTTCAATGAATAGGATCCGGTATAGTTGCCCGGCTGTCTGAATACGTTCGGCGTTTCCGTTGAGTTCTTATTCTCAATTACATTGTACGTCAAGTCTGTTGACAGACGGCCGCGTGCGGTCAAACCCGGAATGATTTCCCAACTTGGCGTTACACTCGCGATGAAACGGTTATTGTCTTCCAACTGTTCTTTACCTAAGATATTCCAGAAATACTCTGAAGACATCTGATAGTTGGCCGGATTCCAGTCCCAGGCTTCATCAGGAGTCAGTGTATTGCTGGTATAAGGGACGTTCATGTATCCCAAGCTGGTAACAGTGCTGTTCTTCATTGCTGCGATGTCATCATATCCGGTGAACATACCTGCATAGTTTGTCAACAAGCGGCTGATACGGTAAGCACGGTTTTTAACATGCTGGCGCATATAGTTTGCCGAGTAATCCACTTTTAAGTTTTTCAGGATATTGGCGCTACCAGAAAGAGCAAAGTTGTGCTTGTTGTTGTGCGAGTTCAACTGTGTCGGCGTATTATCCATATAGGTATAGGAGAAACGCAGGTTGCCTTTTTCCGTTCCGTTGGTAATGGCCAGGTTATAAGTCTGGTTGATACCTGTCTGGAAAACATCATTCCACTGGTTGTGGTCGATAGGTGCGTAAGTACGAATAGCCCCGTTATAATTGTATAATTGGGTGGTATAGTCGTATGGACGTCCCCATGAATAATACGTATTACGCGGAGAGATTACCTGGTTTCCGTTACGGTCTGTACGCGTATTCTGGAAACCGGTTTGCTGTTCGAATTCACTTGCGGTGGCCAACAGGGCATTGTCATATCCCGGACCGAATTCTTTCTGGATGCTCGGCATGTAGGCTACTTTGTCAAAGCTTACATTTGCACTGAAGTCTACACCGAGACCACTCTGGCCTTTACCGCTTTTAGAGGTAATCATCACAACACCGTTGGCTGCTTCAGATCCGTACAGGGCAGATGCGGCGGCACCTTTCAGGATAGAGATGCTTTCGATATCTTCCGGGTTGATGTCTACCATACCGTTGGATTCTACACGCTGGTTAGTCCAGTAACCGTCTTTGTTGGCGTCGCCGTTGTGGATGGGCACACCGTCCATTACGATCAGCGGCTGTGTCGTACCGGTGATAGAAGACAGACCACGTACGGAGATGGATACGGAGGAAGTACCACCACCCGGAGCTGCCTGGATGCGCACACCTGAAGCCTTACCGTACAATGATGTGGCGAAGTCCGGAGTACCCGTTTTGATCAACTCTCCGGCATTGATTGTACTTACGGCATAACCTAGTTTTTTGGCGTCTTTTTTGATACCCATGGCGGTAACGACTACCTCGTCCAGTTTTTGAGTATCTTCAGCCAGTAGGACTGATAAGGAAGATTGACCGGTGTATGTCACTTCCTTTGTTGCATACCCGATGAAAGAAATCTGGATGACGCTTCCGTTCTTTACATCGCTCAGGCTAAAATTACCTTCTGTGTCGGTAATTGTGCCGTTTGTGGTTCCTTTCACGACTACAGATGCTCCGGCGATCGGGCCGAATTCATCTTCTACGGTACCGGTAACTTTCCCGTTCTGCTGGGAAATCGCGGTTTCATGCTTCTCTGGCGCAAAGTCAGCGGATGCACTTACGGGAAGTGTCATGGCTCCTGCGACAAGAATCAAGCTGACAGGTTTGAAGTTTTTCAACATAATAATTGATTTTATTAATAAATGAGGCGTTCTCTTTGTCCCCCTTCTTTTTCTTTTACTCTATTTTGTTTAAAATGTGTATAGAAAACTTTAGATCCTGACGTTTAATAGTTGGCGAATTCATAGTCCTAAAAGAACTCATGTGCTTTTATTATGTTGATGAATTGGGCTTAATTTGCATATTATCAGTTTGTTAAGCATGTATTGGGCTTGGTGTGTATTCGGCCTGTTGGAATTTGAAAAAATCAGAGATATATCAGAATGAAAAAATTAGTCCGTTTATGTCTGAATTATTGAAAAAAGCGCCTGTTTTTAACACAATCCCCTGTTTTATGAAGAAAATTAACAGTTAGTTCCCGGATAACAGATTGTTCTTCTACTGCGGTTCAATATTAATATCTGAGCTGCTTTTTGTGGTTATATGACATATCTATAGTGATTTATGGAAGATATTTATACCGCCTGAAAAGGTCGTATTGTGCAATGTTTTCTTTTTTAACAATATGTATCGCTTTAATGTTTATTTTATATATTGATAAATAAATCTTCGCGATTTTTAGGATTGAGATATGAAAAAATATTATTTACGGTTAGTTAGGGGCATAATTGTTGGCGATATGTTAAAAAACGGACTATCAATCATTTTTTTTAAACAAAATGCAATATATTGAAACAATTATTCCATATATTTGCACTGTAATAATTGTATAGAGTTCTTTTAGAACTACGTTATATATCAATGAATTAAAGTCCTTTCCAGCCTTGTTTTTTATGTTTTCACCGGAATTCTCCCATTGTTTTAATTTCCTAAAAGATGTAACCTATGTTAAGTATTGAGATAAAGAGAGTTTATCTTAGGCTGCAAAACGAACTTTTCTGATAAAAAGATTGTATTTGTTTGAAAACTCACTGATTATTTGTATATTTGCGGGCGATTAAGCGAAGATGAGGAGGGGGCGGGTAGTCCCCTTCTTTTGTTCTTAACAGTATGTTTATGATTGAAAAGGGAGTAATAACTCAGTTGGTTGAAGAGAAATTGGCTTCTTCCGACAATTATTTGGTTGACGTAGTAGTTAAGCCGGGAAACCTTATTATTATTGAGATTGATAATGATGAGGCAGTTTGCATTGATGATTGTGTGGAATTGAGCCGGTATGTAGAGGAACATCTGGACCGGGATGTGGAAGACTTCGAACTGGAAGTCGGTTCGGCAGGAGTTACCTCTCCTTTTAAAGTGCTTCGTCAATATGTAAAGAATATAGGGAACGAAGTGGAGATGCTGCTGAAAAGCGGTGTGAAACTGACCGGAGTATTGAAATCGGCTGACGAGAACGGTGTTGTAGTTACCGTTGAAAAGCAGGTAAAACCTGATGGTGCCAAACGCAAAGTTACTGTCCGGGAAGATCAATCCTATACATTCGAAGAAATAAAATATACAAAATACCTAATAAGATTCAAGTAAAGAAAGATTATGGCCAAGAAAGAGGAAACAATCAGTATGATTGACACACTTGCGGAGTTCAAGGAGTTGAAGAATATAGATAAGGATACGATGATCAGCGTGCTGGAAGATTCCTTCCGTAACGTAATCGCTAAAATGTTCGGTACGGATGAGAACTACGACGTAATTATCAACCCTGAAAAAGGTGACTTCGAAATCTGGAGAAACCGTACGGTTGTGGCTGATGACGAACTGGAAGATCCGAATCTGCAACTTACGTTGACCGAGGCCCGTAAGATCGATGCCGACTGTGAAGTAGGAGAAGAAGTGACCGACGAGGTTCATTTCGCCGATTTCGGACGTCGTGCCATCCTGAACCTGCGTCAGACGCTGGCTTCAAAGATTCTTGAATTGCAGAAGGATAGTTTGTATGCTAAATATAAAGATAAAATAGGTACAATCGTAGCAGCTGATGTATATCAGGTGTGGAAGAAAGAGATCCTGTTGCTGGATGACGAGGGTAATGAGTTGCTGCTCCCGAAATCAGAACAGATTCCTTCCGATTTCTATCGCAAAGGTGAAACCGTACGTGCGGTTGTACAAAAGGTGGATAATTATAATAATAATCCGAAGATTATCCTGTCCCGTACAGATAAAATGTTCCTGCAACGTTTGTTCGAACTGGAGGTTCCCGAAATTAATGACGGCCTGATCCTAATCAAGGCTATCGCGCGTATCCCGGGAGAAAGAGCAAAAGTGGCCGTTGAGTCATACGATGACCGTATCGACCCGGTAGGTGCCTGCGTAGGAATGAAAGGTTCTCGTATCCACGGAATTGTGCGTGAGTTGAGAAACGAGAACATCGATGTTATTAATTATACATCCAATGCGTCGCTGTTTATCCAGCGTGCATTAAGCCCGGCTAAAATTTCCTCTATACGAGTGAACGAAGAAGAACATAAGGCAGAGGTTTATCTTCGTCCTGAAGAAGTATCACTGGCTATCGGTAAAGGCGGTTTGAATATTAAACTGGCCTGTATGTTGACTGAATACACGATCGATGTATTCCGTGATGTGGAAGGAGCCGACGAGGAAGATATTTATCTGGATGAATTTACAGATGAAATTGATAGCTGGGTAATCGACGCACTGAAGAATATCGGTTGTTATACGGCCAAGAGCGTGCTTGCTTTGAGCCGTGAAGAACTTATTGAACGTGCCGACCTTGAAGAAACAACAGTCGACGAGGTACTTGCTATCTTATCTGCCGAATTTGAAGATGAAAGTCAGGAATAAAGTATTACGACAAAGTTAGATATGCCTATAAAATTAATACAAGTACAAAGAAAATTAAACGTAGGGATCAACACGGTTGTTGAGTTTCTACACAAGAAAGGTCATCCTGTTGAGGAGAATGCAAATCCCAACACGAGGATCAGTGATGAACAGTATGCTTTGCTCGTAAAAGAGTTTGGAAAGGATCTGCCTGAGGGTGGTTTTGAACGTCCGCGGGTAGAACGTCCTCACAGAGAGAAAGAGAGAGAGGCCGCTTCTGTGAAAGAAGAGAAGACCTCGGAAATAAAGACCGTGATCCCGGAAGAGTTCAAGCCTAAAATCGTAACGAAAGGCCGTATCGACCTGGACGGACAGCATAAAAAAGTTCAGGAGACTCCTGAAGTGAAAGAAGAACCGGTAGTAGCCAAGCCGCAGCCTGTCGTTGAACCGCAGCCTGTCGTTAAGCCTCAGCCGGAAGTCAAACCGCAGCCTGTTGCAGAACCGCAACCGGTTGTCGTTTCTGCTCCTGCTCCTGAAAAAAAGACAGTAGAAGCCCCTGCAAAACAGGAAAAACAGGAGGTTGCTCCTGTTGAAAAGCCTGTGGAGAAAAAAGAAGTAAAAGAGATAGTTGTGGAAAAAGAAAGAATCGAAGAGAAAAAACCGGAAGTTAAAGTGAAGCCGGAAACGACGACAAGCTCTTCTGAAGAAGTGAATAAAACGGCCGCAGAGGGTCAGACTTCTGCTGAATCGGAAGACAGTAGCTTGTTCCGTTTGAACACTCCGAAGTTCGAGTCGAATATCAAGGTAACCGGCAAAATTGACCTGAATGCCTTGAACCAGTCTACTCGTCCTAAAAAGAAAACAAAGGAAGAGAGACGGAAAGAACGCGATGATAAACGCGAAAAGTTCAACAACAATAACAGACCCGGACAACCGGGATTCCATAAAGGACCGAAAGATCCGAATGCCAAACCGGGTGCACCGGTGAAGCCGGGAGCTCCTGTTAAACCGGGCGAAGCGAATGCGGATGCGAAAAAGAAACGTAACCGTATCAAGAAGGACCGTGTGGATGTGAACAACACTCCGGGTACGAACTACAGCCGTCCCGCTAACCAGCATCAGCGCGACGACCGTGGCAAACCCCGTCTGAAAAAGCCGGTTAAGGCCGAAGTAAGCGAGGAGGATGTACAGAAGCAGATCAAAGAAACCCTGGCTCGTTTGACGAACAAGGGAAATAAGAATAATAAAGGTGCCAAGTACCGTCGTGATAAACGTGATGCAGCCGTTAAACGCGAGCATGAATTGCTGGAACTGGAAGAACAGGAAAGCAAAGTGTTGAAACTGACCGAGTTTGTTACGGCAAACGACCTCGCCAACATGATGGACGTGCCTGTGACGAAGGTTATCGCTACTTGTATGAGTATCGGTATTATGGTTTCAATCAACCAGCGCCTGGATGCGGAAACGATCAATATCGTGGCCGAAGAGTTCGGGTTTAAGACTGAATATGTCAGTGCGGAAGTGGTGGAAGCCATCAATGCCGACGAAGAAGACGATAACGAAGAAGACTGGGTAGCACGTCCGCCTATCGTAACAGTGATGGGACACGTCGACCACGGTAAAACGTCTTTGCTGGATAATATCCGTAATGCCAATGTGATTGCCGGTGAAGCCGGTGGTATCACGCAGCATATCGGTGCTTACAATGTGAAGCTGGCCAGCGGACGCCGTATCACCTTCCTGGATACTCCGGGTCATGAAGCGTTTACCGCTATGCGTGCCCGTGGTGCCAAGGTAACGGATATCGCTATTATTATTGTAGCTGCCGACGATGCCGTCATGCCGCAGACCATTGAAGCGATCAACCATGCTTCGGCTGCCGGTGTACCTATCGTATTTGCTATTAATAAGGTAGATAAGCCGCATGCCAACCCTGAAAAGATCAAGGAAGAACTGGCTAACATGAACTACCTGGTGGAAGACTGGGGTGGTAAATACCAGAGCCAGGATATTTCGGCCAAGAAAGGCATGGGCGTTGAAGAGCTGCTTGAAAAAGTATTGCTTGAAGCCGACCTGCTGGATCTGAAGGCTAACCCGACAAGACGTGCAGTCGGTTCCATCATCGAATCATCCCTGGATAAGGGACGCGGATATGTTTCTACCGTATTGGTTGAAAACGGTACCTTGAAAATGGGTGATATCGTCTTGGCCGGTACACACCACGGACGTATCAAGGCTATGTTCAACGAACGTAACCAGCGTGTGGAAAAGGCCGGTCCTTCCGAACCGGTTCTAATCCTCGGATTGAACGGTGCACCTCAGGCCGGTGATACATTTAATGTATTGGAGACTGAACAGGAAGCACGCGAGATTGCAACCCGCCGTGAACAGTTACAACGTGAACTGGGTATCCGTACACAGAAAATGCTTACGCTGGACGATATCGGCCGCCGTATCGCTGTGGGTAACTTCCAGGAGTTGAATGTAATTGTGAAGGGTGACGTGGACGGTTCCGTAGAAGCATTGTCCGACTCTCTGATCCGTTTGTCTACCGAAGAGATCCAGGTGAACGTGATTCACAAGGCTGTCGGTCAGATTTCTGAATCGGATGTGGTATTGGCTGCCGCTTCGAATGCGATCATCATCGGATTCCAGGTTCGTCCGTCTGTACAGGCTCGCCGTAATGCAGAGAAGGATGGCGTTGAGATCCGTCTGTACTCTATCATCTACGATGCGATCGAAGAGGTGAAGAGCGCTATGGAAGGTATGCTTTCTCCGGAAATCAAGGAAGAGATTACCGCTTATGTGGATGTACAACAGGTATTCAAGATCACGAAAGTGGGTACGGTTGCCGGCTGTATGGTTAAAGAAGGTAAGATCAAGCGCACGAACAAGATCCGCCTGATCCGCGACGGTATCGTTATCTATGCCGGCGAACTCGGATCGCTGAAACGCTTCAAGGACGACGTGAAAGAGGTTGTGGCCGGATTGGATTGCGGTTTGAATATTACGAACTTTAATGATATCCAGGTAGGCGACGTGATCGAGTCGTACGAAGAAACTGAAATAAAGAAAACTTTATAAACATGAACTGGTTAGACATTGTACTAGTATGTCTGGCAGGAATTGGATTTGTGAAAGGCCTGTTTGATGGAGTCATCAAACAGGTTGTTTCGCTTATAGCCCTGGTTGTTGCCATCTTTTTTTGTTCGAAGGCGGCAGCCTGGTTGAAGGGATATATCGTTGCCCTGAACTGGTTTCCGCCTGAAGGGGTGACCATACTTAGTTATGTGGCCGGTTTCCTGCTGATCGTGGGAGTGATCATGCTGGCAGGTGAAATCATGAGCCGGGTTGTCGGAGTTACGCCCCTCAGTGTGCTGAACCATCTGGGAGGAGGAGTGGTCGGGCTTTGTTTTATGTTAGGATTTGTCAGTCTTATACTGAATGCACTCGAAGGCATAGATAGGGGATCCGTGCTGATCCCGCGTCAGGCTAAGGTGGAATCCCATTATTATAACCCGGTTAAAGAGATTATTCCAACCATTTACTTCGATAAATTGTTTTGGGGAAAAGAGTAAATATCTTGAAGGTTTGTTATCCGGCAAGATGTATAATATATATAAATGTATATGGAAGATTCGAATAAGATAATAAATGAGGTAACGAGCAGCGACTATAAGTATGGTTTTGTTACTGATATAGATACGGAGATGATCCATCGCGGTCTGGATGAGGAGACCGTCCGTATCATCTCGGCCAAGAAGAATGAGCCTGACTGGCTGCTTCAATTCCGCCTGAAGGCTTTCCGCCACTGGCAGACGCTGGAGATGCCCACATGGCCTCATCTGACGATTCCGCCGATCGATTATCAGGATATAATCTATTACGCCGCTCCGAAGAAAAAGGAAGGTCCGAAAAGCCTGGACGAAGTAGACCCGGAGTTATTGAAGACTTTCGATAAGCTGGGTATTCCTTTGCACGAACGTGCCCAACTGGCCGGTATGGCGGTCGATGCCGTTATGGACAGTGTTTCTGTAAAGACAACCTTTAAGGAAACGCTGGCAGAGAAAGGGATTATCTTCTGTTCGTTCAGTGAAGCTGTGCTGCATCACCCGGACCTGGTACAACAGTATCTGGGAAGTGTAGTGAGCTATCGTGATAATTTCTTTGCGGCATTGAACTCGGCAGTCTTTTCTGACGGTTCGTTCGTTTATATACCGAAAGGCGTACGTTGCCCGATGGAGTTGTCCACCTATTTCCGTATCAATGCGGCCAATATCGGACAGTTCGAACGTACACTGATCGTGGCCGACGATGAGGCATATGTAAGTTATCTGGAAGGATGTACCGCCCCGATGCGCGACGAGAACCAGTTGCATGCAGCTATCGTTGAGATTGTGGCCAAAGAACGTGCGGAGGTGAAATACTCGACCGTACAAAACTGGTATCCGGGTGATAAAGAAGGTAAAGGTGGTATCTATAACTTCGTGACCAAGCGCGGCCTGTGCAAAGGCGAAGGCAGTAAGATCTCGTGGACACAGGTGGAAACCGGTTCGGCCATTACCTGGAAATACCCGAGTTGCATCCTGGCCGGCGATAATTCTGTCGGTGAGTTCTATTCGGTTGCTGTAACCAACAATTACCAGCAGGCGGATACTGGAACGAAGATGATCCACCTGGGTAAGAATACGAAAAGCACGATCGTGTCGAAAGGTATTTCGGCCGGTCATAGCCAGAACAGTTATCGTGGCTTGGTGAAAGTATCTCCGCGTGCGGAAGGTGCCCGTAACCATAGCCAGTGCGACAGTCTGCTGCTGAGTTCTACCTGTGGCGCCCATACGTTCCCTTATGCCGATATACAGAATGAAACGGCCGTGGTGGAGCACGAAGCTACAACGAGCAAAATCAGCGAAGAACAATTGTTCTATTGCCAGCAACGCGGTATCTCCGTCGAAGAGGCCGTCGGCCTGATCGTAAACGGCTATGCCCGTGAGGTAATGAACAAGCTCCCGATGGAGTTTGCCGTCGAAGCACAGAAGCTGCTGACCATCTCCCTGGAGGGAAGCGTTGGGTAAAACGGAATCGTGCGACGTCCGTGATAGGAATCGCGCAATGTCCGCGATGGGTATCGAGCGATGTTCGCGATAGGGATTGAGCATCATCCTCGATGAGTATGGAATAAATATAGAGAAATAACAACAGATATGTTAGAAATAAAGAACTTACATGCCAACGTGAATGGCAAAGAGATATTGAAAGGTATTGACCTTTCTGTAAAGGCTGGTGAGGTACATGCCATCATGGGTCCGAACGGTTCGGGAAAGAGTACACTCAGCAGTGTGCTGGTAGGTAATCCGGCTTTCGAGGTAACTCAGGGCGAGGTGATCTTCAACGGGAAGAACCTGCTGGAGTTGGAACCCGAAGACCGCAGCCGTGAAGGTATTTTCCTGAGTTTCCAGTATCCGGTGGAGATCCCGGGTGTAAGCATGGTGAATTTTATGCGTGCCGCCTTGAATGAGCACCGTAAATATAACGGTCTTGAACCGGTTTCCGCAACCGATTTTCTGAAACTGATGCGTGAGAAACGTGCTATCGTCGAACTGGATAACAAACTGGCGAGTCGTAGCGTGAACGAAGGTTTCTCCGGTGGTGAAAAGAAACGTAACGAGATTTTCCAGATGGCTATGCTCGAACCGAAACTGGCTATCCTGGATGAGACGGACAGCGGCCTGGATATCGATGCGCTCCGTATCGTGGCAAACGGTGTCAATCAGTTGCGTACACCGGAAAACGCAGCAATCGTAATTACTCATTACCAGCGTTTGCTGGATTATATCAAACCCGATGTGGTACATGTATTATACAAAGGGCGTATCGTAAAAACAGCCGGTCCGGAACTGGCCCTCGAACTGGAAGAAAAAGGCTACGACTGGATCAAGAAAGAAATGGGAGATGAGTGAGATGAGAGCCGAACAACAATATATCGATCTTTTTACCAGATATGAGGACCTGGTGTGTCGTCATAGTGCGGCGGTGATGAATGTTCCACGTGCTGAGGCACTGGCCGATTTCGATCGCCTGGGTTTTCCTTCGGTAAAGAGTGAAGATTATAAATATACAGATGTAGCGCAGGCTTTTGCCCCCGACTACGGGGTGAATATCAATCGCCTGGCTATTCCGGTCAATCCGTATGACGTGTTCCGTTGCGATGTCCCGAACCTGAGCACTTCCCTCTATTTTGTCGTGAACGACACGTTCTACGATAAGATGATGCCGAAAGCGCATCTGCCGGAAGGAGTATACGCCGGCGGCTTGAAAAACTTTGCGGAGCAATATCCGGAAGTGGCAGCCTGTTATTACGGTAAAGCGGCAAAAAGCAGCCATGACGGTATCATCGCATTGAATACGATGCTGGCGCAGGACGGTTTCGTGCTTTATGTGCCGGAAGGTGTGGCTGTGGAACGTCCTATTCAGTTGATTAATATATTCCGCAGTGACGTGGATACTATGGCAAACCGCCGTATCCTGGTTATTATGGAACCGCGTTCGGAAGCCAAATTGCTTGTCTGCGATCATAGCATCGACGATGTGAAATTCCTGGCTACCCAGGTCGTAGAGATATTTGCCGGCGAAGGTGCTTACTTTGATTACTATGATCTGGAAGAAAGCAGCATTTCCACTTCCCGCTTTGCCTCGGTCTATGTGAAACAGGAGGCTTCCAGCAATGTCCTGGTAAACGGTATTACCTTGAATAACGGCCTTACGCGTAACAACTATTATATTGAACTGAACGGCGAATATGCAGAAACAACCCTTTGTGGAATGTCCGTTATGGACCATGAGCAACAGGTGGATACGTATAGCCATATTACGCATGCTGTGCCGAATTGTACCAGCAATGAGTTATTCAAGAATGTTCTGGATGACCATGCAGTCGGTGCATTCAGTGGCCGTATCCTGGTAAAGGAAGGTGCCCAAAAAACGGCTGCTTTTCAGACAAATCGCAACCTCTGTGCTACCCGTGAAGCCCGTATGTATAGTAAGCCGCAATTGGAGATTTATGCGGATGATGTGAAATGTTCGCACGGTATGACGACCGGGCAGTTGGATGAGAATGCATTGTTCTATATGCGTAGCCGCGGTATACCATTGAGCGAAGCCCGTATGATGCTGAGTGTAGCATTTACGTCGGATGTGATCGACCATGTGCGTCTGGATGCTTTGAAAGACCGTTTGCATAAGCTGGTGGAAAAACGTTTTCGTGGAGAACTGGCACGTTGTGCCAATTGCCGTATCTGCAAATAAGATATTATCTGATTTTAGAAAGGCCCGGATAGATGTTATGTCTGTCCGGGTTTTTTTGTCTATCTTTGTATTTCACCAATCATTTATTATCATATGCAATTGAGTCATATAGCGATTTGGACGAAAGAATTAGAACGTTCCCGTGAATTTTATACAACGTATTTTAATGGGAAAAGCAATGAAAAATACGTGAATCCCAAGAAAGGGTTTGCTTCTTATTTTGTGACTTTTGAGGGAGGGGCTTCCCTGGAAATTATGCAACGGACAGATATTACAGAAGAGAGGGCTGGGCTGTTTATAGGTCTTGCCCACTTTGCTTTCTCTATCGGTTCAAAGGAAAAGGTAGATAGTATGATAGAACTGTTTCGTGAAAATGGTTATACAGTACTCGGTGAACCACGAACGACGGGAGATGGTTTTTATGAGGGGGCCATTGCTGATCCTGACGGAAATATTGTAGAAATAATTGCCTGATATGGAGATACGTATTGAACAAACGACAGACTATCCTTATGATTTGCTTCTGTTAGCGGATCCGAACCGCGAGTTGGTAGATAGTTATCTGAAAACATCCGATTGTTTTGTCGCTTTGTGTGAAGGACAAGCCGTAGGAGTGATTGTTGTTCAGAAACAGTCTGTAAACGGGGCAGAAGTATTGAACCTTGCCGTAGGTGAGTCTTTCCAGCGGAGAGGTATTGCACGCCGTTTGCTTCGCTTTGTCTTTGATGAATGGGCGCGATCGAATCGAATCGCTCTGTTGAAAGTCTGTACCGGTACTTCTGCTCCAGGTCCCATGATGTTGTACCAGCAGGAAGGTTTTGACCTGAAAGAGTTGGACCGTGATTATTTTGTACATAATTATCCGGAACCGATCTGGGAAAATGGCATTCAGTGCCGCCACCGGTTAATCCTCGAAAAAAAACTGTAACAACTAATTTATATAAAATAAATACAGGAAAACCGGATAATAATCTTTCAGGTTGGTATGTAATTTCTTCAATGCTTTGGAAATATGGTACTCGACCCCTTTAGTGGTTATTCCCAACGTTTCCGCAATTGTTTTGTGAGATTTGTTTTCATAACGGCTCATAATGAATACTACTCTGGTTTGTTCTGGTAAAACGGCCAGGGTTTTATTGACTATTTCTTGTGCTTCGGCAGTAAATAGTTCGTCGGGATCACAGGCTTCCAAAGTCGATATGCGGGTATTCAGTTCCCATTCGGCATGATTCAGTAATTGTTCGTTGACATCTTCTCTTACCTGCAGGTGCTGCAAATAGTTCAGGCATTTGTTTTTTATGATAGTAAGAATATAGGCAGGCACATTCGAATCTTTTTCCAATGAATGACGATTCTCCCAGTAATACATCAGGGCTTCGATAGTAAAGTCTTCAGCAACAGCTATATCCCTTACATACGTATTAGCAAAGCGGATGAACCGGCCCTGGTAATCTGTAAATAATTGATTGAATGCTTTTAAGTCTGTTGTATTCTCCATTCCCCGAAATTTGTAATCGGTCGTAAATATAATAAAAATAATGTTACCGTTTCTCTCTTTGTTTGGGGGATTCTTATATAAAACAAAAGAACGACCTTCAATTGTTCTGAAAGATCGTTCTTTTATTTGGATTAGGCTTTATTTTTCAATGAACATCCTCATTCATTAATTTAGCCCAAATATTTCCCGGATACAGCTGAATAGCCTGATTAAAATCATTTTTTGCTGCCGACGGATTCTTCAGTAGCAGATGTATCAGACCGGAGTAATAGGAGATATTGCTCTGTTGTACGTTCTGATTGGCTTCACCGAACTTAGCATATGAATCCATCAGGTTTTGTTGCATGCGTTCCAGTGTTTTTTGCATATTGCTTAAAACAGCATCTGCTTTTTCATTTTTATTTAATTTCCTGAGAGATTTTATTTTGTAGTAATTCAGATCTGTCAGGTAGTCCCTGAAGTGTGTTTCAGCAGATTTTTCAAAACATTCCCTGGCTTTGTCTGCTTGTTTCATAGCTTCGTATGCAATACCGGATAAATAATATACCTTGGCTTCATAACCACCCCGGGGAGACGGAGCTACTTCCAAATTGGCAGGATACTGATTAGCCAGGTCGAATTCCCGGATCGCTTCTTTATACTGTTTTCTTTTTAGAAGTTGCATTCCTTTCAACATATGCGAATCAACATAGATGTCGTGTACCTGTCCGCCGCCTTCCCATAAATGGAAATGTCTGGTATCCATTATTTTTATTGCTTTATCATATTTTGCTGTGGCATTATAGAGTGTAAGTAACCGCATTACGGCATCGTCATGTTTCATGACGGTTTTCAGATGGGATTCCAGTCTTTTTAATCGCTGGGTTGCCGGAACATTCGCCTGCTCATATATTTTATCCGATTCTGTTAGTAATAACGGATCATTCGGGTTAGCATTGATTGCTCTGTCATAATACTTCATGGATTTTTCCAGATCGTTCAGACATCCGTATCCGAAACCAACATTACGCGCTGCGATAGCGAAGGCAGGATCAGCCTCTGTTGCGTGTAGCCAGTGTTCTAGACCACTCTCTTTTTGTCCCAGGTAATAGAGTAAGTTCCCCAGGTGATAGTGGAGGAGTGCATCATTCGGTCTTTCCTGCAATAGCGTTGTGAAAAGAACTATTTCTTCGATCCGGAAAGGATAGTTGTTCAACGGCGATAATGATGCGGCTTTATCCAGACAAGCCTGGAACTCTGTTGTATTCTTTCCTTTCAACAGGTTATATGCTTTGTAATAATAAAGTAGCGGATAAAAAACATAGGGTTCGCCTAAAGAAATGGCACTGTTCAGTAAGGTCAGTGCATCTTCTGTGGCTCCGATTGTCATGTAATTGTTCACGACCTCCAGCAATTCCTGTACGGCAATGATCCCTTTGCTGTTATGATTCGTTCCGGCTTTTAGGAAAGAAGCACCTTGTGAAACGGATAAGTTGGTTTCGGCAGCACTCCAGTAATCGAGCGGATCGATCTGCTGGATATAACGGATCGTTTCCTGTGCTTCCTCTTTCTTACCCTGCATCCGAAGAATGTAGGCTTTGAGAGTAAGTGCCTGTAAGTCGCGTCCTCCTACGTAAAGCGATTGGATAATCATGTCCATAGCCCGCTTGTAATCCTTGTCTTTCACTGCCAGGACAGCCAGTTCATAGAAAGAACGATGTTTGAAGTCGGGAGTCCAGGTAGCAGCCCAATAAGCAGCCGTCGCTTTGCCGATATTATCTGTCATTTGATATAGATACCCCAGATAATAAAGCGCTTCCGTGTTCTTTACCGTTGTATAATCGTGAGACAAACGTGTCTGGGCACGTAATAAATGTTGTTCCGCTTTTTCCCATTTCCCCTGACGGATATAATGTTTCCCTACTTCGATATTTACGCGGGCATCCATCGAGTCACGTAAAAGAGCTTCGTTATAGAAATCCATATAATCCAGACGGGCATTGTTGAACTGGTCGACGCGGAGACCGGCTAGGTAAAGCTCTTCATTTGTTTTATATTCTTTGACTGGCTTGGTGCCGTCGATGACTTTAGGAAGCGGTTTTTCTTCCTGTACGATCGGACGGTAATCGACCAGTAGGTTACCTTCAGCATCGTAAAGTGCAGTATAAAGTGCCGAGGGATCTGACGGATCGGGCACGGATACCTGTTCGAGGAAATATTTGTCCGGATCGATGTTGATCCGCCTATCCATTATTATCTGGTCTTTATATTTTACGACAACACGGGCATTTTCGTACAAAGTAGTTGCGCAATAACCTACACGATAGTTGTTGCCTTCGGTCGGTTCAAAGTTTACGGCTGCATCATTCGTGGCATTCTTTACGCCTTTGATACCTTTTATCGGATACCATATTTGGCTGAATTCGCGGATTTCGCCCGGGTTTATCCAGCTGTAATCCGGTTGGTTATCGGAATAACCGCCTACCATCAACTCCAGGTAATGTCCGTCGTTGTCGGATAGTATTTTGTTCCACATCTCGCCGTTCGCGTTGTTTCCCCATAAGAAGAATTTCTTTCCGGGTACGATATGGCGGTTAGCTACATGTACTGTTCCTGCATCTTTTCCATAGTCGTAACCGGCAAGGAAAGACATTTCGCTTCCCCAGGCAAAAATTGAACGGGAGTTTCCTGTAAAGTTTTTCCACCAGGATAAATCGTCATTTTCCCCACTGCCGAGGTTTGCTTCTCCGATCGGCCAGTTTGTGAAGTATACTTTATGGTGGTCGGCTCCGAATTGTACATCAGGCGGGAATATCACCTGATATTGATCGTTACAATGGACGGATACATTTGCCCAGTACAGCATCGACTGGATCATCGGGGTCGGGTTGATCACTTTGATTTTTGCTTCCACCCAGGAACGGTTGGGATATACCGATACACCTACCGACCATTTTAGCCGGTGACGTAATTCTGTTTCTCCCACCCAGATTGTCTTGCTTCCGTCTTCATTTTCTTTCATTGTCCAGTTGATGGGCATGTAACTGCTGGCACGGTGATGGTCGGGGATATTCCATTCGACACCTCCCGAAAGCCAGGCACCTAACATACCGATCAAGGCTGGTTTTACTCCTGTTTGGGTGTAAAAGAAAGGATAGTCGTTGGTTTTGTCGGAGGCGGCAAAAATACGACCGCCGATCTCCGGAAGAATGGCAATGTCGACATACTGATTGTCCAGCCGGAGTACATTGTAATCTTGCTGGACTTGCTTTTCTGTCAGGACATCGTAAAGGGGATAAGGATAAATATATCCTTCCGCTCCCTGATAAACGCGGCCGGTAAAAAAGATCGGATCAATTTCCGGGGCACCGATCTGATAGGTCGGAATTTTCTCTGTTACAGATTTCATGTTAACCTGTTGTCCCCAAAGGGTACCGGCACACAATAATAGAAGTGGTAAGAATTTAGATTTCATGGTTGCTATAATTAATAATTTAAGAATGTATACATAAAAAGAAATTAAAAACATGGGTGAGGAGTAAAACTGCCCCGAGATCACTCCCGGGACAGTTCTTAATAAGGCTTAAGCCTTAGAAAAATTTGACTAATACCTTATTTGTAATGTAATTCAACGTGTTAGGTTTGAATTCTGCTGTTTGTCTGTTGAGGGATAAGGTAAATAAATTGACTTTTCACCTTGCCATGTAGTTGCATCAGGAATTAATACAGTTTCTGCAATAGAAACACCAGGAGCTACTTCAATCGGAGTATTGGTTTTACGTTCGTTGAAGGTCTGTTCCAACAATTCCATACGCATCTGGTCGTCACGGCGAGTTACCATACCAACCCAGTAGCCTGCAACTTCCCAACCGTGTTCTTTAAATGCAGCATCGGCAAAAGCAGAACCGCTTAATCCGGATACCGGTTCCAAACCTGCACGTTCTCGTACTTTATTCAAACATTCATAAGCCATGGCATTAGGAGTACCATCTGCACGTGCCTGTGCTTCAGCGTACCATAGCAACACTTCTGAGTAGCGGATCAAACGGTGGCGATGGTCATTGGTCATCCAACCGGTATTGGCTGGTTTCGTATAATCATAATCACCACCATCTTCACCGATTGTAAAGATACAGAACATAGGATGTTGTTCCGGTATATCCTTATCCCACCAGTCCAGTAATTTATTTCCTGCTGTATTTTTCTTCAAGATTTTAGGGTTATAGGTTGCATCTTTACGAGGACCTGCTGGGAATTCTTTCCAGAACTTAATTTCACCCCAACCATCACCCCAACCACCGAGCGATTCGAACAGGTTACTATCTGTCATCTGAGAGTCTTCAACCCATGTAAATGCACGAGAGTAGTTGATACCTACAACCGTTTCGTTTGTATAATTATGACTCGGAGCGTATACATATTTATATTCCGGTTCCAGAATATATTCATACGTACCTGCGTTTACACCATCGATAACAGCCTTAGCCTGTTCTGCTGCGGAAGCATAATATTGCGTTTGTTTCAATGGCCAACCTGCCATTGCCATATAAACAGCAGCCAAAGTCGCTTGAGAAGCTTGCTTCGTGATATATACATTAGCACCTTCATATTTGCGCGGAGCTGCAGAATAATCAGTTGGAAGTGTTGCAATACAATCTTGCAAGTCCTTTACTATTTGAGTATACACTTCTTCAACAGAAGCCAGTGGACGTTCATAATTCACTTCATTATCCAATACTAAAGGTATAGGTCCCCAACGACGAACTAACCAGAAATAGTTGACTGCACGCCAGTATTTTGCCTGACCGATTGCAATGTTGACTTCTTCCTTTGTGGTTGGAGTCCTTTCTGCATTTAAAATAATGTAGTTTGCAGCCTTGATAGCTGTATAAGAGGTTTGCCAGGCGGCTTCTATTCCTTTATTCGCATCGGTCGGATGGAATGCATCAACCTCTGCATAGGCTTGTTTATTACTGCCTGGATTAGTAGTTAAATCGTCACCCTGCCAACTGGGAATGGTAGGATTGGTATTGGTTTGGATCATACATATCTTATTATATAAAGCATAAGTAGCCATATCCAATTCTTCCTGAGTGGAGAAGAACGTCGAGGGAGTTAATTGTCCCTTCGGATCTTCATCCAGGAAATCATTACAAGAGGTTGACAGTAAAGCCAGACCTAAAGCATATACTATATATTTAGTTTTCATAATATTATATCTTTATTTAATGGTTAGAAATTCAAGCGAACACCAAATGTATAAGAACGAGTCAACGGATAAGCTCCTAAATCAATACCGTCATTTACGTCGACGCTACCATTACCAATGAAAGAGATTCCTGCCGGATCCATTCCTTTATAGCTGGTAATCGTAAACAGATTCTGACAACTGAATGTAAAGCGAAGATCAGCAAACTTTGCTACTTTTTTCGGTAAGTTATAAGATAAACTTAGGTTGTCCAAACGGAAATAGTTTGCAGATTCCAGGAACTTCGTGGAAATGGAGGCTGATTGATAATCATTGCCTGTAACAGAAACTGAAGGATAACGGGCTGAAGTTCCCTTCACATCATAGTTGTTATTTAAGTATTCACGTAACGTGATGAATGCGAAATCTCCAGTCATAGCAGTTCCCGTAAAGCGAACCAAATTCAGGCGGTCGGCTCCAAACGAACCTGTAAAGAATAGATTCAAATCCCAATTTTTCCAACGGAGCGTATTATTCCATCCTAATGTAAAATCAGGAGTGGATTTTCCAATGAAAGAACGGTCGCTGCTATCTATTATGTTGTCATTATTTATATCTTCAAACGAATCTTTGCCTTCTGCATCCAGACCAGTCCATTTGTAACCGTAGAAAGCACCGATAGGTTGTCCTACTTCCACGCGGGTTACACCATCTGTCGGGATCATACCTGCTGCCGGAGAAATTCCGGAAACGAAGTCTAATCCACCTAAGTCTTTTACTTCATTCTTCAGATAAGTACCGTTGAATGTTGAACTCCAGCTAAAATCAGGAGTGTCGAAGATTGTTGCATTGATAGAAAAGTCAATACCTCGGTTGCTTACTTCAGCCGCATTTACCCAATAAGAACCACCGCCATCATAATTCGGAATGGAGCGTTGCAACAAACCGTCTTTTGTTCTCTTATCAAAATAATCAAATGAGATATTCAGACGGTGATTCAATACAGAAAGGTCTACGCCTAAGTCGAATTGATGTGTTGTTTCCCATGATAGATTCGGAGTAGCCACTGTTGTTCCTACCCAATAACCTGTGTATTGAGAAGCCCCTCCGAAAGCATACATCGCTTTAGACATCAATCCTAATGTTGCATATGGGTCAATAGCCTGGCTACCGATCAAACCGTAGCTGGCACGAATCTTCAAATCCTGGAATATGTTTTGATTTTCCATAAAACCTTCATTACTTAAAGACCAGGCAGCAGCAATAGATGGGAACCACCCCCACTTGTCATCAAAGAATTTGGAAGAGCCGTCGGCACGGATTGTCCCTGTCAACATATATCGGTCTTTATAGTTATACATTACGCGGCCTACACCTGACATCAATGCCCATTTAGAATAACTGTTGTCTGAAGTACGGCTGGAAGCCATATTAACATTCCACCAACCAACACTTTCGGTCAACAAACCAGAACCGTTTAATGTCATATAACGATATTCGGACTGAGTCGCTTCGTAAACAGCAGTTGCAGTAAGAGCATGGTCATCCCATTTGTTTTGATAAGTCAAATTGTTGGTCGTTTGTAACGTCATCCGGTAAGCATCACTATTTCCCATACCGTTATTGCTGTTAGTAACCTTTTTGGTTGAGAATGAATATCCTTTCTGATCATTATAATCTATACCATTACTAGTTGTAAATGTTAATCCAGGGAGAATATTAAATTTTAAATCGATGCGGGCATTGACAATATCGTTAAGAGTTTCTCCTACTTGTTCTCTCAGTATTCCCACCGGATTATTTTGGGTCAAAGCACTGTATGGATCTCGGGTATATGTACCATTTTCATTTAAAATACCGAGTACTGGAGAATAGTTCATTGCTACATTAATAATATTACCTTTTCCAGCATTGAAGTCTCCGCTTTTTCTTACATTATGAGATGCATTCACATCAGCGGTAACATGCAACCAATCCAATACTTGAGAGGTGATATTGGCACGAGCTTGATAACGTTTGTTTGAATTCTCAATAACGACGCCTTCTTGTCCTACATAGTTACCGGAAACTAAATATTGAATTTTATCGCTACCACCGGAGAATGTCAGTTTGTAATCTTGCGTAATACCTGTCTTATAAATCTCATCCTGCCAATCTGTACCAGCCGTTCCATTTTGAAAAGCAGACAATTGATCGGAAGAGAATGTATTGGCTCTATAAGTATTATATAATGTAGCAAATTCATATGGATTCAGCGTATCATAACGTTTAGCGACTGTACCGATACCGATTTGTGCATCGAGCATCACCTGCCGTGTGTTGGCTTTACCTGTTTTTGTCGTAATCAAAACAACCCCGTTGGCTCCACGCGAACCGTAGATAGCCGTAGAAGATGCATCTTTTAAAATCTGCATAGACTGAATGTCTTCCGGGTTCAATCCTGTCAGACCACTTTCACGAACAATGCCGTCGATTACATACAACGGATCATTGCTACGGTTGATAGAACCTGAACCGCGGACACGGATCTTAACCGTACCGCCCGGTACACCACTATTCTGTACCTGAACACCTGATACGCGTCCTTGCAATGCATCAGAGACCTGTTTGATCGGTTGGTCTTTAAATGATTTGCTGTCCAAAACGGATACAGATCCGGCCAAGTCTGCTTTACGGACTGTACCGTAGCCAACAACTACAACCTCGTCAAGAGCTTGATTGTCCTCTTCTAATACAATGTTGAACAATGTCTGGTTGTTTATTTCGATTTCTTGTGGCAGATAGCCGATGTACGACACTTGCAGAATAGCATTTGCCGGAACATTTTCCAATGTGAATTTTCCATCTAAATCAGTAATAGTTCCGTTTGTGGTTCCTTTGACAAGGATATTAGCTCCAGTTACTGGTCCCATGTTATCCCTTATGGTACCTGAAATTGTACGAGTGTCTTTCTGATTTGTTTCAGTGTTTACAGGTACTTCTTTCTTTGAAATGATTATCTGACGGTCAGATATAGAATAGTTATTTTCCGTGCCGGAAAATAACTGATTGAGTATTGTATCTATCTTTTTGTTTTCAACATTGATAGACACTTTGCGGTTCAAGTCGATTGATTTGTCGAGATAAAAGAAAATAAACTCACTGCTATTTTCTATTTCATTAATAACTTCTTTAACTGTCTTATTATTGTAGTTGATAGAGAATGATGCTTCCTGAGAATATGTTTCTGAGGCAAAGCATGATCCGACGGTTAAAAATGCAAAAAGTAAAAAAAATTTCATGGCGCGTATTAGTCTTTTTTGTTTGGTTTTCCCTTGACTAAACCAGGTTTGCTTATTCATATTCTGTAACGATTTAAGTTTATAATACGGTTTAATACTAGTGATTTGATAATGGGTAAGTCCTAGACTTTTACCCAGCTTAATTTAAGGTCCCATATTAATTTGAATTTTAATGTTTAACAATAATGTTTATAAATTCATTTGTTTGTTCTATTTCAATCGGCGCAGCATTCCGCAGTGCATTGAATACCTTGTCCAAATCATCTTTCAGATCCAGCTTACCGCTACAAGTTAGTTCACTAACTTTATCGTCCCAGTGGATTTTAACCCCATAGTACTTACAAAGTTTTTCGAGTACAATATTCATCTTTTGATGCTTGAACTGGTAATAGCCATCTTTCCAGGCAACATAATCCTGGGTATTAACAGTTGAAGTATAAATCTTGTCATTAGAATTGTCGTACGAGAACAACTGGTTCGGACTGATAGTGTTTTTCTTGCGGCCTTTTACCAGTACTTCCACTTTCCCTTCTACCAGTACGACATTGCTGTAGGATTCGTTTTCATAGGCTGAGACATTGAACTGCGTTCCGAGGTCTCTGATTTCCATCTTTTTTGTCTTCACGATAAACGGTCGTTTTTCGTCATGAACCACATCCAGATAAATTTCACCTTCAACGAAGATCTCCCGACTATGATCTGAGAATTTGTTCGGATAAATAACTTTCGAACCGGAATTTACCCATAATTTACTACCATCTGCAAATGTGACGAAAGAACGTTTGCCGACAGGGACGATCAATTGGTTGAACGATTGAACTTCTTTCTCTTTTTGTTTTTCTTTCCCTACTTCTATATCTTGTGAATTAACGCTAATACTTCCTTCTTCATTATATTCGAGTTGAGTCTCTTTCCCTTCAATCGAGAGCTTTTTATTCTCTGAAAGGATTAATTGAACATTTTCCGAAGCATCATCTGTTGAGGGGATCGATTCGATAATCGCTTCATAATTAATTTCGGATTTATTGGAATATATGCTATACCATCCATAGGTAAGTATAGCCAGTAAAGACGCGGCTGCTACAGCTGTTATTTTCAGGAAACTGTTCCGGCGTTTCTTTAAGTCATACTTATTATTTGCTGTCTGAATACGTTTCCAAAGCTCTTTTTGTTCTCCTCCCGGTAAAAAATGAGCTTCTGTAGATGTTTTTATATTTTTTAGGAAAGAGTGTGCAATCTGCATCTCCTGTTTAAAGGATTCGTTTTCGTCCTGAAGTTGTTGCCAGAATTGATGGTCCTGAGTAGTCGGATGTAATATCGATTCCAGGAAATAATCATCATTCAACAGCTGATGGGCTTTATATTTTGTATAATCCTTATTCATTTCGGAGGTGCTTTTAGAATGAGGATACATCAATTCTTTTTTTATACTCACTTAAAAAAAGAAATTTTAGAAAATATTTTATTTTAGTGAAATAGCGAGTATTAATAGGAATACTTCAATGGAATCGTAATTTTGTCTTACTTTTTTGAGTGAACGCTGAATCAGGTTCTGTGCAGATTGATAATTAAGGTTCATCAGTATGCATATTTCATCCATACTTAATTCTTGGATAAAACGGTAATAGATAATTTCTTTTTGACGGGGCGTTAAAAGAGCAAGGATCTCATTGATCATTTTCTGCTGATTGGCATATTGTTCATTATTGATGAAATCTTCTTCGACGGTAGATTCTAATGAAAATTGAATGTTTTCCGGTAATTCCCGGTCATAAAAAGATTCCTTATATAGAGTGCGTATAAGGCAGTTTTTTACAGAAACGAATAAGTATACTTTGATATTATCAGGAGTGATGAGGCTATTCCTGTTTTTATACAGCGAAGTGAAAACTTCTTGTATACAATCTTTTATGATTTCAGGGTCAGAAGTAAAACGGAGGCCGTACCGGTATAAAATTTGTACATAAGTAGTGTATATCCAGCTGTACGATTCGTTATCACCGGAAACAAATTGACGCCATTTTATTTTACTTTCATCTACTTGCATACTTGTGTTTTGTGTAGCAAAGTTACTACAAAAAAGTGAAATGCGGAAGAATATGGTAATGGATTTGATTTACAGGGGTTTCATTTACGCTGCCAATTATTCCGAGAGCCATTACAATCCATGCCGAAGCCAAATCAAGACGGAGCTACGTTACTTGTTCGTAACCACGCTCAATAGGTGACGAAATGGACACGAATAACGAAACAAGGCTTTAAGGATTAGTGAGTTACTGACAACTCACGCAAAAAATCCGGTAACGAAAAAAGATTGCGCCGTTCTTCCGCAATTTGCGTATCAGAGGAGGGCTCTTCACCAACTAATTTTGAACAAAAAAATTAAGGACGATGAAGAGTACATTTTCAGTTATTTACTACCTCAAACGTCAGGTAGTGAAAAAAGACGGGACGGTTCCCGTCATGGGACGCATCACGGTGGACGGCAGCCAGACGCAATTCAGTTGCAAACTGACCATCGATCCCAAGTTGTGGGACACCAAAGGGGGACGTGTCACGGGCAGAAGCACGGCGGCACTCGAAAC